>ENA-OQNL01000049-OQNL01000049.1-human-gut-metagenome-genome-assembly--contig:-NODE-49-length-17191-cov-5.006622_pt1 | contig 17191 bp, 22 predicted proteins | sample MGYA00242631_ERZ504884 | MGnify/ENA primary metagenome ERZ504884 (study PRJEB26092, sample SAMD00036395) | human gut metagenome | host: Homo sapiens | study: EMG produced TPA metagenomics assembly of...
TTGATGACGATTTTGGAGAGGAAGGCTTTTATATCTTCTAATCCAAGGATCGTCTTGTCGTCGTGCCCGCCTCCGTGCGGGCATTTTTCAATTCAAGAGAGCGCCACAGGCGGTCTTTCCTATAAAGTAAAAAAGCAGTCAATCCTAAGACCAACTGCTTTGTATAATGGATATGAAGTTGTCAAACTGGAATTTTTTGCTAACATTATACTTCATCATCCCAAATCAAAGAACGCCTACTCATATACTAACAAAATAGCATTTTATTATATGATATAGAATTTACAACTTTTAAAAGTTATCATCAAACTCTTTGTTTTCTGTATTCTTTTTTAAAGCGATCCATAAAACTATAAAAAAGAGGACATATACAATCATTCCCACCACAGTTGATTCCTGAGCATATTTTGTTGACAAATTTAGCAGTCCTTGTTCTTCTCCAATCTCTTTTATAATATCAAAATCTGCAAACTTCTCCATCCAATGTCTTAACTGCCATAGGTAATAAATGATTACAGCAAAATATATACCCGCAATTCCTCCTAATCCCAAAGTACAATTTTTCATAGATTTATTCCACAAAATTTTTTTCTTCGCAACACAGACATATAAAACAAAAATAATAGCACTTCCAAAAATAAGGATTCCCATTTCCATCATAAATGCTGTAACAATCAAATTTCCTGAAAATTTCGTAAAGTGTTCTATAATAGCGTCCAGCCCCATTTTTAAACATGCTGAAATTAAACCGAACACAACTCCAGTAAATCCAAGTTTTAAATAATTTTCATTTTCTATTTTAATAGCTAAATACAACATAGTGCTATAAAGCATCCACAAAATAAAAGATGCTATAAATAATTTATCAAAATACCCCCACGCCATATAAGGCACACCTACCAACCACTTTGAAAGCAGTCCAAATAAAATGGTTGATATGGTTACGATTGTTAAATTTTTACTATTTACCATTTGCCAAACCTTCTTTACTTATTTTGATAATTGCTTAGTGACATATTGCTTCATACTTTTTGATAAATTGTAAAGCAATATTATTCTCCTGTTTTTTTGTTACAAGTCACTTCTATCCAATATACTACATAAGCACATAAAAATATTGCAACTGGAATAAAAGATAACGGTTCAACATAATTTACAAGCTCTGATATGCCCGTAAAAAACGCATATTCTGTTTCAGACTGTGGGAAAATGACAGCATAACCATATGAATGTGATAAAAGTGTAATAATAAATGGTATTACAACACATACTGAAACTGCCATAATCGTATTCAAGACACCTAAAATAGTAGACTTGCTTGAATGTTCAAATATCTTCTTCTTTGAAAGAAACCACAATAAGATAAATACAATTCCGATTACAATAAATTCTCCAATTTGGTAAAAATTAAGAACGCTATTTTCTAATATTATTTCCCCATATCCGAGCATGGACTTTAAGAAAATTTTGGGTTGTAAACAAATAACCAACCCTAGAACTATATAGAGAACAAAAACAGCCATAGAAACATTCAGCATATTCGATTAAACCTCCTTTATAATTTCAGATTTATTACTCACATGATATCATATTTTTTCTTCATTTACATCCACCTAATTTTAATAAACTGCCATTCGGCTTGCTTCTGTAACCAGCATCCGGTTAATCTTCTCCTGCATTGTTTCCTTTGCATCTTCATTGAAATGATAACGGACAACATAGACTGTCTGCCCGATTTTCTTTGTAAATGTGTTCCCCTCTGTTTTTGTATTCATCATTTTTTCCATAATCATTTTTTCCTTTCTTTCCTGTGCCCGACAGAGAGAGGATTGTCTTTGTCCCTGCCGGAAGTTTATCTGTACACTGACAACATAAGTGTCAACATGGGGTTTGAAACTTTTTACTGGTTGTTTTTTTATTTTCCAAAATACTACTGGAAAGTTTTTTGAATGTTCTTGTTGACACCTGTAAAAAAAGCTGAAACGCCAGTAAATATAAGGGTTTTAGGTGTCAACAAATCTGTCAACAAGCGATAAATTTACAGAAGATTTGTAGCCTTCCGATATCAAAATCAGCCTTTCTCTCTGTCGGGCAGGTCAAATGGCAGCTCCAACTGTTCTGCCTTCGTCAGCTTCGTAAATCCGTCTTCGTCCGGTTCGTTGCCACCCTCTTCTGTTCCTTCCCTGACCCAGCTTCTCTGTCTGCCATATCCTTCCTTTGAAAATCTGTGGATTCCATCCCTCTTCCAGCCGGTGATCTGTGTATCCATAATGGAACAGATCTCATTTGTCTCGAATTTTTTCGGCTCCCGTTCAAAATGGTCAAAGGCTTCTTTCCAAATCTGGACGGAGCATACATGAGTTCCCTTGTAGGCATCTAGCCAGCCCTGAATCATTCCTGCCATCGTATCTTCCTGTGTGAACTGTTTCCGGTATTCACTGATCTTCTGTTCCATTTCTTTTGAGAATTTCAACAGACTGCTCTTATTCTCCGTTGACCAGTAGATTTCCATTGCTTCTGCCCATAGCTGGTCAAAATAGGCTCTGGCTTCTTTTTCATCATCAAGGATATGCTTCTCTGCCTTGCTGCTGTCTATGGCAATCGGCAGGAACCGTCTTGCCCCGGTACGGTCAAAGGGAATAAACTGCCTTGTGTTCGTTGACCCGGCAAAGATACACTGACGCTTCCGATCTTCCTCATATTTATCATAGGGATTCCGGTAAGTGTCTTTCTGCCTGGTCAGGAATGATTTGATCTCTTCATTGCTTTTCGCACTGATTGCTGCAATCATCTCTGACATTTCCATGATCCAGTGTCCCCGGAGATGCTCATATATCTTACTGTCGTTCAACTGTTTCAGGTCATCAGAAAACCAGTCATCATTCAGTGCAAGGAAACGGAAGAATGTGGATTTCCCGGCTCCCTGCTGACCTACCAAACAGAGCATTTCATCTGCCTTACAACCCGGACGGTAGATTCTGCTCAACGCTTCCATCAGGAAATGTTTCACAACCTCATAGACAAAATCCGAAGCATCAGCTCCCATATACCGTTGCAGTACATAACGGATTCTCTCCTGTCCGTCCCATTCCAGTTGTTCCAGATACTCACAGATTGGGTGGTATGCCCGGCTGTTGGCTTCTATGCGGAGTGCCTTATCCATACATTTTTCACTTGTGAGCTTGTAATACCGTTCAAAGAAATAATAAAAATAAGTCCTGCCATCATCGTCCAGTTTGCAGATTTCCTCATTCCACCAGAGTTTTTTCACAATATCAATCCTGCCTGTCAGCTTGTTGTACTTCATGCTCTCACGCACAAGCGGATCATTTCTCAGCACGACCATATAATTTCCTACCGTTGCTTTCGCAGTTCCCTTTTGTGTATATTCCAGCATCTGTTTCACTTCATCGACTTTACTTTTATCTGCCATCCGGAGCATTTCTTTCATGGCATCTTTCTGTCTTTTGTAGCAATCTCCTTTATCTTCTCTTTCGCATTGCTCAATCTTCTCCATCTCCTTCCATTTTTCTTTGACAAGGACTTCCTTATCTGCCCTATCCCCGAAGAGCAAAATATCCAGATAATACTCAACAACCGTCAGTTCACTGAGAGAAATCATAAACTTTTCATTCCATTCTTCTGTCCATGTTTTTGGTGCATACTGCTCTTTCCATTCCAGAAGTAGGCTACGGTAATTCAGATATGCTCTCAGGCATCTTAGATATTTTTTCTGCCAGAGTTCTTCCGGTGTCGGCTTCGGCTTTTTTATTGGAACACGTCTCTTGTTCTGCAGTGATTCCCTGTCCTTGCCGGAATAAAGAATCCTAAAATCATCTGCCAGCTTCATAGCAGCATCTTTCAGTCCAATGCCAAACAGTTGTGCTGTAAAATCAATCGCATCTCCCGTACAGCCACACCCGAAGCAGTAATACCTCCGGTCAACTTTCATACTGGGTGATTTGTCATTATGAAAAATACAACGGATCAGTCCGCTCCTGTTGGGCTTCAATCCATACAATTCAACAGCCTGCCGGACAGTCACGTTCTGTTTTACTTCATCAAATAATCCCAATTCATTTCCTCGCTTTCTTATAACTGCTTCCCAAATCCGGGAATCACTTTTTACTCAAAAACAAAAAGGCACTTTGTCCTGTCCTTACGGAATCAACAAAATGCCCTTATAGTTCCAGATCACTAGAACATGATTTTCCTTTATTCAGTTGTTTTCTCTCTGCCTCTTCTCTTTGAATCTTTGCTACATTCTGTGCAAGTCTTTCCCTGATAGATGGCTTCACTTCTTTTTTGATTTCTTCTACAACAGCTTTTTTCTTCTCTGGCTGTTTTAACTGTTTAGTAATCCGTATGACCACTTTTTCCATTGCAGTTTCTATTTTTCTTATCAGCCCGTCCAGTCTTTTTATTGCATAATCCTTTTCTCTTTTGGAAGCCTTGTGTTTCGGATCCTGAATCCACTTTTTAGAATCTTCTGCCAAACGGATATCATCTCTTCTGGTAGCCAGCATTGCTTCTTTTGCTACTTTCTCCACTGCCTTGTCATAAGCTTCACTGGATACTTCATCAAGCAAGGTTTCCACATCTTCAATACGGATGGTAAGCTGTTTCAGTTCCTCTCTCTGTTCTTCAATTAGATCACCCTGCTTGAATATACGGTCTGAATTATTTGCAAATTCTGTATCCTGCTGTTTTATTTTTTCTTCCTGTGACTGAATAATTTCTTCATTTGCACGCACATACCTTGACTGTTTTGCAAGCTCCAGACGATTCTCGTTCACCTTATCAATCTGCATAAGAATTGTTTCCTGTTGATTCGCAATTTCTTCTTTCTGCTTCATACGGATATAATCTTGTTTTTCCAAATACTTTCTTCCACCATACGATGGTTCTTCATCAAGTTCCAGTCCGTGACGTTTACAGATATCTAAAAACATTGTCCGGCAGGCAGAATCAAAAACAACCTTGCGGTTATTTGTCTTTGATCTCTTCTTTTCTGGATCTGGAAGTTCAAATCCAAGTTCTTCCAATGCTGTTTCCTGTTTCGGCTCAATTTCTCCATATCGGTTTGTAGCATCGAAAACATGACGCTCATGAATATGAGGTGTTGCTTCGTCCATGTGTAGCGACCAATCAATAATATGCACGTTAGAGCCAAACCGCTTATCGAACTCTTTCTTAAACTCGTCAAATACTAAAATCAGGGTTTCCACAGAAGCATGTTCATCTATTGTTCCAAGCTGATAGATACTTTCTTCCGGACAGGTCTTTTTGTTTTTCCAAACATCTTCCACTTCTTTGCATCTGTCTGGGTGTCTGGCTTTCACATGTCTCTCATTTTGCTTCATAACGTAATTTCCATAATGCTCTTCATAGAATGCCAGCTCAATTTGTTCAAAAGAAAAATTATTCTCTTTTCCCTGATCTTCCATTGTGGTATATCCCTGATAGCAATCCCAGTAAATATTTTGCCGGACTCTTTCATTGTCGATATGCTCACTGTGTTCCGGATTAAATCTCCGATCATTATGAAGCGGATTGTAAACTCCATTTTTCCCAGATCTGCCATTATGCCTTGTTCCTTTCATTTCACATTTCTCCTTTCTTTCAAGTTGTTTCCCCGAAGGGATTGCAGCGAAGCTGCTTAAAGGCTCTGTCGCCGTTACAGATAGTACCCAGTACCATATGGCGAAACGCCATATCACTGGGCAATGGCTGCCGCCCTTAACCTGCTAAGGGCTTCGCCCCTTAACCCCAGCAAGGTGCTGCCTCCCTTTGCAATCCAGGCACAAAGGACTTCCAGTCCTCTGTACTCCCGGCAGACAAAACGTAATTCCTGCCGCTGTCCCTTCGGCATGATCTCCGTTCCGTCTGTTTTTCAAAAATCCTCTGCATCGGATTTTGTGGAAATATAATAATAGACAAAATAAAAGGCACTAACTTTTTACGGTTAATGCCATTTCCTTTACTCATTCACATTTTCAAATGCTTCCTGTGTATTTGAGAGTCCCATTCCTTTCACTGTTTCAGATAACTGCGATAGCTGTCTATCACAGAATCTGTAACACCGTTTTTGTACACTTTTCGGATATCAACAATTTTTTCATCTTTCAGTGCTTTCAGCCAATCCAACAAATCTTTTCTGCTGTTTACAAAATTACAGCATCTTCCGTCTGCATATTCAATCCGGTATCTCATAAGCCCCTCCTACACATACACCAATTCATTTAAAATGATTTCATCTACCCGGCTTCTCACATTGTTTGCCCGGCGAACCCATTCCATTTGATCTCTGCTTTTCAATTCCTCTGTAATACCTTCCTGTTCCATGATCTGATTCATGAGAAAATCTCTGTATTCTACGCACTGCTCATTTAAGTCTGCAAGGTAAGTCCAGAGTTCCCCAGTCAATGTCAGATAGGAATATAAGCCACCTTTGTAGTCTTTCAGATAGTTTCTGTGAAGGCTTCCATAAAAGCCAATATCACACTTTTCTTCCGACACAGCGATCAGTGGCAGATAGATTTCCCCGACAAGGATATAATCCAGACCATTGCTGTCATCGTGAACGATTCTTTCTAATTTACTCATGCTGATGCAACTCCTTTCTTCGGTTCTGCAGGTGGAAGCAGTGATACCGGAACGAACACACCCTTTGCAATATCTTCCTGACGGATTTTCTCTTTTTTTGCATCCATTTCAGCTTTCTTTTTTGCTTTTGTCCGTTCATAGTATTCTTGCTGCTTGCCACTTGCTTTTCTTTTCAGGTAATTCTGATGAAGCCTGTCTTTTCTGGCTTCCCGCTTCTTCATTTCTTCAATTTCCTCTGACGTCATTTCCACCTCACCGAAATGTGGCGGTAAATATTTTCCAATGAAATTAAAATAGATTTCCACTTCCTGAGTTGTCTCAATGCTTCCTTTTCGGTCACGCTCATGAACCACAATCTTTTCAACAAATTCGTTCAGCATGTAAGTGGTCAATTCATCAAAGTTTTGGTATTTATCAACCAGAGCAATAAACTTCTCCGCTGATCTGCGACCTTCTTCATAACCTGATAATTCAGCTTCCATATCTGCAATTTCTGCCGACAAATCTTTCTGTTCTTTAGAATATTGTCCGTCAAGAATCGCATAACGTTCATCTGGCAGCTTGCCAAGAATATTGTCCTCATAGATTCTGCAGATCAGTTTTTCCAGTTCCTGCACACGCTTTTTTGCTTCTGCTAATCTGCTTTTCAATCTTATGATCTCACTGGACTGCTGTGAAGTCTGTGCTTTTTTTACTGTCTCCAAAAATTCTTCACGATTCAACTGTGAATACTCCGCAACAGCCTTTAAAAGTTCCTTAATCAGCTCCATAACCACATCGGCATTAATTCTGTGCTGTGTCTGGCAGAGTGTTCCAACCGGAACTTTAGAATATGCAGAACAGGTATATTGTGGAACTCGCTTGCCATTATTTACCCGATGAACATACATTTTGGAACCACAGTCTGCACAATACATCAGACCTGTCAGTGGGTGGGCTTCTCCCCATCCATCTGGATACCTTCTCACATTGCTTCGGATTCTCTGCACATTGTCAAAAGTTTCCTGATCTATGATTGCTTCCTGCGTGTTCTCAAACACCGTCCAGTTATCCTCAGATACATAATGGCTTTTCTTATCCTTGAAATGCTTTCTGGTCTTGAAGTTCACTGTATGACCAAGATACTCTCTTTTCTTTAGAATACCGGCAACAGTAGAAGAGCCCCAGCCATAAGGATCTTTGATTTCTTCTACTCTGCCTTTCCATAATCCGGCATCTTTCTTTGCCATATGAACCGCTGGTATCTCAACCTTATCCTCTTTCAGTGCCCTGGCAATCTGATATGGTCCGTATCCATCCATTGTCATGTGAAAGATTCTCCGTACAACTACAGCTGCTTCTTCATCAACGATCCATACATTCGGATCATCCTTGTCTTTCAGATACCCATACGGTGTTGTACTTGCCACATGCTTGCCGGATTTCCCTTTCGCCTTGAAAGTGGATTTTATCTTTTTACTGGTATCCCTTGCATACCATTCATTCATGATATTTCGGAATGGAGTAAAATCATCGTCCTCCCGGAAGCTGTCTACATTCTCGTTGACTGCAATCAGGCGGACATTTTTCTGTCGCAGCAACTCCATATATTGTCCGACTTTCAGATAATCTCTTCCCATTCGGCTCATATCTTTAATCAGGATCGTTCCGACTTTCCCTGACTCAACTTCTTTCATCATGGCAAGAAAGCCTGGACGATCAAATCTTGTACCGGAGATACCATCATCAGTAAAATGAACAAGATTGGTAAATCCATGTTCTTTTGCATATTGTTCCAGCAGTTTCTTCTGATTCGAAATACTGTTGGATTCTCCGTTTAATTCATCATCACGACTAAGACGTTCATACAACGCTGTCATGAATCCTTGTTTCTCTGTCATAGTCAGATGCCCTCCTTCCTTTGTTTATTAAATTCCTGTTCTCATCCCATATCCGTTCCTGTACCGGGTGCTGATGTTTCCGGGACGTATTAACCAGAAAAGACACGCTGAATGCCTATTCAGTTCTGGTATCACTATGGGCAGGCTGTTTCGTTTTCAAAGTTCGTGTAAGAAGTAAAAAAGTTCTTTACACTAAACGAAATGCTCAGAGGTCTTTTTACAGCCCCCTTACTACATTTTTTTGATTTCGTGTCATCTTTTTAAAGTTCCTTACACAATCTCTGTACTGACGAAACAAAATACGGACATGTTTTAAAATTGTTTTTTACAAAATACAATTTTGTTCTTTAAGGTAAAAAAATAAGCCTCAAGAGACTTTTTAATCATTTTGGAGCTCCAACTCTTTAAAATTGATTGATTAAGAAGTCTCTTCAAACTTACTACACCGGCTGCCTGCTTATAAATGGCATACTGCTTGACCGCAATACTCTCCGGGTCCCGCATTTCCAGTCTTTCAAACAAAATGTCCAATGGGGACTGGTAATCCTCATCATCTTCTTTGACCTGAGCGCTTCCAAGCATTTCCATGATCATCGGAAAGTTCTGTTCTTCCGGTGGAGCTTCATGCAATAAATACAGCATAAGTGCCTGTAAAAGTGCAGTCTCGGACTTCTCCCAGAACGGGTCTGAACTTTGCGCTCCCTTCGGTGTTGTGTTGCGGATCAGGTTATTGATCAGCTTCAGTACATCCTTATCATCCCGGACATACGCAAACGGGTTATAACACCAGGAAGTCTCCGGATTGATCAAATCAAAAACCCGGACTTCATATCCATTTCGTTCCAGAACACCTCCGGTTTTACGCAAAAGTTCTGCCTTGGGATCAGTAATCACCATCGAACAGTTGCACTGCATGATGTTTGGGATTGCATACGTCCGGCTCTTTCCAGCTCCTGAACCTCCGACTACCAGCACATTTAGGTTTCGTTTGTGCTTATAGCCGTCCAGTCCCATACGGAAATGCTGTGTTAAAAGCAGATTTTGCGTGTATCGTTTTTCGCAGTAACGTCTGCAGATTTCGGACACGTTGCCCCATTTTGCGGAACCATGTTCCACACCTCTTCTATAATTTCTTTTTGGGATTCATAAATACCAATGCCTAAGAAATAGGCTGCTGTGAATATCAGAATACATTTGAACGTATACGGTGTATACGTGATAAAAAACGGCTGTTCGAGTTTTTCGCTCAGCGTTTCTAAGATTTGAATAAAATTCTTATCCGGTGCAATGGCACAAGCGGTAATCGCTGCCGCCCACCAGACAAATGGCAGAAAGACAAGATACAGAACCCAGTCCTGCTTTTTTGTACTTATCTCTGCAAGTCAGATTCTCTTTTCTTGCGTGGCTTTTCTTCTGGATGTCCCTGTCCTTCTTTCTTATGAAAGGAATCCACTCCCGGTATCAGTGAGAGACTTCTGCCGTTGTCCCACTTAACACCAAGCTGGCCTGCATCATCCACATACTGCACAGTTCCTTCCAGTCCCTGCGGCATACCCGCTTCTCCGTCCATCGAATTCAGACAGATTCTTGTTCCTGCCGGATATTGTTCTCTAAGTCGTGCCACTTTTTCTCTTGAATAAATGACCAATCAACCACTCCTTTCTCTACCAGAACATGTGTCTGGTGGTATTCGGTTTTGCAACCTGAATAATGATTTTATCTATTCCATCACTATATCTTCCGGCTGCAAGATATTTACTTCTAAGCCTGTTCAGTGCCTTACGGATCTGCCTTTGTTCCCCGGCTGTAATCTGCAGCCGTTTCTGGGCGAGGTCGTATTCACTTACTTTTTTCAGAAGAGCTTTCGTTTCTTCCAAACATTCATCCTGCTCACTCTGTGCCTGCAGCTCATCATTCAGTGCCACCACGAACATATTTTCATAATGTTATCCATCTTCAAATAGTATTTTGTCATCTGGCTGACCTCCTTTTTTTATTACACCAACCATATCACAAGACCTCCGTAATAGCTACTCCAACCGTCCAACTTTTTCACTTTTATCGTTCCGGCTGGCTCTTTGCTTTTTTCTCTTTTCCGGATACTTGTTCAGATGGTTTTTCATCCTTGGTTTCCGGTATTTTTACAGGGTCTCCGATTGCGAACTCATCGGTTATATACTCCTGTTCCTTTGCACCAAAATTGCGTTCGATATGGTTTCGTATACTGTAGGAAGCCTGACGGACATCATTTAAAAAGTCTCTCAGTTCCTGCGGATCTTTCTTTCCACATTCATTTCTCTGTGCAATATACTCCAGATTGAATCCGGTAACATCCACACCATAACGTTTCGCAATCACATAGGCTGCACAATAAGCCTGTGCACTGACTTTCTGTCGGCTGTAGGTTCCGGTATGCTGGTCCAGTGCTGCACACGCCAGTTCTCTGTTCAGTGCATGGAATGTCGTTACTTCACTTCATTCCGTTGCGGATATAAATGGTACGGTATCTCGGATTGTACTGGGCCTGCACTTTGTCTGGCAGATTATCCTCAATCTGTACACGCACCGACTGGTCTTTTAAGACAACTCCTACCAGTTCTGTCAGACTTCGCTGTGGGCGTTCTTCTAATGGCTTTCCTGACATCTGACTGATGTCAAATCCTTTTCCGATCGTATATCCTCTCCGCATTTTCTCCGTCTTTTTCGTATTTCAGTGGTAAATCATATAAGTAATGCCATGCTCCCCTGCTTTTACTGAACGGTGTTCTTCTCTCCAGCGTTCATAAGACCTTACCACCTTAAAATCCGGATGCTGTCCGTAGATCAAAAGCAGATTCGGAGTTCTCTGTGTATTACACTCTGCCATAAAAATCCAGAAAGCCTTTCAGTTTTTCTCCATCCTGAAAAACTCCCTGTGCCTGTGAATCTACTTCAGCCCATACCTCTTCTCTTTCCTGCTGCTTCTTGGCTGCATATTCTTCCTTTGTCAGCTTCTGTTCCGGAACCTGTGTTTCTTCTGTTCCGTTTGAAATCATATTTGTTAAATCCATTTTCATTACCTGCCTTTCGTTTTCATGTTCTTACGTTTCTTCCGTCTCTCTCTGGCATTTTTCCGTCTGTCCGGCCTCTTACGTTTCTCTTCCTGTTCCTTACGGATATCTCCGAGTTCTTTCCGCACAGATGGTTTTTCATTCTTTTCTTCCCAGCTAGTTTCCTGACCGGAAGAAATATTTTTGTTGCGCGAGAAAGGTTCGGACGGATTCTTTGCTTTCCCCTCCTGCGCATGTGTAAAAATTTCCTTCCGGGAAAGCCTCATCCCCGATCTGGAACATTTCTTCCGCATCATCCAGTTCAAATTCTATCTTGCCTTCCGGCAGGACAACAGTCTCTGTCCGTACATTCTCCCCGGTTTCTTTTTCCATCTGGTTCTCTGCCTTTTCCGGTGCATTCTCTTTTTCCACTGCTTCTGTAACCATAGAGCCTGATTCTGCTTTTACAAAATCCAGATTCATCCGGTCTAATACCCGGTTCATCTTTGCTGCATCATCTGCAAATACCATGACCTCTGTCTGATCCGGATTCACCTTATCCTTGATAACTACATATAAGATGCCCCTTGCCTTGGCCTCTTTTGCAAATTCTTTTAAGCGGTCACCCGGAACGGTAAAAAATTTCATCGGGCGCTGTTCCTTTAACATTCTGGTAAGCCTTGTTTTCCCTCTTGTCTTTTTCTGATCTTTCAGGGTGGCCGCAATAAAGATTGCCACATGCTTTGCCACATTTCCGGTAATCTTCAAAGAGTATTCCATTCCTTCCAGACTGTACCGCACCACCTGATCTGCCGGTTCTGCTCCGTAATTCATACTTATCTCACCTCCTGACTCTTCTGTATTCTTTCTTTATCTTCCACACGTTTTTCATTCTGGCTCTGTTCTTCTGCTTCCTGAAGTCTCGCTTCGATTTCCAAGGAATGCTTTTCAATCTGAACGGTCATACTGAAGTGCTATAATAAAGTTGTAACAGAAGTGGCTAATAAGATATAATCATCTTACAGAGAAAAGAGGAAGTATTATGTCACAAAGTTACACACCTGAATTTAAAAAGAAAATCGTTCGCCTTCATATCGAAGAGGGACGTACTTACAAAAGCATCACTGCAGAGTATGGTGTATCAAAAGCCAGTATCTCCAAATGGTGTGCTGAATTTAGCGAAGAATGCCATACAAAAGCCCAGCAGAATCCAGATGCTCCTAATGATCTGGAACTTATGAAAGAAAACCTCCGTCTCCGTAAGGAATTGGAAGAAGCAAAAAAGGAGAATCTCTTCTTAAAAAAAGCAGCGGCATTCTTCGCAAAGGAAATCGATTAGAGGCTTATCGATTTATTGACCAATATCATGAGACATTCGGTATCCGCTGGCTGCTTAGACGGCTGAAAATTTATCCGAACGCTTACTATAACTACCGGAAACACCGGAAGGCGGATTATCACGCCCATAAAGCAGAAGTCCAGGCACAGATTCATGAAATCTATCATGAACACAATGGTGTCGATGGTTACAGGAGCATGACAGTCTATCTGGCACGTAAGGGATATCACTACAGCCCTGCAACCATACATAAGTACATGAATGCGGAGTTGGGACTGAGATCCATCGTTCGTCCCCAAAAAACAGATTATGAACAGGGAAAACCACACAAGGTGTTTGAAAACAAACTTCAGCAGAATTTTATGTCGGATAAAATCAATCAAAAATGGTGCACAGATTTCACATACTTATTTTTGAAGAACCATGATGTGAGATACAATTGCAGTATTATTGATCTTCATGATAGAAGTGTCATTGCCAGCATAACGGATCGGCACATCACCAGTGATCTTGCCATCCGCACTCTACAGAAAGCATTGGATTCTCAGCCAGCTATCAAAGGAGAATTGATCCTGCATTCCGATCAGGGCTCACAGTATACATCTAAGGCATTTACTGATTTTTGCAAGTCAGTGAATGTGACGCAGAGTATGAGCAAAGCAGGTTATCCCTATGACAATGCACCGATGGAGCGTTACTTCAATACACTGAAGAATGAATGCACAAATCTGTATGAGTTCAAAACAGAGGAAGAACTCTACCAAGCAGTGGAGGAATTTTCCTATGTCCACTACAATCATGTACGCCCGCATAGCTCCAACGGTTACCGTACGCCATATCAGGCACGAATCGCAGGATAAAAAAGGGCTGCCCGAGCAGATTGCTTGATTACTCAAAATCGGAACGGTTAGCTTTTGTCAAGGGCAAAGCTGCGACAGCGGTGTGAAACACCCTTGATGAAATCTGACAGTTCCGATAGATTCCAAACTGCAATCCACCGATTTTATTAGCCATAAGTGTTACAAAAATGCTTGACCACAACAGTTTGTCAAAATTAAGTACATAATCTTGCTTGGCACAATGGCGGAAATTAGCCACAGGGAACACCTATGGCTAGTGTTTTTAGCTAATCTATTGTAATTTAATAAACTTTTAGAACAAACGGATATACAAGTTTTCCTTTCTGACCGTTTAGGTCGCTTGTTTATATTTGTCATTGTTGGCTTTTGGTTGGGATTCTTAAATACCCCTTACAAAGCCCGTAAATACGTTGTTCGTTGACCGTTAGAGGTCGCGTGTTCGAATCACGTCACTCCGATTGAATGATACAGTATCTGATATGGGTACTGATTTTTTTATATAATAGGAAAACCGGCATAAAAAAAGAGGAATTCCGAAGATTATATTGATCCGGGATTCCTCTTTTTTGTTCTCATTATTAATTTAATCTACATAATACACATAATTTTCTTTTACGAGGCTTTGCCTTCGGCACATCTCTGGCCGGATATCCGAGCACGCAGTGTCCGATGCCTTCATAATCACCTTCCACGCCCCATTTTTTCAAAAGAGCCTTACCTTCTTCCGATGCAAAGACTTCTTTCGCCCGGTGGATCCAGCAGCTTCCGATTCCAAGAGAAGCAGCGGCGTTCATCAGATTCCCCATAACAAGGCTTCCGTCATAGATATATGTCGGTCTGTTCTTATCAGCTAATACAACCAGGACAACCGGTGCTCCGTAGAACGGATCTGTATCAGTTCCCATGACATCCGCATTCATTTTGGAAAGCTGATCACGGGTTGCCTTATCGGTAACAGCAACAATAACCGGTGACTGCATTCCCATGCCGGTTGCGGCATAAGTGCCTGCTTCAAGAATCAGATCCAGATCTTCTTTCGGGATCATGTCCGGTTTGTAACCGCGTACACTGCGGCGTTCGATCATGTTTTTAATACTTTCGTTCATAAATCAAGACTCCTTTAGAATACAGTGAAAAAATAAAATCTCATAATATAAAAGAAAATAAAACGAAACAGATGATTTACACTTCTTTGTTCTCGTATACATGTCTCTTGATCGCTTCGAAACTTTCTTTACTGATCACATGCTCCATCTTACATGCATCGGCAGCAGCGACATCCGCAGGTACGCCGAGATGTATCAGCCAGGATGATAAAAAGGGTGTGACGTTCGTAAATCATATTTGCAATCTCCAGACCGGATGGTGTCAAATGGATAAATCCCTGCTCATCTACTTTAATATGCTCTTTTTCACGAAGATTCTTCATAGCAACACTGACACTGGACTTTTTAAAACCAAGTTCGTTGGCAATATCTACGGAACGCACTACAGGCAGTTTCTGGCTTAAAATTAGAATTGTTTCAAGATAGTTCTCGGCAGATTCATTTAATACATTGCTCATAATAAGTCATTCCTTCCTTTACACGTTAACATTGAGTTTAGTATAACATAGTTAGTTACGACTGGCAAACGGAAGAAAAAACTTATTGAGAAAAAATAATCAATAAAATGAAATAAAGTGGTTGACAGCTAACAAACGTTAGCATATACTAACTATTGCAAGGGATTAATGAAAACATTTATCATTATCAAAAGTCCTTGGGAAATTACATGGAAAGATGTAAAAAATACTACATAAAGAAAATGAGGTGTTATTATGCCACTTACAATGGCCGGTATCGGTGAAACAAACACAATCTCACGTATTGGTGGAAATGAAGAGACAAGACGTTTTCTGGCAAATCTTGGATTTGTTGCAGGAGCGGAAGTTGTTGTACTGTCGAAGATCGGAGGCAATGTGATCGTAAATGTCAAAGACTCCAGAGTGGCAGTAAATGAGGATATGGCGCGGCACATCATGGTTTAGTACCGGGGTGTCTGCTGTATTATAGATACTAACAATCTAAGGAAAGGAGAAACAGCAATGACTTTAGGTGATGCAAAAGTTGGAAGTACAGTTGTTGTAACGAAGATTGAAGGGGACAGCGCATACAAGCGCCGTATTATGGACATGGGAATCACAAAAGGCAGTGAACTGTATATCAGAAAAGTAGCTCCTCTCGGAGATCCTGTAGAGATTACAGTCAGAGGCTATGAACTTTCAGTAAGAAAAGACGATGCCCAGTGTGTTCAGGTAAAATAAGACTTACCGAAGGAACTGACAGATACATATTGTCGCATTAGAATTTACACGTTCAAGGAGGTAAATAGGAATGGGAATTAAGATCGCACTTGCGGGAAACCCAAACTGTGGTAAGACCACAATGTTTAATGCCTTAACGGGTGCCAACCAGTATGTTGGTAACTGGCCGGGGGTTACAGTAGAGAAAAAAGAAGGAAAATTAAAAGGAAAGAGAAAGAATGATGACATTGTTGTAACAGACCTTCCGGGTATCTATTCTCTTTCACCGTACACATTGGAAGAAGTAGTCAGCCGTGATTATATCTTAAACGATAATCCGGATGTTATTATTGATCTTGTAGATGCAACGAATATTGAACGTAACCTGTATCTTACAACACAGCTGGTTGAGACAGGAGTACCGGTTGTAATCGCATTGAACATGTGCGATCTTCTCGCTAAGAGAGGTATTAAGATTGATGTAAAACGTCTTTCCATGCTGATCGGATGCCCAATTGTTGAGATTTCAGCATTGAAGCAGAAAGGTCTGAATGAACTGATTGATGAAGCAATCAAAGTTGCAAAGCAGAAGGAAGTAAAACTTCCTGGTGAGATTTTTGCAAAAGATATAGAAGCTGCTGTAGAAAGCGTAAAGGAAATCCTTCCTGATACAATTACAGAAGATAAAAAAAGATGGTACGCTGTAAAGTTCCTTGAAAATGACAGCAAAGTTGTAGATCAGATAAAGCTCTCAGGTGCAGCAAAAGCAGTTGTTGAAGATGAAAGAGCAAAACTGGAAAAGAAACATGATGACGATATGGAAAGTATTGTAACTGACGGACGTTATCAGTTTATCCAGAAAATTGTAGGAACTACTGTTAAAAAAAGCAAAAGAAAAACTGACAACATCAGATAAGATTGACCGTATCGTTACAAACCGTATCCTCGGTATTCCGATTTTCATCGCAGTTATGTGGCTTGTATATTACATATCTGTCACAACAGTCGGTACATTTGTAACAGACTGGACAAATGATACATTCGTTGGAGCTATTCAGGAGGCAGTTGGAGGATTCCTCACAAATGTCGGCGCAAGTGATCTGATCAACGGACTTGTCGTAGATGGTATCATCGGCGGACTTGGAGCAGTACTTGGATTCGTTCCACAGATGGCAATTCTTTTCCTCTTCCTG
>ENA-OQNL01000050-OQNL01000050.1-human-gut-metagenome-genome-assembly--contig:-NODE-50-length-16948-cov-5.068486_pt1 | contig 16948 bp, 9 predicted proteins | sample MGYA00242631_ERZ504884 | MGnify/ENA primary metagenome ERZ504884 (study PRJEB26092, sample SAMD00036395) | human gut metagenome | host: Homo sapiens | study: EMG produced TPA metagenomics assembly of the...
TTCGCGGGCGTCGGCGCGGTACGCCGCCACCGGCCATGCGACATCGAACGTGCGGGTCTCACCGGCGGGCACGTCGAAACGCCGGGTGGACTGCCAGACCGGCTTGCCGTCGGCGAGAACGCTCAGGACGAACACGTAGTCGCCGGTGGCGGTGAACAGGTTGTCGTTCTTGACGGACACCGAGTCCTTCGTCACGTCGATGTGGACGTTCGAGTACAGCTGCTTGACTTCCTGGGCCTTGGGGGAAGGCTTGCGGTCGGCGAACAGCAGGCCGTCGCCGGAGAATTCGTAATCGCTTGGACGATCGCCGAAATCGCCGCCGTAGCACATGCGTGTCGTGCCGTCGGGCAGCTTGGTCTCGATTGCCTGGTCGATGAAATCCCAAATGAAACCGCCCTGGTACATCGGGTAGCGTTCCAACGCCGTGTATTCGTCCATATTGCCGCACGAATTGCCCATTGCGTGCATGTATTCGCAGGAAATGTACGGCTTCTTTGGACCGTCCGTATGTGCCGGGCTGCCGTCGTTCAGATAGCGTTCGATTTCGTCAGCATGCGCGTACATACGGCTTTCGATGTCCGTCACATCCTCGAATTCGCGCATGTGCACGGAACCCTCGTAATGTACCGGACGATTCGGATCAATCGTGTGCGCGTGGCGATACATCGCACGAAAAACCTCGCCCGCGCTCGACTCGTTGCCAAGCGACCAGATCAGCACGCTCGGATGGTTGTAATCGCGGCGCATCATGCTGTTGATGCGGTCCACGCACGCGCCCTCCCATTCGGGGCGGCTGCCGGGGATGCCGTCTTCAGGACGCTCGACATTGTTTGCCACCCACGTGCCGTGCGTCTCCATATTCGTCTCGTCGATCAGATACAGACCGTACTCGTCGCACAGGTCGTACCAATACTCCTGGTTGGGGTAGTGGGAGGTGCGGATGGCGTTGATGTTGTGCCGCTTGCAGAAAATCACGTCGGAAAGCATGTCCTCGCGGGTGATCGCACGCCCGCGCTTCGCGTCGAATTCGTGGCGGTCCGCGCCCTTGAACACGATGCGCTTGCCATTGAGCGTCATAATGCCGTTTTCGATGCGGAATGTGCGGAAGCCGATCTTCTGCGTCACGGTTTCGATGATGGCGCCGTCATGTCCGACGACGCGTACGGTCAGCGTGTACAGCGTCGGCGATTCCGCGCTCCACGGCGCGATGTTCGTCATTTTGCCGGAATTAAGGGCGATTTCGCCGTTGCAGGCCTGCGTTGATTCCCATACGACATTTCCGTCGCCGTCGCGCAGCGTGCTTTCGATAGTCATCGCGTCGGCGGGGTTGCGCAAGGTGAGTGCCGCGTTGAGTTCGGCGGTGTCGGCCATACCGGCGGTGTCGGCTGCGGTGTAGTCGGCTTCAAGCTGCACGGTTTCGACGTGCGTATGCGGCTGGGCGGCGAGCTCGACGGTGCGGAACAGGCCGTGCAGTCGCCAGAAATCCTGGTCTTCCAGCCAAGAGGCGCTCGAATATTCGTAGCAGGCGACGGTGAGCGTATGCTCGGCTTCGGGGGAATCGGCGGCGTTGCCATTGCCGTTTCGCAGCGCTTCCGTCACATCGAATTCGCTCGGCGTGAATCCGTCCTCGCCGTAACCCACGAACGTGCCGTCAAGCCATACGTAGATCGCGGTGGCGGCACCGTGGAAGGTGAGGCTGACCGTGCCGTCGTTTTCCAGCGTGTGCGCAAGCTGCGCGTCGAGCGCGAATCGACGGCGGTAGATTGCCACATGGTTGTTTTCCGGAATATTTGGCGCCTGCGGATCCTCGTGACCGTCCCACGGATATTGGATGTTGACGTACTTGTTCTTGAGATAGCCGGCCATCTGCAAGTGGCCCGGCACCTCGATCGCGCCGAAATCGCCATCCTCGAAATCGACGGCCGCGAACGGAGCGCTTTCCACGTCCACGTTGCGCGCTTGTTCGATACGAACCTTCCATTCGCCGTCGAGGCTCTGCTTCGGCTCGCTCGTCTCGCCGATGACATATCGGTGGCTGGAATGTGCCGGCTTGCGGTTCGCTGCGAACACCGTCGGATCGGTGAGCCAGCTTGCACTTGCCGTGGTTGCATGTACGATTGCGAGTTCGGCTGTATCTGCCATCTTGCATCCCCCTGTATTACTTGATGTCACTGCATCGTTGCGGTTGCGCCGTGCGATGTTGCACGACCGTTTAGTAATGAATTTTACTAACTACCGATAATATATCACACTTCATGGTATCGTGCACCCGTCGCGTGCCATGCATCGTTCCGCCACATGTCCATTTTTCACACGCCGAGGATGTGCGATAATAACAGGATGCGCCGATGGCGTCCGCCCGGTGCCCACAACCGCGCAGCGTTGCCTCGCCTTTGCAAAATGCTTGCGATTCCGCGGATTTTCGATTTCCGCGATTCGAGGCATACGTAAGACGGGGGAGAGCTGACTACTCCGCGGCGCTCCCAAGGAGATCACCATGGATGATCGCAAGAAAGATCAGTCCATCCAGTCCCATGCCAATTTTGACGGCGATTCCGCTACGGGCGATCGCACGCAGATTCGGCAGGATCAGCAAAACCAGCAGCCGCCACAAATCGACCCGTCGCTTGCCGACGCGCAAGCCGTGGCCGCATCGCTCGGCGTCGATCCGAACACCGGTCTGAGCCAAGCCGAAGCTGAACGCCGACTCGCGCAATACGGGCCGAACGAGCTCGCATCCGCACCACCCGTGCCAAAATGGAAGAAGTTCCTGGCGCAGTTCAAAGACCCCCTCGTCTACCTGCTGCTCGCTGCCACCGGCATCTCGCTCATCGCATGGTTCATCGAAAAAGCCAACGCTGCGCCAGGCGCGGAAGGCGGCGAAATACTGCCGTTCGACGCCATCGTCATTGTGCTTATCCTTATCGTCAACGCGGTACTCGGCTACATTCAGGAATCGAAAGCGGAAGAAGCCGTCGAAGCGGCTCTCCCAAATGACCGCGCCGCAAACCAACGTGCTGCGCGACGGCAAAATCGCACGCATCAACACCGTCGACGTGGTGCCGGGAGACATGGTCGTGCTCGGTGAAGGCGACTCCATTCCCGCCGACGGACGTCTGCTCGCCGCCGCCAGCCTGCGCGTGGCGGAAGCGAGCCTGACCGGTGAAAGCGTACCGGTCGGCAAAAACGTCGACACACTTGCCGAAGCCAAGGCCTTGGGTGATCGCGCCAATATGGTGTTCAACGGCACGTCCGTGACGCAAGGCACCGGCCGCGCAATCGTGACGAGCACCGGCATGCGCACGCAGGTCGGTAAAATCGCGGACCTTCTGCAGGCCACGGATGATGATGACAGTCCGCTGCAGAAGGAAATGAACTACGTTTCCAAGATTCTCGGCATCGCGGTGTGCATTATCGCGACGGTCGTGCTGGTGGCGCTTGCGCTGACCGAAGGCTTCAACGACATCCACGACGTAATCGATTCGCTGCTGCTATCCGTTTCGCTGGCCGTCGCGGCCGTGCCGGAAGGGCGTCGCCGCGATTCTGACAGTCGTGCTCGCGCTCGGCGTGCGCCGCATGGCCGAACATCATGCGATCGTCAAGAAACTGCATTCCGTGGAAACGCTCGGTTCCGCTTCGGTGATCTGCTCCGACAAAACCGGCACGCTCACCCGCAACGAGATGACGGTGGAACGCGTGGTCACGCCGAGCGGTGAGGTGCAGCTGACCGGCACCGGCTATGCGCCAGAAGGCAGAATGATTGCGATTTCCGATGCCGGGCTTACATCCACCCCGTCGCTCGCGCAGGAAGCGGCACAGCTTGAAGCCGTCGCCACGCTCGCAGTGGGCGCGCTGGCCAACGACGGCGAACTGCGCGAAAACACAGGTGCCGGCGATGGTTCCGCTGCTTCCGACATAACGTGGGAAGCCGTCGGCGACCCGACCGAAGTGTCGCTTATCGTCGCCGCACGTAAGGTGAAGGCCGATCGCAAATACGCCAACTACACGCGCATCGGCGAGATTCCATTCACCTCCGACCGCAAACGCATGGCCGTCGTCGCGCAGGACAACGCCGATGCCGGGCGTCTCACCGTCTTCGCCAAAGGTGCCCCCGATGTACTGCTCGGCTACTGCAGCCGCATCGCGGTCAACGGTGCCGTACGACCGATGACGCAAGGCGATCGCCAGCAGATCCTCGCCGCCGTGGAACGCCTGTCCGCCGAAGCGTATCGTACGCTGGGCCAGGCGTACCGGCCACTCGGCACCGCGTCGCTCGCCGCAGTGCCGGGCGTGCGCATCAACGCCGCCGGTCACGTCGCCGACATCGCCGACCAAAGCGATGTGCTGGAAAGCGACTTGATCTGGGTCGGCATGGTCGGCATCATCGATCCGCCGCGTACCGAAGTGCGCGATTCCGTCGCCGAAGCGCATCGCGCCGGCATCCGCACCGTCATGATTACCGGTGACCATCCGCTTACCGCGGCACGCATCGCCAGCGATCTGGGCATCATCGAAACAGACCGGAACGGCAGTGCGGCCGGCGTCGACGACCTGAGCGGCAAAGTGCTCACCGGTGTCCAACTCGACGAACTGCCGGATGAGCGGGCGTTCGACAACGCCACCCGCGAAATATCCGTGTACGCGCGCGTTGCGCCGGAACACAAGCTGAAAATCGTCGAATCGCTGCAACGGCAAGGCAATATCGTGGCTATGACCGGCGACGGCGTAAACGATGCTCCCGCCGTCAAAACCGCGGACATCGGCGTCGCGATGGGCATCACCGGTACCGAAGTTACCAAGCAGAGTGCCAAGATGATCCTCGCCGACGACAACTTCAGCACCATCGTCGAGGCGGTGCGCGAAGGCCGTGGCATTTTCGACAACATCCGTAAGTTCCTGCGCTATCTGCTGAGCTCCAACGTCGGCGAGGTGTTCACCGTCTTCGGCGGTGTGATGCTCGCCGGATTCCTCGGCATCACCCAGCCTGGCAGCCAAGGTGTCACCGTGCCGCTGCTCGCCACGCAGCTGCTGTGGATCAACCTGCTTACCGACGCAGCTCCGGCGCTCGCCATGGGTGTCGACCCGTCCACCGACGACGTGATGGCACGCAAACCGCGCAAACTCACCGATCGCGTGATCGACGGACAGATGTGGGGCGACATCATTTTCATCGGTTTGATTATGGCTGCCGTCACGCTGATTGGCATGGACATGCACCTCGCCGGAGGTTTGTTCACGGACCGTTCCGTGGATGCTGTCGGACATGATGCGCAAATGACTGAGGCGCGCACGATGGGCTTCACCATTCTTGTGTTTGCGCAGATGCTCAACGCGCTGTGCTCGCGCTCGCACGACCAATCGGTGTTCGTTGGACTGTTCGCTAACAAATGGCTGTGGGGTGCGATTGCGTTGTCTGCGCTGTTGCAGGTGGTGGTGATTTACGTGCCGTTCCTCAACACCGCGTTCGGCACGATGCCGCTGTCCGCCGGCGCATGGGCCGAATGCCTTGGATTGGCGATGGTCGTGCTCGTCGCGTCCGAGCTGCGCAAGTGCGTTCTGCGCGCTCTGCGCAAGTAGTCTTTCGTTTTTCCGTCTTCCATCCGCGTTCTGCCGTGCCGTGACCCGTTGCGTCGGCAAAATGCGGATGGATAACGTTGCGTCGGCTTATAGCGCCGCCGCGCTAGACTGGATTGCGATTGGCGGGCGCGCATTGGTTGCGCGTCCGTTCGTATGACGATTGTTCCGGCGTTTTTTGGAGGAATTTCGATGCTGCTGTCCGATCGCGACATTCTCGCCGCACAGGCCGACGGTCATATCTCACTCGATCCGTGGACCCCGGAGATGGTGCAGCCGGCGTCGATTGACGTGCGATTGGACCGTTTCTTCCGTTTGTTTAACAATCATGCGTACACGTACGTGGATCCGGCTGAGAATCAGGGCGAGCTGACCGAACAGTTCGAAGTCAAACCGGACGAACCGTGGATCCTGCACCCGGGCGAGTTCGCGCTCGGGTCCACATGGGAGTATGTGAAGCTCGATGCATCCATCGCGGCTCGTCTTGAAGGCAAAAGCTCGCTCGGTCGTCTCGGCATCCTTACCCACTCCACCGCGGGCTTCATCGACCCTGGCTTTGAAGGTCATATCACGCTGGAATTGTCCAATGTGTCGACACTGCCGGTGAAGCTGTGGCCGGGCATGAAGATCGGCCAGATGTGCTTCTTCCAGCTGAGCTCGCCGGCCGAGCATCCGTACGGTTCCGCCACGACCGGTTCGCACTATCAGGGCCAGCGCGGTCCGACCCCGAGCCGTTCCTACGTGAACTTCTATAAGGCCGACATCACCGACTAATCCGACTGTTCTAACTGACCCGGATCTACAGGATGCCCGGCGCGATGTTGTGCGCGGCAAGCCAATCGCGCAAATCGCTGAACTCCTCCATACTTACGGAATGGTCGAGCCCACGATAGCTTTTCTCCGTAAGGAACGTGTGCTCGTCCAGCCACGCGGCGGTCGCGAACAGTTCCGGCATGGGAATCACGGTATCGTTCTTGCCATAGCCGAAGAACGTCGGAATGTTGAGTTCAGCCACGCGATCGTCCGCCGGCGCGGTTCCCGCAACAGTGCCGGGCGCAAGAAAACCGGACAACGAAATCGTCGCCGCGTAGCGTTCCGGGTGCACGCGCAGCAAGTGAATCGCCAGCAGACCGCCCTGCGAAAAACCAATCGGCACCACGGCACGGTCGTCGGGAATGTTCGCCGAAACCCAATCGTCGATTGCTTTCGCTGCGGCGAATGCGTCACGGTCCAAATCCTCGCCGGTATCCACACAATCATGCAGCCACGAGTACGCGCCGGGTGCAAAGCGGCCAGCCGGCTGCAACGTCAGCGGCGCGCGCAACGAGGCGAAATCGTTGTATGGCGCGACGTAGCGCATCATGTCGGCCAAGTCCGTCTCGTTCGACCCCCAGCCGTGCAGACACAGGAACAACGGTCGTTTCGGCGCGGTGTTGCCGCCGCCGCGCGAATACTGCACATGCGTGATTTGCAGCGGTTCACCGAAACGTCCCGGCACCACGTCCGATTCGCGGCCGATCAGCTTGGTCTTATCATTGCTGTCTGCGCTGCCTGTTGTGTTTTCGATTGCGTCGCTCATGATTTCCAATATAGCGTGCGATTGTGGCGTACGCTCGCAGTGCGAAAAGATCCGTGAAAAGGGACGTGAAATAAGCCGTGAAACAAGCTGGGAAAGGGAGGCGAAGCAAGCGGCGAAAAAGAAGACCCCGGCGGGATTGGCCGCCGGGGAGAGAAAGGAGAGAGAAGAAGAAAGGGTTCAATTGTCGGGAACTCTTGTGTTCCTGGTCGGCTCGTTGTGCTGACAGTTCATATATAACCATTCGATGCTGAGCGCATGTCTGGTGTTTTCTGAAAACTTCCTGAGAATTCGGCGGCATATGTCCAGGCGGATCAGAATTCTGATGAGCCGTCTTTATCTTCCGCGTCAGAAACTCATGCAGGATCACGAGTAATTGGTGGCTTGAACAGCCGTGACAGGAGCGTTCATATTGGCCTTGGTGTGAGGTCCGAACTTAGTGCCCCATCCAACAACGTCATAGCCATGTCTGTACCAAGCTTTTGCCGTATGAGAACCAGTCTCCCAAGAGATGCGGTAGGGCCAATTCCCGGTCTTCGTTCCGGTCCCGCTAAATCCGAAGTCCGCATAAGGAACACGATTGTGGATAAGGCATGAGTCATGGCCATTGCAAATATTGTTGACCGTAATCCTAGGTTTCGTTATACCTTCGCTCACGGCGGTAATTTTCCCTGTTTCAGCATCGATGTCAACAGTTTTCTCTGCATCGGATTGGAGGAAGTCGTACAGATCTTCCGCGGTCATAACGCCGCGTGATTGTATTTGCACGTCGATGACGGACATATCCAATGATGCGATGTCTTGCTGATCATCGTTTGTAGACGCATGAGCGGTGACAGGCAGAGCCACCATAAGTGCTAGACCAATGAAAAGGGCAGATATTCTCTTGACTATTTTCATTCAATCCCCTTTCTTTGCAATGCCGATGAAGCATGACTGAACAATAGGCTATTAGGGGGTATTTGTCAATCATCCTTTCGAAAGGAGCATTCGTGTCTAAATGAAACAGACAATTCTCATCTTTGCAGAGTTATCCACATTGTTTTCACTTCGGCTTATTTCCGACCGGATGAAGTGAAAAACCTCGTCTTTATTCCAAGATACCTACTTTGTCTCAAATATTCATGCGTTATCATATGCAAAAGTTTTAAAGGCGCTCTTGGGTTCTGTTCCGATGATTTTCGGATGCGGACGCGTGATCCCTGCTCTTCCGTTCCTTGAGGTGTTCTTCCTCGGTAGGAGGGATACCTGGGGATCGGCTGTTCGCGCTGGTAATACAGGTATATGCCGTGGCCGCTAAGCACGATGAACGTGCGAGGGAAACGTGTATCCTGAGCGCGCAACCCGGGTCAGATCTGCGCGTCCGCATCCACGCTCATCACATATACGTTGCGTCGCAGCTGTTTGCTTTGCGCACGCGTGATGTCGCCGGCCTCATACATGTCCTGGATCACGCCCAGCTCGATGCCGTAGCTTTCGCGCTTGACCTCCTCGGCCTGTTCCTGCGCTTCGGCGCTGATGCCCATATTCGGACGCGCCCTCAACGCGGATTCGCTGCGTCGGTAGTCCAACAGCAGGCCGGAGCAGTGCTCGGTGTTGTACGTGTCGCCGCCCATCTCCTCATACAGTCGGTCGATCACATGTTCGATCGCATCCACTTGGACCACGCGCGTATGCGCGAACAGCTCGTCGTCGCTGAACAGCGGGGTCGTGCGCCGGATGCGGCTGTTCACGCGTTTCGCCAACGTGCCCATGCGCCGCTGCAGCGCCTTGTACCGGCCTTTGACGCGCCAGATCATACGGCCTGAATTGTGTGCGGTTTCGATGTGGCGCAGCGAGCTCATGATCTGGTCGAGCAGGCGCTCGCAGGCCTCGGCCTCCAGATCGTTCGCGGCGCGGTTCTCGGCGGGATTTGCCTTGATCGCCGCGCGCACGCCCGCCAGACGGTTCTTGACGTACTCCTTCTCCCAGTTGAGCGCGTCGATCTGCAGCTGCATATACCCCTGCGGATCGATTTCGCCGGTGCGCTGTTTCAACCGCGTGATGCGTTTCGTATAGGAATCGATGACCATAAGCACCGCCCGACGGTTGTCCGGCGTGACACGGCCCGACAGCTCTTCGACCGTCCGCCGCAGCACTTCGATGGTGATCTCCGTCATTTCCGTCGACGTGTCCTTGTCGCGATTCGGCGCAAGCAGCGGCAGCAGGAAATTCGCCAGCAGCAGCGTCACCACGATCACGCCGGCGGCTATAAAGATCAGTTCGTCGCGCATCGGGAAGTTCGCGCCGGCCGCCAGCGTGTAGGGGATCGTGAACATCAACGACAGCGTGATGGTGCCCTTCGGTCCGCCGAATGTCATGACCGCGGCGGAACGCCAGCGCTGCGCCGTCATTTTGCGCCGCTTGCCGGTGGTGGTGTCGCGCGCGAGCCGGAGCATCAGCGAGATCCACAGGAACCGCATGGCGATCACCACGGCGGAGACGGTGAGGATCGCGCACATCAGCAGGCCGTTGCTGATGTGCGGATCATCCCAGCTGGCCGACATCGCGTTCGGCAGCAGCATGCCGAGCAGGATGAACACTGTGCCGTTGAGCGAGAACGACAGCACGCCCCACACGCTTGACGATACGATGTTCGTGCGTGCCACATTCGGTCCGATGCCGGTGCGGTCGAATCGGATGATCAGGCCCGCGGCCACGACCGACAGAATGCCGGAGACGTGGACCGCCTCTGCACCCAGATACAGGATGAACGGCAGGAATAGCTCCATGAGAATGCGGCTGGTAGTCGTTTCCCAGCCGAGGGAGCGCAGTGATTCGAACAGCAGGTCGGCCATGGTGCCCACCACAAGGCCGAAGATCGCGCCGCCGAAGAACGAGATCACGAATTGCGCGGCCGATTCGCCCACTTCGAACACGCCGCTGACCGCCGCCGCGATGGCGAACTGGAAGCCGACGATACCGGAAGCGTCGTTGAACAACGATTCACCCTTCAGTACGCTCGTTTGGCGTTCGGTCAGCGCCGCCTCCTTGCCGAGCGACGACACTGCGACCGCATCGGTCGGCCCGAGCGCGGCACCGAGCGCAAGTGCCGCAGCGAGCGGAATCGCCGGCCAGACGGTGTGCAATGCGAAACCGACCGCCACCATGGTCGCGATCGCCAGGCCGATCGCCAGCGACAATGACAGTTTGACGGATTTCAGTAGCTCGGTTTTGTCAATCTCATGCGCTTCCAAATACAGCAGCGGCGCGATGAACAGCACCATGAACAGTTCAGGGCTGAGCGTCACGTCCGGAAAGAACGGCAGCTGTGATGCCAGCGCGCCCAACGCGATCTGCACGAGCGGCGTGGAGACCTTGGGTATGAAACGACTTAAGAAGGAGGATAATACGACGGCAGCGATGATGCATAGAATCAACTCGAATACCGCCAACGTGCCTCCTTCGCGCGTATTTCCCAACCTTTTCCAGCCTACCAAGAGGCGGTTATGAGCGTGTTTCGCCATGGGCTGACGTTCGTGCCGCTTCGGTTGGGTGCGCAGGTCGGGCATGCAGGTCGGACGTGCGGACCAGTCGTGCGGAGCGGTCGTATGGCCGCCGCTACACTGTGGCGTATGCGATGGGACGATGATATGGAACCGGCGATCGCGCTGGCCCGCGAAGCCGCCGCGGATGGCGAGGTGCCGGTCGGTGCCGTCGTGCTTGCCGCTGACGGACAGGTGATTGGCCGCGGGCGGAACCTGCGTGAGACGCATGCCGATCCGCTTGCCCACGCCGAAGTCAAGGCGATGGCTGAAGCGGCCGCCTCGCTTGGCACTTGGAATCTCGCTGATTGCACGCTTGTCGTTACGTTGGAGCCGTGCCCGATGTGCGCCGGTGCCTGCCTGCAGACGCATATCGGACGTATTGTGTTCGGTGCGTGGGATGCCAAGTTGGGTGCATGCGGTTCGGTATGGGATATTCCCCGCGATCCGCACGTCGGACTTGTACCGGAAGTGATTGGCGGTGTGCGCGAAGCAGAATGCGGGCGATTGATGACCGATTTCTTCGCGCGCCGACGCTAATTACTTTCCGAAAGAAACAAACACGCAGGGCGACGAGAAGAAAAGCGGTATGCAGTATCATCAAAGCGTCATACCAACCAAGAATCGCAAGAAAAGGATGCTGCAATGACGCTCATTCAGACTTTCCACGGCACCGCTTCCAACGGCACACCCCTTACCGCCGTGTATGCCGAGCAGCCGGCTGCCGTCGCAGCTTTTGCTCTGGTGTTCCCCGGCAGCGATTTGCCGAGATTCGTGCATTGGGGTCGCCCGCTCACCGCACCGGAAACCGTGATCAACACGTTCGACGCGCTCGCTCCGCAGCGTGTTTCCGGAGCCCTCGACTACACCGCATGGCCGAGCGTGCTGCCGACACAGTCCGAAGCGTGGTCCGGCTCTGACCGTTTCGACGTGCGCCGTGACGGCGTGGAACTGTTCTGCAAGTTCCAGGTCACCGACATCAAAGCCGAAACCGTGGCCGCCGGCAAAACCTACACCATGGCCGAAAAAGACGGCTACCCCAGCTGGAGCGTGGCCTCCGAGCCCAAGCAGACGCCTACCGTCACCGTCACTGCCGAGGACGTGGAACAATGCGTGAAACTTACGTGGACCTGTGAGCTCGATGAAACCGGCCTCATCCGCCAGCATGCGGAGGTGACGAACACCGGCGAGGGACGACTCGAGATCGGCAAGATCGAACTTGCATTCAGCGTGCCCGCCGACGCCAACGAGATCCTCACCACCACCGGTCACCATCTGCGTGAGCGTTCCCCACAGCGCCAGGACTTCACCATCGGGCGCTTCGCCAAATCCTCCATGATCGGCCGCCCCGACTTCGACGCCACCCTGCTGCTCAGCGTTGGCGAACACGGCTTCGGTTTCACCCACGGCAACGTCTACTCCGCGCACGTGGCATGGAGCGGCAACAGCGTGCTGTCCGCGGAACGACTGCCCTACACCACTGGCGTGATCGGTGGCGGCGAAGTGCTCTTCGGCGGCGAAGTCGGTCTGGAACACGGTGAAAGCTACACCACGCCATGGCTCGTCGGCTCTTACGGCGAGGGGCTCAACGAAGTCGCCTCACGCTTCCACGGTTACATCCGCCGCGTGCACCGCGACTGGCTCGTGGACCATGGCATCGCGCCCAAGCCGCGTCCGGTCATCCTCAACACGTGGGAAGCCGTCTACTTCAACCACGATTACGACACCCTGACCGCCCTCGCCGACAAAGCCGTGGAAAGCGGCGTCGAACGATTCGTCGTGGACGATGGCTGGTTCGGCGCCCGCCGTGACGACACCGCCGGCCTCGGCGACTGGCAGATTTCGCAGGACGTCTGGCCCGACGGAGACAAGTCCCTGAAGGCGCTCGCCGACTACGTGCACGGCAAGGGCCTCGAATTCGGCCTGTGGTTCGAGCCGGAAATGGTCAACCCCGATTCCGACATGTTCCGCAACCATCCGGACTGGGTGCTGAAGCCCACCGCCGGTCGTCTGCCGATGCAGGGCCGCACCCAGCAGGTCGTCGACCTGACCAACCCGGACGCGTACGACTATATTTACGGTGCGATGGACAAGCTCGTCAGCGAGCTGGGCATCGACTACATCAAGTGGGACCACAACAAGCTCGTTACCGAAGAAGTCTCGCCGCTGACCGGCCGTCCGGCAGCGCACGCGCAGACGCTCGCCGTATACCGCATCTTCACCGATCTGAAGGCAGCGCACCCCGGCCTGGAAATCGAAAGCTGCTCCTCCGGCGGCGGCCGTATCGATTTGGGCATTCTTGAAGTAGCCGATCGCGTTTGGGCGTCTGACTGCGTCGACCCGGTGGAACGCGCCGACATCCAGCGCTACACGTCGCTGCTGGTACCGCCGGAAATGATCGGCGAGCACGTGGGCGCTTCCCCGGCGCATTCCACGCATCGCGCCACCTCCCAGGAAATGCGCATGGCCACGGCCTTCTTCGGACACATGGGCATCGAATGGAATCTGCTCAAGGAACCGCAGGAGGACATCGACAAGCTCGCCGAATGGACGGCCGAATTCAAGAAGCATCGCGAATGGTTCGCCGTCGACACCGCGGTGCATTCCGACGCGGCCGATCCGGCCGTGCGCGTGGACGGTTGCGTCATGCCGAACAAGGCCGCCGCGATCTACCGCTTCACACAGCTGACCACATCGCAGACCTATCCGTCCGCCCCCGTGAAGCTGCCCGGCCTCGATCCGGACGCCGTATACGTGGTGTCCCCGCTCGACGTGAGCCTCGACCTGGCCAAGCAGGACATCGGCAACGGCCAAAGCCCGCTCGGCTGGTGGACCGCCGATGGTGTGAAGATGACCGGCCGTGCGCTCGCCGCCTATGGCATCCGCCCGCCGGCGCTGCATCCTGCGCAGGCCGTCCTTTTCAAAGTAGTCCGCATCTGAGTATCTGTTTTGTATGGTGAGGCTGGTACTTTCGCGTACCGGCCTCACACTGCGACAGCGATTCCGAACGACTTACCCTACATACTGGCGAATGGCTTGCGCTGCGGCCGCTTTGCTCCACAGCGACCAGTCGTGCTCGGCGATTTCGAAATCGACCGGCGCCGCCTGGCTGTGCCGGTACATATTGATGCCGTTGCGCAGGTCGCCCACGCCGAGTTTCGCAATGAACGACGATTCGCCAGCGATCATGATTTTGTCGGGCATGGCAAGATTGGCGATGGTCGCGATCAATGTACCCAAACGGAAACAGGTGCGGTTCACCAGATTCGTGGCCTGCGTTTTGCTGGCGCGCGCTGCGGCCGCAAATTCGTCGAACGTCGCCGGATGTCCGATCATTTCCGAATATTCTGTTGCGATTGAATTGTCAGTTAGGCACGTCGCGCAACCTTTATGTCCGGAAATGCAGCGCGGCCCGTCGGGGTCGACCAGAATATGCCCGACCAGGCCATAGCTTTTGTCGGGATTGTCGATCGGCTCGCCGTTGACGGTGAGCGAATATCCTACGCCGATGCCGATCGTCACCACGGCGAAACTGTTCAATCCGACGCCCGAGCCGAACATGCACGCGTCCACCACCAATGAGTCGATGTCGTTGTAGATGCCGGTCGGCAGGCCGGTCGCCTTGCGAATCATCGCCGAAAATTCCACCGGCTTCGACCAGTGCAGGAACGGTGCGAACGTCGTCACCGAATCGTCCGTGATATGTCCGCCCAACGAGACGCCGACCGCGCATGGCGAAGGCAATCCCGCCATTATCGCCTCGTCGGCGCAGTCCATGGTCAGCTGCCGAATAACGTCGACCACCGATTCCGGCGAATCGTCGTCGAGCGGCAGGTCATGGCAGCCGGTCACGATCTGCCCAAGCGCGTTTACTGTTACGGCAGTGATATGGGTGGTGTTGATTTTCATGCCGACGAACGTGCGCGCATTGGCGATGATGCGCAGTCCGGTCTGCGGACGGCCGCGACGTTCCGTATTTTCTTTCTGGATTGACTTTTGTGCCGATTTCCGCAAGAAATCTTTCGGTAACTTGCCGCCATGCCCCGCTGCCATTGGCGTCTCTTCGATCACGCCAGCGTAAATCAAATCACTGGTGATGCGCGATACCGCGCCTTGCGAAAGGCCAAGGATCTGTGCCAGCGTGATGCGCGAAATCGGACCGTACTTCATAATGCAGGCCGCAACCTTATGCGTGTACTCCGAGCCTTCAAACCAGTGTGGAATCGGGGAAATCGCCATATCGGACCGTCCTTACCGTCTATTTTCTTTCCAAGAATAACAAAATAACCGTTTTTTATTTCCGTACAGTGCGGGCGCGCGGAAACTGGGAATGAAAACAAGCCGATTCTACAATTAAAAAGCAACGGAGGCTGGTAATGAAGCCGGCCTGCCGTGAAAAAGGAAAATACAAAGGAGTCGAGAGAATGAAACCTGATTCCAATGCCAACGCAGGCACTTTCAGGCGGATCGCGGGTCGTGTCGTCACGGCTGCATGCGCGGTCGCGTTGACGGTCGGGCTCGCGGGCTGCGGCAACAGCACCGCCGGCACGGTCACCTTGGATTTCTTCCAATTCAAGTCCGAGGCGGCGGATTGGTTCACCGCCAAGGCGCGTGAATTCGAGAAAACCCATTCCAACATCAAAGTCAATGTCAACAATTCGTCGGACGCCACCACCGATCTGCGCACGCGACTGGTGAAGAACCGCGAACCCGACGTCATCACCATCAACGGCGACATCAATTACGGCATGCTCGCCGAAGCGGGCGTCTTCCACGATTTCACCGACGACGAGATCGTCGACGAGCTCAATCCGGGCATGGTGAACATCGCGAAGAGCCTCGTGCAGACCACCGACAAGTCCAAGAAGCGTCTGTACGGTATTCCGTACGCGGGCAACGCAAGCGGCTACATCATCAACGCCGATGTGTGGAAGCAGGCCGGCGAGGATCCGGACAATCCGCCGCAGACGTGGAGCGAATTCATCGCGCTGCTCCAGCGACTCAAGGCCAAGGGCGTCACGCCGGTTGAGGCGAGCACCGCTGATCCGTGGACGTTGCAGGCGCCGCTCGCATCGCTGAATTCCACGCTGGTGCCGGAATCGGAATACGCGTATCTCAAGGACGGAAGCAAGAAATTCTCCGACTTGTGGACGCCCGTCAGCGGCAAGCTGATCGAAATCTACCAGAACTACACGCAGAAGAATCCGGCCGTCACCTACCAGCAGGCCACGCAGGACATCGCTTCCGGCAAGGCCGCGATTCTGCCGCTCGGCACGTACGCGATTCCGCAGATCCGTCTGATCAATAAGGACGCCAATCTGCGGTTCGCGCAGATGCCGGCCACCGACAACGTCAAGGAACAGCAGCTGACCGCCGGCGACGACGTGATGCTGACGATCGGCGCGCATACGAAGCATTACACCGAGGCTCGCGAATTCGTCGACTTCCTGATGAGCGAGGAGAACGTGAAGGACTACTCCAAGCAGCAGTCTGCGTTCACCCCGTACAAGGATACGTACGTCGGCGATGAAGCGTTGAATGGCGTGCTCGACTTCTACAAGGCCGGCAAGCTGGCTGATTTCTGTGACCACTACGTGCCGGCAAGCATCAACCTCGCCGGTTTCCTGCAGACGTTGGTGCAGTCGGGCAATACTAAACGATTCCTGAACAGCATGCAGTCGGAATACGACAAGATCGAAGCCAGGAACTTTAGGTGAGGGGAGGAACGACAATGACTGGCAATATCTCGGCCAAGGCTGACAAGGCCGCCGCAAAGAAGCCGAAGAAGGTTTCGAAATACTCCAAGCGCAAGGTCGATCCGGCGTTCTACTGGATGACCATTCCCGCGATGATTCTCGTGTGCATCTTCCTGTACCTGCCGTTCCTGCAGGGCGCGATGTACTCGTTCACCAATTCGCAGGGTTACGGCGATTACAAGTTCATCGGCTTCAAGAACTACATCGCGATGTTCCAGGACGCACGCGTCGGCCACGCGTATCTGTTCACGATTTTCATCGCGATTCTGATCACGCTCGGCACGAACATCCTCGGCATGTTCCTGGCGGTGCTGCTGAACTCCAAAATCGCCTTCAAGAACGGCTTCCGAGCCATCTTCTTCATTCCGTACACCCTGTCGGTGCTGGTCATCGGCTACGTGTTCAAGTACATCTTCATGACCCCGCTGCCGGCCCTCGGCCAGGCGCTGCACATCGATTGGCTGTCCACATCCATGATCTCCAATCCGGATCTGGCATGGTTCCCGATCGTGTTCCTG
>ENA-OQNL01000051-OQNL01000051.1-human-gut-metagenome-genome-assembly--contig:-NODE-51-length-16883-cov-3.193543_pt1 | contig 16883 bp, 14 predicted proteins | sample MGYA00242631_ERZ504884 | MGnify/ENA primary metagenome ERZ504884 (study PRJEB26092, sample SAMD00036395) | human gut metagenome | host: Homo sapiens | study: EMG produced TPA metagenomics assembly of...
GCTCATTGTAATGTTTGTCGTTTCTAAGGCCCTGAATCTTCCTATATTGCAAATATGGCGCTATTGCTGTTTTCGTTGGATGTCGGTTCGTCGTCGAGCCGTTGGTTTCGTAAGCGTGAGGGGCGTTCCCGCGTATTCTGTTTTCCGACCAAAGAAATGAATCACGAAGAACGCCTGGGCAAAAGCCCATTCACCGGATTGCCGAACGTCAAAGGCACGGTTGCAGAGGATGCGCGGATCACGGATTCGCCGCCGCGTTCCGAACCCGTGCTCGAGATCCGGGTGCGTCCACGTGCGGGTATGCTCCGATGCTCCCGATGCGGAAGGAGGTGCCGCGGGCATGACCAGGGCGGCGGCGTGCGGCGTCGTGGTCGCTTCCGTGCCGTGGGCCGAGCCGGGCAGCCGGTCCACACGCGATTTCGAATCGGAACGCGCGTGGCCGATGAGCGTCGCGAACCAGAAGACCGTAAGCGGTTTTCCGCACGTCGCGTGGCGCGCCGCCGGAAGACGCCGCCCATAGGGTCGCTGAACGGTTGAAAGCGTCGATGCCGTCTCCGTTCGGCGGCCTCACGTCGATCGGCGTGGACGAGACCGGCTACCGCAAAGGCCACACGTGTATCACCGTGGTCGTCGACCACGAACGGCATCGGGCGATATGGGCGCACGACGGGTACGGCAGGGACGTGTTCGGCCTGTTCTTCCAAACGTTGACGCCCGAACAGCGCGCCTCCATCAGGGTCGTCGCCGGGGACGGGGCCCGGTGGATCGACTCATGCGTGCATGAGTGGTGCCCGAACACCGAACGCGCGCCCGACGGGTTCCACATCGTCAGTTGGACGAGCGGCGCGCCCGACAACCCACGAAAACAGCAGAAGCCTCTTTTTTGTGCTATCCCGTAAAACTGCGGGACGGCAGCTCATTTTCGCCGTTTGAGCCGTGCCGTCCCACATCACCCTTTGCGGACCGTGACACCATAACACCGAGAATGGCGGAATTTCAACGATTCCGTAATTCGTACTGCGGGACGCCACGCTAGTCAATCGATTGACACTCGTGCCATCCCGCAACAGTGTGGGATACGACGTCAAAATCCGCGAAAATCGCGTGCCGTCCCGCGCGTACGGCACCGCACGAATACATGCTGATGAACCGCATAGAAAATGGCTCCCCGTGTGGGGGAGCCATGAGCTAGTTACTAACTAGCGATGCGTCACTTCTCGTTCTGGCCGTGGCACATCTTGTACTTGCGGCCGGAACCGCACGGGCACGGGGCGTTCTTGCCAGTGCCAGGGAAGGTGCGGCCGTCGGCCCACGGCGTCTTGAGCTCTTCGCTCTTCGGATGCTTGGAAACCGGGACCTTGCCTTCGGCGTGGCTGATCGGAGCCGGTCCGGCAACAGGCAGCGTGGACTCGCCGGCCCCGGAGGCGGCTGCGGATTCGGCGATCGCCTGCTTGGCGTCCGTATCCTCGTCCTCTTCCTCGACTTCGCCCTCGGCGGCCTCGACCACGGATTCGCCGTTCTCGTCGGGGCCGGAGGCCACGGCGATGGTGTCGGCGCTTTCGACGGTCTCCTCGACCTCGTCAACGGCCTCGTCGGTGGTGGCGACCTGCTTGATGTCGATGTGGAACAGCAGCTGGACGGTCTCCTCCTTGATGGCCTCGATCATGGAGTTGTACATCTGGTAGCCTTCACGCTGGTATTCGACCAGCGGGTCGCGCTGGCCCATGCCACGCAGGCCGATGCCGTCCTTGAGGTAATCCATCTCGTAAAGGTGCTCGCGCCACTTGCGGTCGAGCACGGCGAGCACCACGCGGCGTTCGAGATCGCGCAAGCCGGTCTCGCCGATGGTCTCCTCCATTTCGCCGTACTGCTGCCTGGCGTCCTCGACGATCAGGTCGCGTACGGCCTCGACGGCCTTCGCACCCTTGAGGCCGCCGACGATCTTCCTGACCTCGTCTTCGTCGACCTTGGTGGGGATCACGGTGTTGAGCGCCTTGAACAGGCCTCCCAATCCCAGTCCTCGGTTCTCGGATCCCTTGTTGGCACCCTTGATGTAGGACTCGACGGTGTCGGAAATGAAACGCAGGATGTCCTTGTGGATGTCTTCGCCCTTGAGCACGGCCTGACGCTCGGAGTAGATGACGGTGCGCTGCTTGTTCATCACGTCGTCGTACTTCAGCACGTTCTTGCGAATCTCATAGTTACGGGATTCGACGGCCTTCTGCGCGGTGCGCACGCCCTTGGTGACGGACTTGGCCTCGATCGGCTGGCCTTCTTCCATGCCCTTGGCCATGACCTGGGCCACCAGCTGGGTGTTGAACAGACGCATCAGATCGTCTTCCAGCGACAGATAGAAGCGGGACTCGCCCGGATCGCCCTGACGGCCGGAACGGCCGCGCAGCTGGTTGTCGATTCGACGGGACTCGTGGCGTTCGGTGCCGAGCACATACAGGCCGCCCAGCTCCTTGACTTCCTCGTGCTCGTCCTTGACCTGGGCCTTGATCTCGTTCAGGGTGCCCGGCCAACGCTTCTCGTACTCTTCCGGGGTGTCTTCCGGAGAGTAGCCTTCGGACTTGAGCTTGGCGTCGGCAAGGAACTCGACGTTGCCGCCGAGCATGATGTCGGTACCACGGCCGGCCATGTTGGTGGCCACGGTGACGGCGCCCTTGCGGCCGGCGACGGCGACCACGGCGGCTTCCTTCTCATGCTGCTTGGCGTTCAGGACCTGATGAGGGATCTTGGCCACGTCGAGCAGAGTGGAGACCACTTCGGAGCTTTCCACGGAAGCGGTACCGAGCAGCACCGGCTGTCCCTTGGCGTGACGCTTGGCCACGTCCTTGACGATGGCGGCCAGCTTCTCCTTCTTGGTGCGGTAGATGAGGTCGTCCTGGTCCTTGCGGATCATCGGCTTGTTGGTCTTGATCGGCAGCACGCCCAGCTTGTAGGTGTTCATGAACTCGGCGGCCTCGGTTTCGGCCGTACCGGTCATGCCCGCGAGCTTGTCGTACATACGGAAGTAGTTCTGCAGGGTGATGGTGGCGAAGGTCTGGTTTTCGGCCTTGACCTCCACGCCTTCCTTGGCTTCGATGGCTTGGTGCAGACCCTCGTTGTAACGGCGGCCCGGCAGGATACGTCCGGTGTGCTCGTCGACGATGAGCACTTCGCCGCCGGTCACGACGTAGTCGCGGTCACGCAGGAACAGCTCCTTGGCCTTGATGGCGTTGTTCAGATAGCCGATCAATGCGGTGTTGTTCGGTTCGTACAGGTTGTCGATGCCGAGATAGTCCTCGACCTTGGTGATGCCCGGATCAAGGATGCCGACGACCTTCTTCTTCTCGTCGACCTCATAGTCCTCGTCACGGTTGAGCTTCAGAACCAGGCGCGCGAACTGGCGGTACCAGCGGGTCACGTCGCCCTCGGCCGGACCGGAGATGATCAACGGGGTACGAGCCTCATCGATAAGAATGGAATCGACCTCATCGACGATGGCGTAGTGGTGGCCACGCTGTACGAGATCGGACTTCTCCCACGCCATGTTGTCGCGCAGGTAATCGAAGCCGAATTCGTTGTTGGTGCCGTAGGTGATGTCGGCGTTGTACTGCTTGCGACGCTCCGGCGGCTTCTGGTTGGTGATGATGCAGCCGGTGCTCATGCCGAGGAAGCGGTAGACACGGCCCATCAGCTCGGCCTGGTAGCTGGCCAGATAGTCGTTGACGGTGACGACGTGGACGCCCTGACCGTCGAGTGCGTTCAGGTAGGCCGGCAGCGTGGCCACAAGGGTCTTGCCTTCACCGGTCTTCATTTCGGCGATGTTGCCCCAGTGCAGAGCGGCGCCGCCCATGAGCTGCACGTCGAAGTGGCGCAGGCCCAAGGTTCGCTTGGAAGCTTCACGCACGGTGGCGAAGGCTTCCGGCATGAGCTTGTCAAGGGACTCGCCGTTTTCGATACGCTGCTTGAACTTGGCGGTCTGGCCCTTGAGCTCCTCGTCGTCAAGCGCCGCGATCTCGTCCTCCAAGGCGTTCGTCGCTTTGGCCACGTTCTCAAGCTTCTTGATCTGTCGGCCTTCACCCATGCGTAGGGCTTTGTCAACGATATCTACCACAATCACTCCCTTTGTGTATGGTGACTTTCCTCGATTGAGGATAGTCGCTTTCTCGCGATTTCCGAAAAGCTCCGTCCATTTTACGTAAGTTTTGACGTATCTTGTTTTTCGCATAAGAAAAGAGGCCCGCATGTATGACATGCGAGCCTCTTATCGTTCAGTTTTCAGCCATTAGCCATTACTTCTTGGCCACATTCTCCGGAGTGTCGATTTCGAAGACGCCGTAGCTCCAACCGTGACGGTGGTAGACGACGGACGGACGACCGGTTTCCTTGTTGACGAACAGGAAGAAGTCGTGACCGATCAGCTCCATCTCGTACAGGGCCTCGTCAATGGTCATCGGCTCGGCGATGTGCAGCTTGCGGCGGATGACGATTGGGGTGTCGCCGACCTGGACCTCGACGGATTCGCCAGGGCCGAGATCAGCGGAAACGGCGTCGGCCGGGCTATTGTTCGGCGCTTCCGGCTCCGGCTCCTCGACGACGACCGACTCGACCGGGCCCAGATCGACCGGGACCGGATCGGTGTAGCCACGACGATGGTCCTTGCGGCGGTCGCGGGTACGGCGCAGACGAAGCGTCAGCTTGTCGAGAGCCAAATCGAGCGCGCTGAACTCGTCGGCGCTGGAGGCTTCGGCACGCACCACGGTACGACCTGCGATGACGGTGATCTCAACGCGCTTGGCGGTGTCGGCCTGACGCGGATTGCCCTCGTGGGACAGCACAATCTGGACACGCTGCGCATCCGGGGCGATAGCGGTCACACGATTCATCTTGCTTTCGACAACGTCACGGAACCTTTGCTTGATCTGCGTATGACGTCCGGTAACGACGATTTCCATGTGGACCTCCCTAGACTCAAGCGGTGTTAACCGCTATATACGGACCAACCAGCTGCATCGCTGCTTGGTAGTCATCATTGTATCCATAAGATTGGTGATTTGCTGGAAAACTCCCCGAGAAAACAAAAGTTTTTTTACGCTTTGCTTTCGACGATTCTCTTGCTATAGTTGTGCGTTTGAGACCTCTTGATGGCCGCGACCGATTTTGTCGGTTGAGGAACTTCCGGGCTCCATAGAGCACGATGGCGGATAACGTCCGCCCAGGGCGACCTGAGAGATAGCGCAGCAGAGAATAGACCGCCTTACCGGTTTCGGCCGGTGGGTAAGGGTGAAACGGCGGTGTAAGAGACCACCGGGCCGCTGGTGACAGTTGGCCGCATGGCAAGCCTCATCGGGAGCAAGGCCAAGCAGAAGGCGTTCGAGGACTGCTCGTCCGAAGCCTTCGGGTAGGCTGCTAGAGCCTGACGGCAACGCCAGGTCGAGATGGATGGCCATCCGTGCCGTTGGCACGACAGAACCCGGGGTATAAGAGGTCTCACTCTCCACTCTTTATGTTTTGAGGATTTCTTTACACCAGCCTCTTTATGAAACTGACGTCACGCCCTTGGTCAACGGTCGCCGTCAATCAAACAGTTCCTGTGCGATTTGGCGCAGAATCTCAGGATTATGGCCTTTTCTGCCGCCCGCGCTCCAGAAGCGGCGCCTACGTGCATCGCGTTCCAGACCGGCGGTTTTTCTCGCGGTTCTACGGCCTAATTCCCATGCGGCTTCAGTAAACACGCCGTAGGATTCCGCCTCATCACAAACCTGTTGGGCCAGCCTACGGTCGACGCCTTTCCGTGTAAGCTCAGCGACCGCGCCCCTACATCCCATAAGACGGGTCGCACAGTAGCGCACCGCGGATTGCGCGTAGGCTTCATCGTCAATCAGTTGAACCCTTGTCAGTCTTTCGATGACGTCGTCAACCACTTCAGAGGTATAGCCCTTACCAATCAGGCGCTCACGCAGTGCGCCGGAAGGTCGAGGCGCAGCGTCCAGCAATCGCAATGCGGCTTCCCTGCATGCGTCAAGATCATTTGGATCCTTTGCGGCAGTAGAATCGCCGTTCCCGACACGCCCAGCGTGTCGCGCGTGTCGTGGCGTTTTCGTCGCATTTGCGCTTCCAGCGAACAAACTGGAACGGTCAGGTTTCGTTCGACGGTTCCACCTCTGAACGTTCGTGCGTTCTGGATCCTCTGAAGAAAGGGCAAGGCCCCCAGTATCGGCCGACGCCGGCTGAAGGCCCTGTTCCTTAAGGAAACGTTCGGCGCTGATCATATGTCAGGCTTTGGCGGCTTTTTGAAGTTTTAGACGTCTTACCATCATCCGGCGCGCCCGCGGCGTCCTCCGCCCCATCGTCCTCGGCGAACTGGTCGGTAGGTTTGATCAGACCGAATGCCGCCTTGACCTTGTTCTCGATTTCCTCTGTGAGTTCCGGATTGTCCTTGAGGAACTGACGCACGTTTTCGCGTCCTTGCCCCAGCTGGTCGCCCTCATAGGTGAACCACGAGCCAGACTTTTTGACGACGTTGGCCTGCAACGCCATATCAAGCACGGAACCTTCCTTGGAGATGCCCTCGCCGTACAGCACATCGAATTCGGCGGTCTTGAACGGCGGAGCCATCTTGTTCTTAACAACCTTGACCTTGGTACGGTTGCCGACAGCCTCATCACCGTTCTTAATGGTCTGGATACGGCGGATGTCCATACGTACGGACGCGTAGAACTTCAATGCCTTGCCGCCGGTGGTGGTCTCCGGATTACCGAAGAACACGCCAATTTTCTCACGCAACTGGTTGATGAAGATGGCGGTGGTACCGGCTTGCGCCAGCGCACCGGTCATCTTACGCAACGCCTGACTCATCAGGCGCGCCTGCAGGCCGACATGGCTGTCTCCCATCTCGCCTTCGATTTCCGCTTTCGGCACCAAGGCCGCGACGGAATCGATGACAATCACGTCAAGCGCGCCGGAACGAATCAGCATGTCGGCGATTTCCAATGCCTGCTCGCCATTGTCCGGCTGAGAGACGATCAACGAATCGGTGTCGACGCCCAGCTTACGGGCATAGACCGGATCGAGCGCATGCTCGGCATCGATGAATGCGGCCACACCGCCGGCCTTCTGGGCATTGGTCACCACATGCAGCGCCAATGTGGTCTTACCAGAGGATTCCGGTCCGTAAATCTCCACAATACGGCCTTTAGGCAGGCCGCCGATGCCTAATGCCATATCCAAAGCCAAGGATCCGGTCGGAATGACCTCGACATCCTGTTCCGGGCGGTCGCCAAGTCTCATGGCCGATCCCTTGCCGAAGCTTTTCTCGACCTGCGCGAGCGCTGTGTCGAGCGCGGCCTGACGGCGCGGATCGATTCCATTCGCGGACTTGTTCTGTGCGGCGTTCTTTGCCGCGCTCGTCTGTGCCATGACTACTCCTTGTTGTTGACCGAGACGAATGAATGGATTCACCGTAAAACCGCATCATCCATCTGCGCAAGTTCAATCGGCCATTGTGGTCGAAGAACATGCATTTCGACACGCCGAAGACCGCTTTCCCTTGAAATTCCAGCATTCTGAAACTTCGCGGCGAGCCGTTGACGACCTGCCCAATCCGTGCTTCTGTGGATAACTATACCCCATTATCCGAACATCTGTTCGAAATCGGTGTTTTGCGATAGCCGAACTCCGCCTAACGCACCGGCATTGGTGGCGCGTTATGGTCCTTTCCCCAACGTTTGGAGTCAGGAATGTTCATCTGGTCGCACAGAACGTTCCATACCACGCGGGGCTCCTCCCCCATTTCAAGCGCTTCGACGGCTGTCAGACCGTTCAATCGATCAAGCACTTGGTCGCGTGCGAGCGCGCGGCCATAGCTACGGCCGAGTACCTCTTCAAGCAACTGCCAAAATTCACGTTCCTGCACGCGCTCAAGTGTACACAGCAAGCGCAACCAAAAGAAAACGCCCGACGGAACAAGCCGCCGGGCGTTAGACGTCCAACAGGAATCAGATTGCGACGGAATCGAGATAATCGGCGACCATGCGCAGCATCTGCGCCGTGGAGACGCCCAACGATTGCGCAATCGAGCTCAGCAGCTCGGAGCTGGCCTCTTTTTGGCCACGCTCCACTTCGGAGAGGTAGCCCAACGACACTCCGGCCTTTTCGCTCACCTCACGCAACGTTTTGTGGTCATGGGTGCGCAGATCGCGCAGTACATGGCCGATGGCCTCGCGAAGCGATACCTCTCTGGGTTCGTCGGTGGTTTCCGTGGCTGCCGACATGGATCGTGCGGAAACGCGTTCCGTGTCTTCCTCCCGCCATATGCGGGTCAATGCGGCCTGGCGCTCGTCTTTGGCCTTTTTGGCCGCGCGGGCACGCAGCACCTGCTGCTGGGCGAACATCACCGCGCGGCGCTGGGCTGGGGTGAGTTCCCTGACGCGGGCGTTGCCGCTTTGCACCGTGGGAACCATCGCCTTGAGTTCCATCTGTTCCTTGGTGAGTGTCATCGTGTCCATGCCGCCAGCCCCTTTCGCTTTTCATACGTACGTCCACTATGGTCAACACCCATATTCGTGGATTATTCCTGTGAAAGTGCTGAAAGAGTCCTCAGTTTTTCCAGAATACATTGCACGGTTTCGTGCCGCACGGCTTCCCGATCACCCTTCAGACGCAGCTCATAAGCAGCTGTTTGACGCGCACGAATGCCATTGAAGCCACAGGGCAGGGAGCAGCCGATGTACACCAGGCCGGCAGGTTTGTCGCCATCCGGTCCTGGCCCTGCAACACCGGTAGTGGCCAAGCCGATGACACAGTCTCCATCCTCGGTCTGTCGGTATAGTTGCGCGGTTCCCGCAGCCATCTGCCGCGCCACTTCGGGGTGGACCGCCCCTTCTCGGGCCAGCAGGTCGGCATTCACGCCGAGAATCTTCGCTTTGGCGCGAATGTCGTAGGTCACCGCCGAGCCGAGGAACACTTTCGATGCGCCTGGTATGCGTACGAAGGCGTCGGCGAGTAGACCTCCCGTCAGTGATTCGGCGGCGGCGATTTTGAAATGGTTGGCTTCGCAATAGCGTAAAACGGCTGCGGCCAGCTCATCGCATTGCGATTGGCTGGCCGCGGTCGACGAATTTTCGGATTCGCTCATCGGGATTTACTTGGTTTCCTTTTCGGATTTTGCGGTCTTCTTACGTCCGCCGAACGTGTTGACGAGGTATTCGCCGCCCGAATACAGGCATAGAATCAACGCCAGGTAAATCAGGGCGTACGTGATCGTGTAATAAACGGTCATCCACAGCGGAGTGGTGTTCATGCCATCAGCGAGGCTCCACATCGGCAGCATGAGCATGGCAAGGCCGATGCACTGGCACAGGGTCTTGTACTTGCCGGCTTGGGATGCGGCGATGACCTTGCCGCCGGTGTCGATGACGAAGAAACGCATGATGGTGATGCCGATCTCACGGATGAGGAACAGCGCGGTCACGACCCAGCCGAGCACTGCGTTGCCGAATTCGTTGAAGATGGCGGCGACGATCAGCGTGCCGCAGGTGAGCAGCTTATCTGCGATTGGGTCCATGAGCTTGCCCAGTTCGGTGACCTGATTATATTTGCGGGCCATCCAACCGTCGAGCTTATCGGTGCAGGCGGCGATGATGAAGATAATCGCCGCCACCCAGCGCATAGTCGTGTTTTTGGTACCCCGTGCGCCTGCCATGACGTACAACGCCAGGAAGATGACGACCAGGACGATACGAGAGAAAGTGACGATGTTCGGCGGGGCGTTCCACCCGTCAAGCAGGGACGATTTGCGTTCTTCTTGCTTTTCCATACCGTTCACGTTACCCCGATACCACTACTTGGCGCAATGCGTGCGGTTGTCGCGTTCCATCATCGCGTGTCCGCAGCGTCGGCCGGCTGGGTAGAACCTACGGTAAGCGATGAGGTTTCGCCCTTGATGAAGGCGAGCACCTGCGGCAGATCCTGCGGTTGGACGAGCACTTCGCGAGCTTTGGAGCCTTCGGACGGACCGACCACACCACGCGATTCAAGCAGATCCATGAGTCGGCCGGCTTTGGCGAATCCGACACGCAGTTTGCGCTGCAGCATGGAGGTTGAGCCGAACTGCGTGCTGACCACCAGTTCCGCCGCCTGCAACAGCACGTCCATGTCGTTGCCGATGTCCTCATCCGGCTCGATGGCCTTCTTTTCGGCCTCCTTGGCCATCTCCTCGATATCCTCGCGATAATGCGGCTTGCGCTGGGTTCGCACGAACTCCACCGCGCGACGGATTTCGGACTCGTCGACCCATGCGCCCTGCACGCGGATCGGCTTGGCCTGGCCCATCGGCAGGAACAACGCGTCACCTTGGCCGATCAGCGTTTCCGCACCGGTGGCGTCGAGGATGACTCGCGAATCGGTGGCGGATGAGGTGGCAAAAGCAAGTCGGGACGGGATGTTGGCCTTGATCAAGCCCGTGACCACGTCAACGGACGGGCGCTGCGTGGCGAGCACCAGATGCACGCCGGCGGCTCGCGCGAGCTGCGTGATGCGCTGGATGGAGCTCTCCACGTCGTTCTTGGCCACCATCATAAGGTCGGCCATTTCATCGACGACCACGAGGATATACGGGTATGGTGCGACCTTGCGTTTGGAGCCTGCGGGCGCATGCACCTTGCCAGCGCGCACGGCAGCGTTGAAGTCCTTGATGTGGCGGAATCCGAAGAATTCGAGGTCGCTGTATCGTGCGTCCATCTCCTTGACCACCCATTCCAAAGCCTGTGCGGCCTTCTTCGGATCGGTGATGATCGGGGTGAGCAAATGTGGAATGCCCGCATAGGCGGACAGTTCGACTCGTTTAGGATCGACCATGATCATGCGGACCTGGTCAGGCGTGGCGCGCATGATCACGGAGGTGAGCATGGAGTTGATGAAGCTCGACTTGCCGGAGCCGGTGGCGCCAGCCACCAACAGGTGGGGCATCTTGGTCAGGTCGGCGGTCACGAAATGGCCTTCCACATCCTTGCCGACGCCGGTGAGCATCGGATTCGGATCGTTCCGGGCCTTGTCGGAGCGCAGCACGTCGCCCAGCACCACGGTTTCGCGGTCGGAGTTCGGAATTTCGATGCCGATGGCGGATTTGCCTTCGATCACCGACAGGATGCGCACGTCGGAGCTGGCCACCGCGTAGGCGATGTTCTTCTGCAGGTTGGTGACCTTCTCGACCTTGACGCCAGGGCCAAGCTCCACCTCATACATGGTGACGGATGGTCCGCGCAGGAAGCCGACGACCTTCGCATCGACGTTGAACTGTTGGAAGGTACCGGTCAGCGCGCGGATCACACGATCGTTCTCCGGAGTGTGCGCGGCGTGCGGCGCGCCCTTCTTCAGAATGTTGAGGTCAGGCAGATGATACGGTCCCTCAGGAATGTCATCCGCCGCTTCCCCGTCAACGGCAGCAGCCGGCATATCGTCAAGGACCTCGCCGGTCGCGGCATCCACCATGACTTCCTTGCCGTTGGAGGTGCCGTCCTCATCGATGACGGCCCATGGGTCGCTTGGAGCGACGCCAACCGGCTTGATTTCACTGGACGGCACCGGCTCGGCGACGCTGGGCATGGTGCCGCTCGCGGTGCCGATCGGCGCGGACGAGAAGGAGCGTCCGCGACCGTTCTGTGGCATGGCCGTGGTGGCGGACGGTGCAGCGGCGGAATAATCATCTGAATCATAATCATCGGCACGATAATCGTCCGAGAAATGCTGCGTGGCGAATCGACCTGTTGGTACGGCTCGTCGACGATGGTTTCCGCGGTCTGTCCGTGCCGTTCGGCGGCATTAAGAAACGCTTCGTCGCCGGCGTAATGGTCAAGGTCGCCATCATCGACGTTCTTGCTCTTATGGGATGCGAAGCGTTGCTTCATACGCGTAAGGAAGCCCGGCCTATCGTCGTTTTCTCCATCCGCATCGGTGCCGTCGTGGGCGGGAACGCCTTCGGCGAAGGCGAGTGTCGTGTCCCCAACGCGTACTTCGTTCGGGAACTGTTCGGCCTCATCGTCAATGTCATCACGGTTTTTCGGCGTTCCAACAAACTTGGCCGCCAGAACCTTCGCCTTGTCCGGTATTTGCGTGACCCGGGTATGGGTGATCAACAGCAACGAAAACAGGATGACGACTACGAAAATCGCAATGGAAAAGCCTTTGGAAAGCCCCCACGCCAACGGACAGCCAAGCACATAGCCAAGCAGGCCGCCTGCCCGCTGCAGCAAAGACATATCGAACTTCTGGGAGTCGGAGGCAATCGCCGCGTCAAGAATAGAGCAGACGGACCAGAGGATCATGAACCATCCAAGGGCCATATGGAGGTTCTCATCCTTGTTTTGCGTCTTGCGCATCAGACTGAACACCACAAGCGCCAGGAATACCGGCAGAATCACGCTGGTCAATCCGAACAGTCCGGAGGCCATGGCATGCAGGACCTGTCCGAAAGCGCCCTGGACACGGAACCATTCGGACGCGCAGAACAGCACCGCGAGAATGGCCATGATGAAACATGCGATGTCGCGGCGATATTTACGCAGTATGCCGGCGATCGGCGAGGAATCGACCTCGTCCATGACTTTGGTATCGCCGGAACGCGATTTGCCTGCGGAACCCTTGCCGCCTGATTTCGGGTTGGAAGATGCTGTTCGTGCCATAACAGGACTCGATTTTACCCATGGGCACCGCCATGGCACGACGACATCCGATACTTATCGAAAGTTTTTGCCGTTCACGCCGTCAGGCGCTTCGGCTAGACGATATCGCCAAGATGATGCTGCGTGTACGCATCCGCCTGCGCGTCGATCGCGTCGTAATCGCCGGCGTCGGCATGCTCGATGATGGCCATGGCATTGCCCAGCAGCGCGGGGTTGAGAGCCTGCAGCCAGTGGATACGCGGATCGCGGCCAAACCATCCCCATCTGTTTGCGTGCCAGACGCTTCGTCTTCTGCGCGATGCTCATGAACGTGTCATTTAAATCGCACAGGCCATCCAAATAGTCGACAACCTGCTGGTATCCAAGAGCCTTGCCTGCGGTGATGCCAAGCCGGGGACGGATACGCTCCACTTCCTTGACGAAACCGTTCTCCAGCATCTGCTTGGTACGGATGTCGATGCGGCGGTCAAGTTCCTCACGCGGCAAATCAAGGCCGATCTGCACGGTGGGAATCACATACCGGTAATGCGGCAGGCTCGCCGAATACGGCCGGCCCGTCACTTCGATGACCTCAAGCGCGCGGATGGTGCGTCGAGAATTGTGCGGATCCATGCGGGCCGCGGCTTCGGGATCCTTTGTCTTGAGCTCGTCGAACAGCGCACCGGCGCCTTCGACCTTTTCACGTTCCTCGAGGCGTTTGCGCACCTCTGGATCAGTGCCAGGAAAGGAAATGTCGTCGATGGCGGCACGGGCGTACAGACCGGAACCGCCCACGAGGATAGGGCGCACTTCCCTGGCCTGCAGTTCGGCGATTTTGGCGCGGGCGATCTCCTGGAAACGTGCCACGGACATGGCGTCGTCCGGTTCGATGATGTCGATCAGGTGGTGCCTGACCTCGGCCTGTTCCTCAGGACTCGCCTTGGCGGTGCCGATATCCATGCCCTTGTACATCTGGTAGGCATCGGCGTTGACGATTTCCGCCTGCTCGCCCTTGGCCTCCAACGCCTTGGCAATGGCGATGCCAAGCCCCGTCTTGCCGGACGCAGTGGGACCGACGATGGACACGACCTTACGGGTTTCGGGCTTGCTTTCAGTGGCGGACGGCATAGGTTTGCCCCGCTTCCGGATTCGGATCGGCGATGAGATTGTGGCGTCCCGCATGGGTGACGGTGGCGGTCACGAAATCACCCACCTGCGGCATCGGCTCGCCTTCCGGCACGCCGACATGCACGAGCACGCCGGTTTTCTCACGTCCGGTAACACGATGGGTGGCGGCATCCTTCTTGCCGGATGCGCCGGTGACCATCACCTCGACGTCACGGCCTTCGAAAGTCTTGAGATTCTCTTCGGTGATACGTTCCTGCAGCGCCACAAGACGTTCGAATCTGTCCTGCACCACGTCATGCGGAACCTGCTCCATCTCAGCCGCCGGCGTGCCGGGACGCGGCGAGTAGATGAACGTGAACGCGGAAGCGAATCGCGCCTCCTCCACCACGCGCAGGGTTTCCTGGAAGTCCTCCTCCGTTTCGCCGGGGAAGCCGACGATGATGTCGGTGGAGATCTGCGCGTCCGGCATGGCCTCGCGAATCTTGCGCAGAATGTCGAGGAACTTGGCGGAACGGTAGGAGCGGCGCATCGCACGAAGAATCCTGTCGGAACCCGACTGCAACGGGAAATGCAGCTGGTGCATGACGTTCGGCGTCTCGGCCATTGCTGCGATCACGTCGTCGGTGAAGGCCGCGGGATGCGGCGAGGTGAATCGTACGCGTTCCAAACCGTCAATCTCGCCGCACGCGCGCAGCAGCTTGGAGAAGGCAAACCGGTCGCCGATGCCGTAGCCGAAGGAGTTCACATTCTGGCCCAGCAACGTGACTTCCTTGGCGCCTTCGTCCACACATTGGCGGATTTCGGCGAGGATGTCTCCGGGACGACGGTCATGTTCCTTGCCGCGCGTGGTCGGCACGATGCAGAAGGTGCAGGTGTTGTTGCAGCCTACGGAGATGGCCACCCAGCTCGACACCTTCGACGCACGGTCGGTTGGCAGCTGGCTTGGGAAGTAGTTGAGTTCCTCCTGCACCTTCACCTGCGCGTGGCCTTCGATGCGGGCCTGGTCGAGCAGCTGAGGCAGGGATCCGATGTTCTTGGTACCGAACACGGCGTCGACCCACGGGGCTTTTTTCGCGATCTTCTCACGGTCGAGCTGCGCCATGCAGCCGCCGACCGCGATCTGCAGGTTCGGGCGTTCCCTCTTCAATTCGGCCCACAGTCCGATGGTGCCGTACATGCGTTCGGCGGCGTTTTCGCGCACCGCGCAGGTGTTCATGACGATCAGGTCGATGTCATGGTTGAGATACTGTTCCTCGGTGGCGGGCACGTAGCCGTCGGCCTCAAGCACGCCGGCGATGCGTTCGGAATCATGCACATTCATCTGGCATCCGAGCGTATGCACGTAGAACACGCCCTTGCCACGCGTGGGGGTATCGTTCGCCGCCGGTTCGGCCAGTTTCGAGGCGCGCTCCGCCTCGGTCATCATGTCTTCATTCATAACGCACCATGCTATCGGCAGGGCGGCACAGGCGTTTCGGAACGCGGGAACGCCCCGTTCTCGGCGCAATCGCAGGGCATTGACCCTCTTCGATACACAGCATACGTTCAGTTTTGCGGAAAGCGAGGCGGTACACTGTTCTTCCGTGATACTTGACAGGCAAAATCGAATTAACACCACCGAATTGCAGATGCGTCTGAAGAACGTCGACGTCGGCGAGGGATCCCTTTCCCCCGAACAGATCACCGAGTTCATCGACCAGATGCAGGTGTATGAGGGTGCGATGTACGAGATCAGCACCAAATTGGAGATTCTTGACTCGGAATTCCAGGTGCGCTTCTCCCATAATCCAATTCACCATATGGAACGCCGTCTCAAATCGCTTAACTCGATCCTCGGCAAGCTGCAGCGCCGCAACCTGCCGTTGACCGTCGACGCCATCAAGGACAACCTGTTCGACGTGGCGGGCGTACGCGTGATCTGCAACTACCGCGACGACGTGTATTCCGTGGCGAATTATCTGTCCGCGCAAAGCGACATCCAAGTGCTGCGTGTCAAGGATTATATCAAGAACCCGAAGCAGAACGGTTACCGTTCGCTGCATGTCATCTACGCGGTGCCGGTGTTCCTGTCATCCGGACCGCACTACACGCCGGTAGAGGTTCAGCTACGCACCATCGCCATGGATTATTGGGCGAGCCTGGAGCATGCGCTGCGGTATAAGACGGATCTGCCGGACGCGAAGCTTGCCGAGCATTCGCAGACGCTGTTGGATTGCGCGCGCAGCCTGCAGAACATCGAGACGCAGATGCAGAACATCCATCGCGACATCAACAGCGCCCCGCGTGTGGGTGAGGCGCCGCAGGCGGACTGATGTTTTCGGAAAATGGCGATTGACGGACAAATCATTGCCTGTCAATCGCCATTTTTCGACGATATCGAACGTTATTCGCGCTTACGCAGCAATCGTGGTATTTTCACCGGAACCTGTGCGAGCACGGTGCCGATGAAGATCAGCGCGCAGCCGATGTAGGCTCGTGTGGTCATGACTTCGCCGAGCAGCAACGCGCCGCCCACCGCGGAGAAGAACGATTCGAGCGACATGATCACGGCCGCGCGCGACGGCGGCACCAGCTGCTGTCCGACCACCTGCAACGTGTATGCCACGCCGGCCGAGCCGATGCCGGCGTACACGATGGGAAACCAGCTTTGCATGGCGCCGGCCCAGTCGATGGAGCCTTCGCATAGGGAGCCGATCCAGCTCAGCAGCGCAGTGGTGGAAATTTGTCCGAAGGACAGCAGAATCGGATCCATCTTCTGTCCGAACGTGTCGATGACGAGAATATGGCCTGCGAATAGAACCGCAGTGGACAACAGCACCACGTCGGCAAGGGTGATCGAGCCGAATCCGTCGGTGATGCACAGCAGATAGAAGCCGACCACGGCGATGGCAACGCTGACGATGACGTTCATGGTCACGCGGCGGCGCAGAATAAGGAAGGCGAGCAGCGGCGTCATGACGATGTAGAGCGCCGTGATGAAGCCGGAACGGCCTGCGGAACCGGAATAGAGGATGCCGTATTGTTGGACGGTGCTGGCGGTGAACAATACGATGCCGCAGATGACGCTGACGACCACGGGATTGCCCAGGCATTCGGCATGGCCTACGG
>ENA-OQNL01000052-OQNL01000052.1-human-gut-metagenome-genome-assembly--contig:-NODE-52-length-16752-cov-5.408301_pt1 | contig 16752 bp, 18 predicted proteins | sample MGYA00242631_ERZ504884 | MGnify/ENA primary metagenome ERZ504884 (study PRJEB26092, sample SAMD00036395) | human gut metagenome | host: Homo sapiens | study: EMG produced TPA metagenomics assembly of...
TACAGCTTGTAGCATTCAAAATTTAATATGAAATGTGAGATAGAGCGTATGGAAATAATCTATACGTTCTATTTTTTTTGCCTTTTTGAAAAAAGTGATTAAAAAACTATTGACATTTTGTTACTGGCAAGACCGCTAAGTCGATTTTGATTTCCTGCGGCGCTCGTCTGGCTCCTTTTGATATTCAGGAGGTCAGAGATGTGACTGCCTATGACGAGTTGCAGTTGGATACTCTCGGAGATAAGAAAACGGCGCTCTTTCTGATTATGTCAGATACGGATGCGACGTTTAATTTTTTGATCTCCATGATTTACACACAGCTGTTCAACTTGTTGTGCGAGAAAGCAGATGATGTGTACGGCGGCAGACTGCCGGTTCATGTGCGCTGCTTGATTGATGAGATGGCAAACATCGGTCAGATTCCCAATCTGGAAAAACTGGTAGCGACAATCCGAAGCCGTGAAATATCGGCTTGCCTTGTTCTCCAGGCACAATCACAGCTGAAAGCCATTTATAAAGACAATGCCGATACCATCATCGGCAACATGGATTCCCGAATTTTCCTGGGTGGTTCTGAGCCAACCACGCTCAAAGAACTGAATCAGGCATTGGGAAAAGAAACTATCGACACCTACAACACCTCCAACACCAGAGGTAACAGCCCGTCTTACGGCTTGAATTATCAGAAGTTAGGCAAAGACCTTGCGAGCGTAGATGAGCTTGCGGTTCTGGATGGCAGCAAGTGTATTTTGCAGTTGCGTGGTGTCAGACCGTTTCTTTCTGACAAGTACGATCTGACGCAGCACCCCAATTATAAGTACACATCAGACTTTGATAAGAGAAATGAGTTCAACATTGAGCAGTTTCTGAGTCGAAGGTTGAAGCTCAAGGCAGGTGATGAGTTTGTGGTAGTCGATGCGGATTAAGGAGGTTTCTGTTTGGAAAATCTGAAAACGGTATCTGCCCTGGTTAAGAACATCTTGGAACACGACCACAAGGCAAGAAATACCGACAATCATTTGTACCTGATGGTACTGGAACACTATTCCGGTCTGCGTGGCATCGACATTCATGCCATGACGGTTCCTGTGTTTTTGAAGGAACTGGATAGACGCAGCTTTCCGGGGTTTGAAACTGTCCGCAGAAGCAGACAGAAAGTGCAGGCAACCTACCCTGACCTTGCTCCCAGTGAAGCCGTAGGCAAGCGCAGAGCAAAAAATGAGGTTGTATATCGAGAATTTGCAGAAAGCGAGGTGTAAAAAAAATGACTTGGTGGATCACGGATACCTCTATTGGGCAGCGATTGAAGTTCGTTAGACGATTTCGCCGCCTTACCCAGAAAGAGCTTGGACTCCTGATGGGGTATTCCGAGAAAACAGCGGATGTCCGTATTGCTCAGTATGAGAAAAACGCTCGAACCCCTAATGCAGAAACCACAGCGAAACTCGCAGAGGTTCTGAAGGTTTCACCTGTCGTTTTTTCACCGACAATCTGTGCTTCTCGTGAAGATTTGTTGCAGTCAATGTATTGGCTGTTTCTTATGAAAGGTGGTGGTGATATATATGATTGTGAAACTGAATATGCAAGAAGCAGAATGGAACAGAAACTTGGCGTGATAACCGTCGAGGAGTTCCTTGAAAAGATTCTCGTAAACTAAGCCTTCCGTCCGGTTTTGATGCCGGTAGTACGGAGGGCTTTTTCTATTCTCAAAACAATTTCAAATTTTAGGAGGAAAATATTATGGCATTTTTCAATAGCGCAGTAACCGTTCTTCAGACTCTCGTTATCGCTCTGGGCGCAGGTCTTGGCATCTGGGGTGCAATCAATCTGCTTGAGGGCTACGGCAACGATAACCCCGGCGCAAAGTCCCAGGGCATGAAGCAGCTCATGGCTGGCGGCGGTGTTGCCCTCATCGGCACCACCCTTGTACCTCTGCTCTCCGGACTGTTCGGTTAATCACAAAACAAGGAGGTAATCGCCTTTGGACAGCATACTCCAACAGATCACAGACTGGCTGAAAGAAATGCTCGTTTCAGCTATTATGGGAAATCTGTCGGGGATGTTTGAGTCCGTCAACAACCAGGTTGGCGAGATAGCAACCTCCGTTGGCATGACCCCGGCGAATTTTTCGCCGGGTGTCTTTGCCATGGTACGAAACATCTCCGAGTCAGTGATTATCCCAATCGCAGGCTTGATTCTGACCTTCATTGCCTGTTATGAGCTAATTCAGATGATTATTGACCACAACAATCTGGCAAATTTTGAAACCTGGATCTTCTTCAAATGGGTGTTCAAGACTTTTGTTGCGGTCATGTTAATCACAAACACATTCAATATCACGATGGCTGTGTTTGATGTGACACAGCACGTTATAAACGCAAGCGCCGGTATCATATCCGGAAATACTGCCATAGATGCTTCGGCATTGGAAACAATGGAAGAAACGCTGATGGCAATGGATTTGGGTCCTTTGCTCGGCTTGTTCCTGCAATCCTTTATCGTGCAGGTCACGATGTCCGCTTTGGCAATCATCATCTTTGTGATCGTCTACGGTCGAATGATTGAAATTTATCGCGCGTCCAGAAGCGCCGCTTTTCATCCAAAGGCGGTGTGCGGGCATTTTGGGAACCCGGCTTTAGCAAGCCGGTAAAGAAAAGTATCAAAGACGTGAAAAGCGTCACTTTAGCGTCATCCGATTTACCCCGGAGGGAAACCACAAGGGGGACAACAGCGTATCGGAAAAATCGCAAGTTGGGGAAACCATCTACCCACGACTGAGCGGCAAGACGCAACATTGTGAATGAGGAGCAAGGCTAAACTGCTTTAAGGGCAGTCCGAGGCGGGATACTCGACCCGGCGGCGCAGGATGGTTGTATTCGCCGTATGTCATAGCGGAATGTGACAGGTAAACACAGACCGCACGATACTTATGACAGCCAGCCGCAGTAAGCGGAAAAGGACGAAACCCCACTACCGACATCATAATACGCTTTTCCCAAAGTGTCTAACTGGAGATTGCCTAAACCGGAACGCCGGAACTATCCGGCTATGCGTAATGCCGCAAGGCGATAAATTTCAAGGGGTAAAAACCCAAGAAAGATGACGATGAATATCCGGCATGGCAACGGAGCCTCCGTAGTAGTCCGAGGGCGGGAAAGCCGTCTACATGGCGAAGGGAGGCAGGATGTCAACCAATTCATAAAAAGGAAAGGTGCGTGAGGCATTATGAGAAGTCCTGAAAATGTGTTGGAAAGCCTAAAATCCAAGGCGTGTAACAAGAGTTACAAGTACGAGCGGTTATACCGCAACCTGTACAATCCACAATTCTATCTGCTGGCATATCAGCGGATACAGGCGAAACCAGGCAACATGACAGCCGGAACAGACGGCAAAACCATTGACGGAATGGGAATGGCAAGGATAAACGCCCTCATTGAAAAGATGCGGGATTTTAGTTATCAGCCTAACCCGGCAAGGAGAACGTATATCCCGAAATCCAATGGGAAAATGCGTCCTCTGGGAATACCGTCATTCGACGATAAACTGATACAGGAGGTGGTGCGGCTCATCTTAGAGAGTATTTATGAGCCAACCTTTAGCGACTATTCCCACGGTTTCCGTATAAACAGAAGCTGTCATACGGCACTCAAATATGTGCAGAAATATTTTACGGGGACAAAGTGGTTCGTTGAGGGAGATATAAAGGGCTGTTTTGACAACGTAGACCATCATGTGTTGATTGCTATTTTGCGAAAGCGGATTGCAGATGAATATTTCATCGGTCTGCTCTGGAAGTTCTTGAAAGCTGGATATATGGAGGATTGGAATTATCACAATACTTATTCCGGCACTCCGCAAGGCTCCATCATCAGCCCTATCCTGGCAAACATCTACATGAACGAACTGGACAGTTATATGGCAGAGTATGCAGAGAAATTCAACTGCGGAAACCGCCGTAAAAATCAATCCTGCGTTCAAGAAGAAATTGGATGTCTGCCGTGGGAAAGAACAAAGGCTTAAAGAAATATCTCTAAAATGAGCGTGGAAGAAAAAGAGGGCTTAATTGCAGAAATCCGGGAACTGCGGCGTAGTCTGAAATCTATACCGTATAGCGACCAGATGGACGATAGCTATAAACGGCTTTGCTATATCCGATACGCCGATGATTTCTTAATCGGAGTTATCGGCAGCAAAGAGGACGCAGAACAGATTAAACAAGATGTAGGCTGCTTTATCCGGGACAAACTCCATCTGGAAATGTCCGAGGAAAAGACATTGATTACTCATGGACACGACGCTGCGAAGTTCTTGGGATATGAGGTCACAATCGCCAAAGGCGAACACAACAAAAAGACCAAAACCGGGGCTACCAGACGGGTAAACAATGGAAAAGTCTTACTTTATGTTCCCCATGATAAGTGGGTAAAACGACTGTTCTCCTACAATGCCCTCAAGATTAAATACGACAAACAAAAATGGAAACAAAGAGGTTTGGGAGCCTGTCCGGCGCACTCGCCTGTTGCACTTGGACGATTTGGAAATCCTAAACCAATACAACGCAGAAATCCGTGGATTGTATAACTACTACCGACTTGCAAACAACGTGTCTGTACTCAATAACTTCTACTATGTAATGAGATACAGTATGCTCAAAACCTTTGCTGGAAAATATCGGACACGAATCAGCAGAATTATCCGCAAGTACCGTCAAGGAAAAGATTTTGTTGTGGAATATCCGAAGAAAAACGGCAAGGTCGGAAAGGTATTGTTTTACAATAATGGGTTCCGCCGGGACACTAAAGTAGAAAGCGGAAATCCTGATATAGTAGCAAGAATTTTTGAGAATTATGGGCGTAATAGCCTTATAAAAAGACTGCAAGCAAACAGGTGTGAGTGGTGTGGCGCAGAGAATGTGCCGCTTGAAATACACCATATACGAAAACTCAAAGATTTAAGTGGCAGAAAACAATGGGAAATCGCCATGATTGGGCGTAAACGCAAGACAATGGCACTCTGCATTGACTGTCACGATAAGTTACACGCAGGGAAATTAGACTGACATCTGGAGAGCCGGATACATCGAGAGGTGTAAGTCCGGTTCGGAGGGGAGTTCTCGGAAACCTACCATAGTGATATGGCAAGGCGCCGGGTTCTTACCCTACTGATGGTCAGCCTTGCCCCGATTCCGCTTTCCACTTTTGGAAACAGAGAACAGAGCAATATCGGACAGAATTATCTGCGTTCGCTGTTTGCAATCGGATTCCAGGGATTCCTGATTATGATCTGCGTGGGCATTTATGCGGTGCTGATTCAGTCTATCGCATTCAGTGATGACATCATCGGTTCTATCTGGGGTGTTATGGGCTACACCGTCCTTTTGTGCTTCACCCTGTTTAAGACTGGTTCGCTTGCGAAGGGTGTATTCAGCGCTCACTAAGGGAAGGAGGAAATTGTTTGGCAGCGTATATTCCCGTACCTCGTGACCTGACGAGGGTAAAAACAAAAGTGTTCTTCAATCTGACGAAACGGCAGTTACTTTGCTTTGGTGCGGCGGCGCTCATCGGAGTGCCGATTTTCTTTCTGGTCAAAGCAACCGGAAATGTGAGCCTTGCAGCACTGTCCATGATGATCGTCATGTTACCGTTGTTCTTTCTGGCAATGTATGAAAAGGATAGTCAGCCGTTGGAAGTGGTTGTAGAACACTTCATTCAGACCAAATTCGTTCGTCCCAAGGTTCGCCCTTATCAGACGGACAACTATTATGACGCTTTGATGCGTCAGTACAAACTGGAAAAGGAGGTTGAACGAATTGTTTTTCAAAAAGAAGCCACAGGCAAGAAACATCAAAATGCCTGCAAATCTGAATCGGAAGCAGCAGCGAGAAATTAAAGCTGTTGTGGAACGGGCAAAGAAGGACAACGGTATTCCGCAGACTGCACAGCAGTCCATTCCCTTTCAGAGAATGTTCCCGGATGGCATCTGCCGTGTCACTGACAGTTATTACACCAAGACCATTCAGTTTCAGGACATCAACTATCAGCTGGCACAGCAGGAAGATAAGACTGCCATCTTCGATGAGTGGTGCAGTTTCCTGAATTTCTTTGACAGCTCCATTCACTTTGAGCTTTCCTTTATGAACCTGAGTACCGATGCTGAAAGCTTTGAAAAGAGTATCCGTATCCCGTTCAAGAAGGACAGCTTCAATCCCGTCCGTGCCGAGTATAGCCAGATGCTGAAAAAGCAGTTGGCGCAGGGCAACAACGGCTTGACCAAAACCAAGTACCTGACATTCGGCATTGAAGCCGAATCCATGCGGCAGGCAAAGCCGAGACTCAACCATATCGAAAACGATCTGCTCAATAACTTTCGGCGTTTGGGTGTCATTGCCACTACCATGAACGGCAAAGAGCGGCTGCATCTGATGCACTCTATGTTCCACATGGGTGATAATGATAAGTTCTTCTTCGATTGGAAGTATCTTGTGGAATCCGGGCTGTCCGTAAAGGACTTCATTGCTCCGACGGCGTTTGCCTTTAAGACCAACCGCACCTTCCAGATGGGCAGTATCTTCGGTTCGATGTCTTATCTGGCAATTACGGCATCAGACCTGTCTGATCGTATGCTGGCGGATTTTCTGGATATGGAATCCACGCAGATCGTGACCATGCACATCCAGTCGGTTGACCAGACTGCGGCGATTAAGACCATCAAGAGAATCATCACCGAGCTTGACCGTTCCAAAATCGAGGAACAGAAAAAGGCTGTGCGTTCTGGCTATGACATGGACATTATCCCATCTGACCTTGCTACCTATGGTAAAGATGCGAAGTCACTTCTGAAAGAATTGCAGAGCCAGAATGAGCGAATGTTCATGGTGACATTTCTGGTGCTGAACACCGGGCGCACCGAGCAGGAACTGGAGAACAATGTGTTCCAGGCACAGAGCATCGCCCAGAAGCATAACTGCAATCTGCGTCGTTTGGATTTTCAGCAGGAATCCGGACTGATGAGCAGCCTGCCTTTGGCACAAAACCTGATTGAGATTCGTCGTGGCCTGACTACCAGTTCCACGGCTATTTTTGTGCCTTTCACCACGCAGGAGCTGTTCCAGAATGGTGGAGAAACGCTCTATTACGGGCTGAATGCTCTGTCGAACAACCTTATCATGGTGGACAGAAAGAAGCTCAAGAACCCCAACGGACTGATTCTGGGTACTCCCGGTTCCGGTAAATCCTTTTCCGCAAAGCGTGAAATCACCAATGCGTTCCTGGTTACGGATGACGATATTATCATCTGCGACCCCGAAGCGGAATATGCGGCTCTGGTTCACAAGTTCAATGGTCAGGTGGTAAAAATCAGCTCCTCCAGTACCAACTATATCAACCCTATGGACATCAACCTGAACTACTCTGAGGATGACAACCCGGTAGCACTGAAAGCTGATTTTATCCTGTCCCTCTGTGAGTTGATTATGGGCAGTAAGGATGGCTTGCAGCCTATCGAAAAGACGGTTATCGACCGTTGTGTGCATCAGATTTACCAGAGATATTTCGACAATCCTGCCCCTGAGAATATGCCGATCCTTGAGGATTTGTATGATGCCCTTCTGAAACAGGACGAAAAGGAAGCCCACCATGTAGCGACCGCCTTGGAAATCTATGTTAAGGGTTCTCTGAAACTGTTTAACAACAGAACCAATGTGGATATTCAGAATCGTCTGGTGTGCTTCGACATTAAGGAGCTGGGCAATCAGCTGAAAAAAATCGGTATGCTGATCGTTCAGGATCAGGTCTGGGGGCGTGTAACTGCCAACCGTTCTGCCGGTAAATCGACCAGATATTATATTGACGAGTTCCATCTGCTTCTGAAGGAAGAACAGACGGCAACCTATTCCGTAGAAATCTGGAAGCGATTCCGTAAATGGGGCGGCTTGCCGACCGGTATTACTCAGAATGTCAAAGACCTGCTTCGTTCCCCGGAGATTGCCAACATCCTCGAAAACTCTGATTTCATCTATATGCTGAATCAGGCAAGCGATGACCGAAGTATTCTGGCACAGCGGTTGAACATTTCGCCGCATCAGCTGTCCTATGTAACCAACTCCGGTGAGGGCGAAGGACTTCTGTTCTATGGCAATGTGATTCTGCCGTTCATTGACCGATTCCCGACAGATCTGGAACTGTATCGCATTATGACCACGAAGTTAAACGAGGTGGCACAGGAAAAGGAGGCGTAATGTATGGCGAAAAGACCTACACGACTCCGTTTTACCGAAGATGACCTTGCAGATTCTCATGTGAAGAAAGCTGCCGACCGTGCAGATAAGGCGGTTGATAGGGCTGAAAAAGCGGCAGACAAATTGGCTTCTAAAAAGGCAAAGCCGAAGCTAAAGCTGGAAACAGATGCAGCCGGTTCCCGTAAAGCAAAGCTCCGTTTTGAAAAAGCGGAGTTTACGGAAATCGAGCGCCCATCTGTGGCAAAGCACATGGCAAGCCGTGGTGCCGCAGTCACGCTCACATCCAAAGCACATCGGGCGGTGTCAGAATATGAGGATGATAATATCGGCGTTCAGGCTGTGCAGGAAACGACCAAGGCTGTTGAATCCACTGTCTATACCGTCGATCATGCCGTTTACAGTCACAAGCTGAAAGCCTACGACAAGGCGGAAAAGCTGGTTGAGAAGTCAGATAAAGCAAATGTAAATGCCCTGTATGAGAAGTTCAAAAAGGACAACCCCGATGCCGGTTCCAATCCCTTTTCCCGTTGGCAACAGAAAAGGGCAATCAAGAAAGAATATGCTGCCGCCAAAGCCGGTAAGAATACCGCTTCGACAACGGCTTCTGCATCTAAGGGTGCAGGCAAGGCAACGGGCAAAGCAGCTCAGGGAGCCAAGAACATCACAGAAAGAGTAACGGAGTTCTGCACCACACACTCTAAAACGATTCTGTTTGTTTTGATTGCCGGACTGCTTTTTATGATACTCTCAGGGATGTTCTCGTCTTGTTCGGCTATGTTCCAAGGCGGCACACAGATCATTCTGGGAACTTCTTTTACTGCAAAAGAGGAAGATATTATTGGTGCGGACAATGATTACAAGGCTTTGGAAGCTGCGCTCCGCAATAAAATCAATAATATCGAGCGTACTCATAGCGGATATGACGAGTACCGGTATGACCTTGATGAAATCAACCACAATCCTTATGAGCTGGCGGCGTATTTGACGGTGAAGTTTGAGGATTACACCAGAGATGAGGTGCAGGCTACCCTGCAATGGCTATTTGAGCAACAATATGAGCTGACCCTGACGGAAGTAGTAGAGATTCGTACACGAACAACATCTTCTACTGATCCCGAAACGGGAGAGACAACAACAGAGGAAGAAGATTACGAATATTATATTCTGAATGTGAAGCTCAGAAATAAGGGCTTGAACAGTGTGATTTCAAATTCCGGCTTGTCGGAAGATGATATGGAGCGATATAGAATTTTGCTTCAGACAAGGGGCAACAGACCGGATATTTTCGGAAATGACATTTACGCCACCCCTGGCGGCGAGTACACCGATTATGATATTCCGGGCGAAGCGCTGACAGACACAAGATTTGCCAATATGATTCGGGAAGCTGAAAAATATCTGGGATACCCGTATGTGTGGGGCGGCAGCAGCCCGTCTACCTCCTTTGACTGCTCCGGATTTGTTTCCTATGTAATCAATCACTGCGGAAACGGTTGGAGTGTTGGTCGTTTGACCGCAAACGGTTTGATGGGCGTATGCGACATTATCCCGAAAAGCTCTGCCAAACCGGGAGATTTGATTTTCTTCCAAGGCACTTATGATACCTCCGGTGCATCACACGTTGGTATCTATGTTGGCAATGGTATGATGATCCACTGCGGAAACCCCATTTCCTACGCTTCTATCGAATCGAATTACTGGCAACAGCATTTTTACTGCTTCGGCAGAATCAGAAACTAAAGGAGGGATGGCGATTGAGTGCCAAGTTAGACAGAATAGGTGCAGACCTTGAAAAAGCCCGTAAGAAACGGGCAGAATGGGATGCTAAGGTGAAAGACCTGGAACGCAGATACCGTGAGGAGGAAAATTCCGAAATCCATGAGATGGTTCATGCTGCGAACCTGAATCCCGAACAGCTTTCCGAGCTGCTCCGTATGTTTGCTGCGGATATGGCTCCGAAGCCTGATACGATCAATACTATGAATGAGGAGGAAACGCAGAATGAGATTTAAGAAAATTGGAGCCGCATTGCTGGCGTGTGCAATGTGTTTTGGCGTGTTTTCTACAACGGCATTTGCCTATGTAGATGAAAGCGTAGCGACTGAAGAACCTGCGGTCGAAGAAAAAGTTCCCGAAACAGAGCCGGAGGAGCCGATGCTACCGCTTACTCCCGACGGCAATCTGACTTTGGTTGATGACGCTGGCTCGCCTACGAAAAGCGGAAAGCAGTTCATTACCGCTGTAACCAAAAACGGAAACTACTTCTATATCATCATTGACCGTGATGATAAGGGCGAGGAAACCGTGCATTTTCTGAATCAGGTGGATGAAGCCGACCTGCTCAAGCTGATGGACGAGGAAGAAGTTGCAGAGTTCACCAAGCCGGTTGAGGAAACAAAGCCGGAAGTAGTTGAAACAGTTCCTGAAATTACAGAACCGACACCGGAGGAAAAGCCGAAATCCACAAATATGCTCCCGGCGATTCTTACTCTGATTGTGCTTGCCTGTGGTGGTGGATTCTTCGTATTTAAGAAAGTCCAGGAAAAGAAGAAGGCACAGGAAGCGGCAAAGCCTGACCCAGATGCTGATTATGTGGACGATGACGAGGACTATGGGTACGATCCGGAGTTTGAGGACGACGATGAAGATAGCTCCGTCGATGAAGATGATAATGAACCTGTGTAAACAGGATAGGCTTGATGCCTGGGGCAGCCTTCGGGTTGCCTTTACATAGTTTCCGCTTTCAAAAAATAAAAAATTTGCGTTTTTGAAAGTGACATCTTGCATATACTATTAGCAGACAGTATAATAAGTACAGCGAAGCGGTTTCGAGAAATGAAAAAACTTCAATTTTTGAAAGCGGGTGACTATATGAAAACAATCACGAGAGCAAAATATCTCGATAGAATCATTGAACTGAATGGTACTCCTGACATCAAGATCATCACGGGCATTCGTCGATCTGGTAAGTCCAAATTGATGCAGGCGTATATTGCGTATCTGAAAAGCAATTTTGAAAACATCAATATTATCTTCATCGACTTCATGGATTTGGCGTATGAAGAAATCAAGGAATACCATGCCTTACACGCCTATGTGGAAGAACATTATCAGGAAGGAAAAACGAACTACCTGTTTGTAGACGAGGTTCAGATGTGTCCCAAGTTTGAGTTGGCAATCAATAGCCTGTACTCTAAGGGAAAATACGACATCTATGTAACAGGCTCTAATGCTTTCCTGTTGAGTGCAGATCTGGCAACTCTGTTTACCGGACGCTATATTGAAATTCATGTGTTTCCTTTCAGCTTCCAGGAATATTGCCAGTATTATGATGATATTAGTGACAAAGATAAGCTCTTTGATGAGTACGCTATCAAGGGCGGTTTAGCAGGTTCCTATGCTTATAGAACCGAAAAAGACAGAACAAACTATATCAAAGAGGTCTACGAAACGATTGTTACAAGGGATTTGGTACAGAAATATACTCTCCCGGACACTTTGGTTTTACAACGTCTGAGCGAGTTCCTTATGGATAATATCAGCAACCTGACTTCTCCGAATAAGGTCAGTCAGCTACTGACAGCAAATGAGACTCCAACCAATCATGTAACCGTCGGCAAGTACATTAAGTATTTGTGCAATGCTTTTGTATTTTATGATATTAAGAGATATGACATCCGAGGTAAGAAATACCTTGAAAGCTCTGAAAAGTTCTATTTGTGTGACAGCGGTATTCGATATGCAATACTGGGAAGCAGAAATATAGACTATGGCAGAGTATATGAAAACGTTGTTTGTATCGAGCTTCTTCGCCGTGGATATGATGTCTATGTCGGCAAGCTCTATCAAAAGGAAATCGACTTTGTTGCTCAGAGAGGTAGCGAAAAGATTTATATTCAGGTCAGCGACAACATTTCCGGGCAGGAAACATTTGAGAGAGAATGCTCTCCTCTGCTTCAGATTCGAGACGCTTATCCGAAAATGATTATTGCCAGAACCAAACATCCCCAATATAGCTATGAAGGAATCGAAATTCACGATATAGCCGATTGGTTGCTACAAGAATAAGCAAGGTGAAATATCTCCGTCATTCTCTTTTGAAATGATGGAGATATTTTTATTATGACGGAGATTGTAGAACAGAAAATTGTATCAGGTTGCAAAAATCCTTTCCGAACTTTTTACATAGCAGTCATGCACTACGGTGTGTGGCTGCTTATTTTTTTGTGAAAGGAGCAGATGCAAATGAAATTAGTTTTGGCTGAAAAGCCTTCGGTTGCACAGAGTATTGCCAAAGTGTTAGGTGCTGCCAAGCGTGAGGATGGCTACTTAGAGGGAAACGGATATGTGGTCAGCTGGTGTGTAGGGCATTTGGTGGAGCTGGCACAGCCGGAAGTCTATGATGCGAAGTACAGCAAATGGGCTTATGCAGACCTTCCTATCTTCCCGATGGACTGGCAGTATGAGGTTTCTGCCGGTACGAAAAAACAGTTTGGGATTCTGAAAAAGCTCATGGCCAGAGAAGATGTTGCGAGTCTTGTGTGTGCAACAGATGCAGGATAGTGCGGATGGGTGATTTAAGAAAAACGAAAAGAGACCTCATCTCGTTGAAAAACAAATCCAAAAATTATTTAAGGAGCAATTCAAATGAAACGAAATCAGTATTTCGACCATAATCACTCTCAAAATGCGCTTTCCTGCCGCTACAACATGGACACCAACCGGGTGGAAGCCCAATTTAATGATGGCACTATCCTTTCCATCGACTGTATCGCCGTTGAGGACGAATACGGCAACACCCCTGCGCAGCGAGCAGAACTGGACTGGCTACTATACAACAAGCCCTTGGAGTATGCCCGGCTTGTGCTAGGTGCTGAAATTGAGCATTATCTCTCACTTGGCTGCAATCACGGCAGACTGGAAGACTAACCTTTAATTAAGATATCCAAAGCCAAATAGCAGCCCTCTACTTGCAGTCGTTGCAAATAGAGGGCTATTATAAAGCTCAGCTTCTTATGAGTTATAGATATAAAATTTCTTCTCCATAGGATAATATTCTCTCGTCATGTGTTGTGATAACAACAATAACGTCCTTTTTGATAGAATTCAATTCATTAAGTAAAAATTTCAGCACTTGTTTGATCCATAGACGCCGTTGGCTCATCCAACAAAAGTAACGATGGCTGTTTCAGTAATTCGCGGATTATTGCTATCTTTTGCCTTTCTCCTCCTGAAAGCAGATGATTCTTCTCGTCTATTCTCATGTTTAGTCCATCACATGATTTTGAGATACGATCGTGGAGGCCAAACATGTCAACCATTTCTTTTGCACGAAGAATTTCATTCGCCGAATAATCTTCTTGCGTTTTTGATGGGTAAAGATTATATAAAATTGTGCCTTCAATAAGTGGCGCATCCTGTTCGACAAAACCAATTTTAGATTGACGCAACATCTCCATATCCAGTTTTCTTATATCAATATTATTGTATTTAATACTTCCCAGATATAGGTCATTATATAGTCCGGCCATTGTATGTAACAGGGTTGATTTTCCACTACCATTTGCTCCTGCAACGATATACATTTTCCCTTGGATAAATTCTTTATGAAATTCGCTTATGACAATTTTGGGAGTCAAACTGGATTTTCAAATTTTCAATTGACACGTTAATAATGCTATCGATGGGTTTCACTTCCATTTTTCAATACATGGGAATTTTTAAGAATTCATAAATTCGATTAAATGAAACTCGCATATTCTGAAAAGATGTGCCGACTGAATAAAAATATCGAATAGTTGTAATGATAGATGAAAAATAAAGATTAATGACTGAAAATTCTCCGACCGATAATTTTTGACTGAGAACCAAATAGCCGCCCAATATAAAGAGCATTATTTGTCCAATCGTTAGAATAATTGAATCAATTCCTGAAAATTGAAATTGAAGAATTTGATTCTCTAACATTTTTTCATATAGGCTCTTAAACGGAAGATTGAGTCGATTAATAAAAGAACTTAAAAGGCCGTGTCTTTTTACATAAGATGAAAACTGAATCTGTTCAAACAGCTTTGAAAAAAATTTTGACTGAACGTTTTTCAACTCTTTGATTGACTTAAAGAGTTTTGGTTTTAATGTTGCATAAAAAAAGACATACACGAAAACCAAGAGGAGAATAATCAGCAATACACTCTTGCTCAAAAAATATAGCATTATAATGGAAAAAAGAAGTTTACATGTATTTAGTGGAAAATTCTGAAAAATCCCCAGCGAAAAGGAAACGATCTCATTGGCATCAACCTGAAGTTGATGTGTGATTTTTGAAGAGTTGAATTTAATTTCTTTGTACAAAGATATGCTTTGTATATGATGTGAAACAGTTCTTGTGATCGAGTAAAAAGTGTTTGAATAAAGAATAGTAACCATCCGGTTAATCGCAAAGTTTATTAACACAGCTGTTAAATTCAAAATCACAAAAAGAACACTATAGTTTAGAAGCGTTTTATATGCGGACATGTCATTTTGAGTGGTTGTCAAAAAATCCACAAATTTTCCAGAAATATACACAGAACTTTGGGAAAGTAAAGCGACAACCATCGAAAAACAAGTCACAAAAAGAATTTTGGATGTTTGTCCAAAAAAATGTTTCTGCAAAAAGCATATTATGGTTTTCATATTTGAATCGTGCATCTTATTAATGCCTTTTTCTGCAGTAAAAATAAGAAAGAATGGACGGAGTGCCAATATATAATAGTATTGACCAAATCATGACCGTTTTCGATTTATTGGGCAGAGCAAAAAGAATTGTAATACCTAAAAGTATGATAGGAAAAGTTAATTCATATAAAAGCATGTGTGCATATCTCCATGTTTGACAATCATCTAATGTCCATGGTAAACGCAAACCAACATACTTATTGAATGGAAGTTTTTTAGAGCAATTTCCAAAGATAGCCATAAAGCCAAACACGAGAATCTCTGAAAGAAAAATTTCCTGCGAATCAGATAGCACAATGACTTGCAACTCTTTTAATATTATATAACCAACGATAATAAATAAAAGTAGAATAACGCTAATACATATTATAGAAATTGAATAATTGTTTTTTCTGTCACTTTCTTCCAAAATTATATCATTCTTGTGCATTAACAAAAAAGCAACACTTATTATTGCAAAAAACAGACCAAATAACATACGAATGATATTATTGGGAATCAATAATTCTCCTGCAATTCCGATCAAACACAAAATTCTTACAAGGAACAGTTTGTCGTGTTTCATCTTTTCTCACCTCAAACCTAAAATCATTCCATAAGATGTTCATCAACAATATCGCAAGAATAGTCCCTATCGATCCAGGTGTTATAGCCCATTGAATCACATTGCATATCATCTACGGTGTTTAATGTACTGGCCATTTTCTTCAAAATGGGGAGCTTCCAAATTTTGGAATAGCCGGAGTCCCAATATTCTTGAAGTGTATGACAACGAATATTTCCAATCGAAAGTGGCAAATATGGTGAAGGAGCAATATCTCCATTTGCTTTAATCGACATTGTAGTATAACAACTATCATTCCCTTCACGATACCTGAAAATATGATCTAGTGGATCACCCCATTCAATACAAATAGGATTTTTATATAGAACATGTTTCTTTTCGTTGGAAACGACTTGAATAGAACTTTTGTTCAGTTCATAGATTTTCCTTATTAATTGTACATATTGTTCATCCGAGGGTTTGATTTCTTCCACATGCTTGCTTGCACGACCGATAATCATCAATGGTTGGACTCGCAATTGACGTACACCATTAGCTTTACAAAAATTATAAACGGCTTCAAACTCTCCAGTATTTGAATTTTGTGGGGCAAAAAGCCACACCGATTGAAATCTTGTTCCTTATATTTTGATAGAATTTCGATTGCCCTAACCGCTCGACTAAATGCATCAACATTTTGTCTTAATTCAAAACAACTATTTTTTGTAAAACCCATCAAGGCTTATTTGAATTCCAGATACATGAGCCTGTACTAACTCATCTGCTATTTCCTCGGTTAAATAGTAACCATTTGATACAGCTGATATTGCGGAAACCCCATTTCTGTAGAGAATCTCAGAGCAATTTACAATTAAATCTTTGCGCAAAAGCGGTTCTCCTCCACAGAAGCAAAAAGTGTGCGGCTTGATTTTTGAAATTTGATTAATAAGTTCTAGGACTTCTTCATCCGTCAATTCATTATTAACAACACAATTTTCACCGCTGGCATTATAGCAATGCAGACAACGATAATTGCATTTGTTGGTTATATCCAAAGCCAAATGCAGTGGACCCGTCACCGAGTCTTTGTTTTTGAAACTCCCATATACTTATCCTCACACGAAATAATCCATCATGCAAACATCAATTTTTCCATACTCTCTTTTAAAAATGCAGCTTTTTCAAATCCGGAATGCGAGAAGCTTTCTATTGCTTCAGGTTGATCTACTGGGATATATGTTCGAATTTTTGTTGT
>ENA-OQNL01000053-OQNL01000053.1-human-gut-metagenome-genome-assembly--contig:-NODE-53-length-16675-cov-2.844392_pt1 | contig 16675 bp, 20 predicted proteins | sample MGYA00242631_ERZ504884 | MGnify/ENA primary metagenome ERZ504884 (study PRJEB26092, sample SAMD00036395) | human gut metagenome | host: Homo sapiens | study: EMG produced TPA metagenomics assembly of...
CTGTGGGATTTGACCGACGAGACTTCATCAACGTGTTCAAGGACTTCCTGCCGGCGGACAAGGCCCCGCAGGTGCGTGAAGTGCTGTCCACCGAAGGCTCCGTCTCCGCCCGCAACGGCAAGGAGGCACCTCCCGCTGCGCGTGCGCGAACAGATCGTTTCCGCCAAGACCACCATCGAGCAGCTACGCGCCTTCGCCAACTCCGTGTCCGACGGTTCCGCATACAAGTCGCCCGAATCCCTGCTCAAGTAATCCCTATTAAGCAAGGAGCAAAAAGCGGTGCTGTTGACGCGCACGCAGATACGACGGCTGGTCTACGCGCACGGCCGGGAGATTCTGGAACATGACCACATGGCCATCGAAAGGGTCTGCTACCAGCATGGCGTGGTCACCACATTCGCCCATTCCATTCGCGTGGCTTGTCTGTCCGTCTGGCTGGCAGACAGACTGCACCTGTGGAATAGGGTTGATCTACGTTCGTTGATTCGCGCCGCTTTGCTCCATGATTACTTCCTTTACGATTGGCATGACTGGGACAACGGCACCCATCGGCTACACGGATTCACACATGGTGAAACGGCCATGCGCAACGCCATACGGGATTTCAAACTCAACCAGATCGAACGGGACAGCATCGAACATCACATGTTCCCATTGACTCCCTATCCGCCGAAGTACATCGAAGGATACCTTGTCACCGCGGCCGACAAAATCAGCGCCACGAAGGAAACGCTCTCTTTCGATCGTTTCGACAAACCCGCATCCGAACAACCGACGGACAGGAGCTGATGGCTGTGGCGCTCACACTCGAATATTTGTTCCTTTGGTTCCTGTTATACGCTTTCATCGGATGGGTGTACGAGTCGGTTCTCGTGTCCGTTTCGGAACGTCGATGGGTCAACCGTGGTTTCCTTAACGGGCCGTTGTGCCCAATTTACGGATGCGGCGCGGTGCTTGCGATCGTGCTGTTGCATGACTTCACGAATCCCATCGAGATTTTCCTTATCTCCTCATTTGGCGCGAGCATACTCGAGTACATCACCTCTTGGGGCATGGAAAAGCTGTTCCACGCCAGATGGTGGGATTACAGCCATTACCGATTCAACATCCAAGGCCGCATCTGTCTGCTCGGCGCAATCGTATTCGGATTCGGCGGAGTATTGATCATCGATGTGGTCCAGCCGCAGGTCGAACGGCTCACCGCCATGATTCCGCTGCTTGCCGTGCACGTGATATGCGCGGTCGCCGCCATCGTCGTTATCATCGACACCATCGTCACCGTGGTGGGCATCGTCGGCCTGTCCGAGCGTCTCGCCAAATTCAGCGAAGCGGTGCAGGAGCGTGCGGAGAAGGCCGGAGACTCCTGGCAGTGGGGCAAAGAGGAATTCCGCGAGAAGATGCATGATTTGTCGGAATCGTCGCAGGAACGTGTTGCCAATATGCGTCAGCTTGTCTCTTCCGCGTTGAATTGGCAGCAACGTCGTATGATCCGCTCCTTCCCACGCATGCGTTCCACGGACTCCACCAAATACAGCAAGATCATGGAAACCGTGCGTGAGATGCTGCGCCGAAAGTAAGTTTCCACCGGCCACACGTGTCGTATAGCATGTGTCCAAAAACGATTTGCCCCGCCAACCTGCGTTGCGCACGCTGGCGGGGCAAAATCCCTTTATGCATCACATCGGATAGGGGCTACGATCTTGCGATGTGGCCGACCCCTTGTAATCGGTGATGCCGGCACCAATGTTCGGATGCTGCGCCGAATACGCCTGGTCCACACAGTAGAACGCCAGAAGCACGACGGCCACAACGGTGAGCTTTCTTGTATCGATACGACTCAGCAAGTTGTCCAATGCAGGAGCCAGCAGATACACGATCGCCAAACCGCCCAAACCAAACGTCAGCAGACCCTCGGCACAGATACGACCATTGAGATTGAGAAAATAACCGGTGTAATCCCACCAGCGTTGTCCTCCGTGGGTCTTCTCCAGATACCAGGACGAGAAGTACTCCAACCCGCCACACAAGACCATGGCGGCCAGGAACTCGAACAAGGGCTTCTTCCTCAACTTCTTCAGCAGAATAAGGATAATCACTCCGCCGGTGCCATAGATCGGCAGCCATGGCCCATGCAGCGTGCCACGATTCACGAACGTTCCTTCGGAAATGAAGGCGAGGCTCACCTCCCATACCCATCCCACGAAACAGAAGATGAAGAACATCATGACCAGATTGACCAACGAATAGCTGCGATCGGAGCTGACGGTGCGGGATTCGCGGAACCGGAACGCCATCGGCGCCGGAGCCAGACGACCAGGATAGATAGCGCCGTCCAGAATCTCCCTGCCGGTATCGATCTGGTGCAGTTGCTCGCGATACTCCTCATACTTGGTCACCGACCGCGCATGCAGGATACGCACGCCCAACCATTCGGACAGGAACCCGACGAAACCGTTCGGCTTGTCCACCGGAACAAGATTGCTGGACAACTGCTCCACCGTTTCGGCAACATCACCATACGCGGCATGCAATGTCTCAGCGGAGGCCTTGCTGTACAGGTATTCGTCGCTGAGCAGCTCGCTTCCCTCCAATCCCGAATCCTTGGACAATCCGCGCACATGCACGTAATATTCGACGAAAAACGCCGCGTTATAGCCGTTGGAATAGAAGATGCCGCTCAAGCCGAGCGTGAACAGATTGAGCAGCCACCAGCCAAGGAACGACAGGTCGGCCACGAAACACTCCCACTTGTGACCCTTCATCATGCGCCTGGACAGGCTGATGGCCTCCCGTGCCCCGATATTCGGATTTTCGGCGACGATGTAGGGCACCATACGGTAGGAATACGGTTTGATGAACGCGCCGATGATGGTGAACGTCCACAGGAACAGGAACACGTTCTCGAGCAGCATCACCTTCGCCATCGACAACCATTTCCGCGTGGTGATCGGGTAGAGGAAACGGCTCACAGGAAGTTTGTCGTAGGTCCGCCCCTCAAGCAGCATGCGCATCATGACCACCCGGTATGTCTGCTGGACGAACAGCCATACGAAAAGGTAAACGGCCAGGGACACGACGATCGGTACGGCCACGGCGACGCCGTCATTATGCACGATGGAATTGGCCGCATCGGCCATCGACAGAATGACCGAACCCGATGAGAACGAGTTGAGCAGAGACGCGAACACGCCGCGTTTACGCCCCATCATGGCATTGGTGTCGTTTTGCACGATCTGCTCCTGATTGTGCTCCACTTGCCTGCGTGCCTGGCTTTCATCGCCGACAAGCAGGTTCTCCAACACTTTCGACACGTTGTCGGATTGCGCTGTGCCATCCTCCTGCACGGTTGCGGACGGGGAACTGGCGTTCACCGACCATGTCGACGAACTGTAGGCGACACCGAACACCGAAGCGAACAGGCAGATGACGACTATCATCCAATAGTGTCTCTTATAGGCTTTCCTTGCATTGGCCTTCATGCCTTTGCGATCCATGCAGGCCTCCCTTCTTCTCGTCGATGAGATTCCATTTTCGATTTTAACCGGCATGTTCCGTGATCGCTTTGATAAAAACATGGGAAACGGCACACGCGGCTGTCTGTGTCTTCTGCGAGACTGTAGGGTGCGTAAAACGCGGTAATGTCCACAATTCGATAGGGAGAAAGCACAGTTATGGCTCACGTCATCGATTTCAAGGAGGCCGGTTTCGATTCCGTCCTCGATGAACTGGAATGGCGCGGGTTGATTTCCCAGTCCACTGACAGGGATCGACTCGCCGAAGCGTTGAACGGAGAGCCCATCACCTATTATTGCGGCTTCGATCCGACCGCCGCCTCCCTGCACATCGGCAACCTCGTTCAGCTCATCAACATGCGCCACCTGCAGGCCGCAGGACACCATCCGATCGCGTTGGTCGGCGGCGCCACCGGCCTGATCGGAGATCCGCGCCAGTCGGGCGAACGCACGCTCAACCCGAAGGACGTCGTGGCCGGCTGGGCCGATCGTCTGAAGAAGCAGATCGGCGGCATCCTCGAGACCGAAGGCAGCAATCCGGTGCGTTTCGTGTCCAACTACGATTGGACCGCTTCGATGAACGTCATCGACTTCCTGCGTGACGTCGGCAAGAATTTCCGTATGGGCACCATGCTCGCCAAGGACACCGTGGCCCGTCGCCTCAACTCCGAGGAAGGCATCTCTTTCACCGAGTTCAGCTACCAAGTGCTTCAGGGCAACGACTTCCTGCACCTGTTCGACGAGTTCCATTGCGTGCTGGAGATCGGCGGCTCCGACCAGTGGGGCAACCTCACCTCCGGTCTGGATCTGATCCACAAGGTGCGCGGCGTGGACGTGAACGTGTTCACCAGCCCGATCATCACCGACGCGCAGGGCAAGAAGTTCGGCAAGTCCGAAGGCAACGCCGTCTGGTTGGATGGCACGATGCTCAGCCCTTACAAGTTCTACCAGTTCTGGTTCAACCGTCCCGACAGCGAGATGGAGAACCTGCTCAAGGCGTTCACCTTCCTGCCAAAGGCCGAAATCGAACGGCTTATCGAGGAAAGCAAGACCAATCCGGGCGCGCGTGAGGCGCAGCGCACCCTCGCATGGGAGGCCACCAGCTTCGTGCATGGCGAGGAAGCCACTCGCCTAGGCCATCGAAGCTGCCGGCGCGTTGTTCGGACGTGGCGGCGATCTGGCGGACATCGACGAGTCCACGCTTGAGGCCGCTATCGACGGCATGAAGGTCGATGGGGAATTCGCCAAGGTCGCAGCCGGCGACCGTGTGGCCGAGGCTGGTATGAAGGCAGGCCTGTTCAAGTCGATTTCCGAGGCGCGCAAGACCATCAAGTCCGGTGGCGTGTACCTCAACAACACGCGCGTGGAGGATGAGGAACAGACGTTGCAGGAAGGTGACTTCCTGCATGGTCGTTTCGTGCTCATCCGCCGCGGCAAGAAGGCGCTCGGCGTCGTCGAACAGGCGTGAGACGCATAGGCAATCGTAAGTAAATAATCGCAAGTATCTCAAGACCAATAAGGAACAGCATGGCAGAAGAACAGCGCGGATCGCGCGGCAAATCCTACGGCAACCACAAGTCCTACGGCTCGGGCAGGCCGGGTAACCGCGGTGGCAAGGGATTCAAGCCGCGCGGCAACGGCGGCAAGTCCTACGGACACAAGTCCGGCGGCTTCCACAACGATGACCGTAAGGGCGGATATCGTAAGGGCAATGGCGGCGGATACCGTCGTGGCGACCGCGATTTCCATCGCGACGGCGAAAGCGAAGGCCAGGAGCGTCGTTTCCACAACGGTCCGCGCAAGTTCAACCGTGATGGCGAGCGTCGTGACGACCGCCGCGGCGGCTATCGCGGCAATCGCGGCGACAATCCGCGCTACCAGCGTGATGGCGAGCGTTCCGGTTTCCGCCATGATGACCGTCGCGATGGCGAGCGTCGCAATTTCCGTCATGACGGTGACCGTCGTGACTTCCGCCGTGACGATGGTGAGCGTCGTGGCGGCCGCAACTTCCACAAGGACGGCGATCGCAGAGACTTCCGCCGCGATGACCGCCGCCGCGGGGAGCGCCGTGATGGCGAGCGTCGTAATTTCCGTCGTGATGACCGTCGTGACGGCGGCCGCAGGGATTTCCGCCGTGACAACCAGCGTCGTGACTTCCACAAGGACCGCGACCAGCGTCCGGAAGGCGAGGAGCGCCGCGAATTCACCCGTGAAGAGAAGATGGAGTACCGCGAGGCGAAGCGTGGTGAATACCTGTCGAAGCCGCGTCGCAATTCCGACGGCACGATGAGCTTCCCGTCGCAAAACCCGTACACGCATCGTCGCCCGGGCGAGCCGAAGATGCCGAAGGGCATCGAGTGGAGCATGCTGTCCACCGATGACCGTGAGCGTCTGCGTGGCCTGTCCAAGGAACATGCGGAGAACATCGGCCTGCACATCCTGCCGCCTACACGCTTGAGGAAAGGGATCCGGAGCTGGCGCTCGAACACGCCAAGTGGGTGGCGCATCAGGCTTCCCGTATTGATTTCGCGCGTGAGACCCTTGCGTTCGTGGCCTACCGTCAGGGCGATTACAAACTTGCCCTGCGTGAGTTCCGCACCGCGTTCCGCATGAACGGTTTCCTTGACTATCTGCCGTTCATCGCCGACTGCGAGCGTGGCATGGGCGAGCCGAAGAAGGCCATCGAAACCGCCATGAGCGATGACGCGAAGTATCTGCGCGGCGAATCCAAGGCCGAGATGTTCCTCGTGTACGCGGGCGCGCTGGGCGACCTCGAGCTGTGGGATAAGGCCATTGAGATCGTGCATACGCTGGGCCGTTCCAAGGGCCTGGCCGGCGAATACCGCATGCGTGCGGTGCAGGCCGAACAGTACTTCCTCGAGCAGGCCGGACGCTCCGATGAGGCCGTGGCCCTCGACCAGCTGCTTGACAAGCTTGAGCTGCAGTACGCCGATGCCGAAGAGGACGAGACCTCCGACGATCTGGTCATCGAATACGACATGCAGGAATTGAACGACGAGCTTATGGACAAGCTCGGCATTTCCGAAGATGACGCCCAGTATGCGCCGGAAGACGAGGATGAGGACGATTCCGAGGCCGTCGACGAGAACGGCGAGACCAACGATGAGACCCAGATTGATGCCGAAGCGGCCAAGGAAGGCGCCGAGTCCGACGACGAGCCTGCCGGTGACGGCGAAAACGCGGGCGACTCCGAAGACGACCAGACTGAGGATGAGGTCGAATCCGCAGCCGATTCCGACAACGAGTGAGGTGCGGCAAAACAATGCTGAAATCCACAACCCGTCCGCTGAGCGAAGCCTACCAGCTGGCGCTGCTTGATCTTGACGGCGTGGTCTACCGTGGCAAGAATCCGGTGGAACATGCTGCAGAGAGCATCCGCAAGGCCGAAGGCCTCGGCATGACGGTGGAATACACCACCAACAATTCCTCCCGACTGCAATCCGTGGTGGCCGACCAGCTTAAAGGCTTCGACCTTGAAGTCGAACCATGGCAGGTCATCACCTCGTCCGTGGTGGCTGCCCGCATGGTGGCCCGTGCGGTGCCGCAAGGTGCGAAAGTGTTCGTGCTCGGAGCACAGCATCTGCGTGAGGAAGTCGCCAAGCAGGGTCTTGAAGTGGTTGATTCCGCCGAAGACCAAGCCGGTCGCGGCCATCCCAAGGCTGGTACCCGGACATGTCTTGGAACCAGATGGCGCAAATCGCCTACGCCGTAGAACAGGGCGCCACGTATTTCGTGACCAACCGCGACCTGACCATTCCGCGTGAGCTGGGCATCGCCCCCGGTTGCGGTTCCATGATCATGGCCGTCATCAACGCCACTGGTGTGGAACCGGTTTCGTCCGCAGGCAAGCCGGAATCCGCCATGTACGACGAAGCCCGACTGCTTGCCGCGCATGATGGTGCCGAACCAGTGGCCAAGGAAGCATGCCTCGCCATCGGCGACCGCCTCGATACCGATATCGAAGCCGGCAACCGTGGCGGCTATGATTCCCTGGCCGTGCTGACCGGCGTCACCAATCCGCATGAGCTGATGTTCGCTCCGGAGCATCTGCGTCCGACCTACATCGCCAAGGACCTGACCGAACTTAACGAGCCGGCCCCCGAAGTCGTGCATGAGGCTGGCGCTTGGAGCTGCCGCGACGTGCAGGCGCGCGTCGACGGCGATCGTCTTTACGTCACCGACATCACCAGCGTCGACGGTCTTCGTGCGGCCTGCGCCGCCATGTGGGATGCGGCGGATCGCGGACACAACGTCGACGGCATGATCGTGCCGGAATTCCGAATCGCCTGATTGCCGCACGTGCGTATGCGCAACATGAATGACGATTCCGGTGCCGTCGTCCGACTCGACATCGCGCTGGTGGAGCGTGGCGTCACGGATAGTCGCTCCAAAGCACAACGGCTGATCGAATCCGGCAAGGTCCGGGTGAACGGCACCGTCGCATCCAAAGCGTCGCTCAAAGTCACGGCCGCCGACACGCTTGATGCCGATCTGGGAGACGATTACGTCTCCCGTGGAGCCTACAAGCTGGTCGGCGCGTTCGACATGTTCTCCCAGACGGGCCTGCGTTCCGCGGAAGGATTCGATTGCCTCGACATCGGCGCGTCCACCGGCGGTTTCTGCGACGTGCTTCTGCGACGCGGTGCCGCACATGTGATCGCGCTCGACGTGGGGCACGACCAGCTTGACCCGCGCATCGCAGGCAACGAGCGCATCATCGAAATGAGCGGCGTCAACATCCGCGACGTCGAAGCGGATGATCTGCCGTACCGGCCAAGCATGATCGTATCCGACGTGTCATTCATCTCGTTGACATACGTGATTCCCGTCATCGCGCGCATCGCCGCGCCCGGCGCACACGTCGTGCTGCTGGTCAAACCGCAGTTCGAAGTCGGCAAAGGCAACCTCGGCAAAAACGGCATCGTGGAAAGCGAAACCTTACGCAAACAGGCGCTCGACACCGTCACCGCCTGCGCGAAAGCCAACGGACTGGATGTACGCGCCACGGCGGTCTCACCGATCGAAGGCACGCACGGTAACATCGAGTATCTGCTGTATGCAGTGGCGTAAACCGTTCTCCGCCAATCGATAGCGTAAAAATGAAAGGCCGGTAGCCCATATGAAAAATCTCATATGGACCGCCGGCCTTTTGCATGTTCCGCGGGCCTAGCCCCTCAAAAACTTGTCGATCTGATCCTGCTTGCCCATGATGATGAGCTCGTCGTTACGGTGCATAATCAGCTCTTTCGAACCGTATTCGAATTCCTTGCCCCGGCGATTTGACACCGACCACGGTGATGCCGAACCGTTCATGCACGCGCGCATCCTCGATGGAGTAACCGACGACATGCGGGGGAGTGTGGATCTTCACCACGCTGTACGCGCCTTCAAGCTCGATGTAGTCCAGATAGTTGCCGGACACCAAGTGCCCCACGCGCTTGCCGGCATCGGTCTCCGCGTTGATGATGTGGCGTGCGCCGATACGCTGCAGAATGCGCGCATGCTCCTTGGACACCGACTTCGCCCAAATGTCGGAGATGCCCGCGTCCAACAGATTGCCGGCGGTGATGACGGACGCTTCGACACTGTCGCCGATGGCAACGACCGCCGTATCGAAATCGGAGGCGTTGATCTGCTCCAACGCCATCACATCGGTCATGTCGGCCTGCACGGTGGGAATCTGCGACGACCAGCGGTTCACCAGTTCGCCGTCCTTGTCGACGGCGAGCACATCCTGGCCCATCGCATCCAATGTGGTGGCTACGGAACTGCCGAAACGGCCGAGTCCTACCACAAGAACGCTTCTGGTGTTGTTAGCCATGATTGTTCGCGTACCTTTCGATGTTCTGTTCCGGATTCAAGTATAGGAAGTTGCGGGTATAGAAACCGTATCGACGAATCCGCTCAGCCGACCACGATCTGCTCGGTGGGATAGCGGACCGGCTCCACATTGCGCGGCCTGGAGATCGCGTAGGCGATGGTGAGCGGACCGAGCCTGCCGATGAACATGGTCGCGGCGAGAATGTACAGGACCGCTGGACTAGAAGCGCTGGCCACGCCGACCGAATAGCCTCCCAGACCGAACGCCGAGCAGGTGTCGAACAGCGCGTTGCTCAGCGAGCAGCCGGTGATGGCCATCAACGCCATGGACACCACGGTGACAAGCATCAGACATGACGTGGTGACGGCCACAGCGGTCATGACAGCTTGCGAGTGGATACGACGATGGAACGCGTTGACGTCATGGCGTCCGGTGAACGCGGCACGGCAGGTCAACAGAATCACGGCGAATGTGGTGACGCGGATGCCTCCTGCGGTCGAAGTGCTGCCGCCGCCGATGAACATGACGATGGACAGGAACACCTTCGTCGCGTCGCTCACGCCCGGCATCCATGACAGGTCGAAGCCGGAACTGCGGGGCATGACGGCCGCCACCATCGCATGCCACAACCGCGGTTCCACACCTTCGGTGGCGAACAGCAGTTTGTTGTTCCATTCCATGAGGAGGAACCAGGTGAACGAGGCGAGCACGATGCAGAACGTGGTGGTCAGCGTGAGCTTGGTATGCAGGCTCCAACGCTTCGGCGGACGATGGTTGCGCCATGAGCGCATGAGGTTAAGCAGGACGGGAAAGCCGAGCGTGCCGCAGAACGCGCTGACGAGGATAGGCAGGCCAACAGCCCAATTGTTGACATGCAGGCCGGCGCCGTCAGGGGTGAAGCCGGCGTTGTTGTATGCCATGACCGCGAAGAACAACGATTCCCACAGCGTGTGCCGCACATTGCCATGATTGACTTTGTACAGGCCGGGGAACAGCGCCACGAACGTGATGCCTTCGATGGTGAACGCGGTGGCGATGACCACGGTGAGCACGCCCTTGATCTCGCCGAGTTTCGTGGTGCCCAGCTCGTTGGCCGTCAGCAGCTTTTGCGTGGCCTTGAGATGGTGGTTCACGGCCAAGGCGATGAGTGAAGCGAACGTCATGACACCCAAGCCGCCCATCTGCACGGAGAAGATGAGCACGGCCTGGCCGAAAGCGGACCAATGCGTCGTCGAATTGACGATGGAGATGCCACACGTCGAAATCGCGGAGATCGCGGTGAAGAACGCGGTGGTGAATGTCGTTTGCTCGCCTTTCGGCGTGGCGGTGGGCGTGAGCAGGAGCAGCGTGGACAATGCGCCCAACATCATGAAGTACAGGATGGTCAGGCGTCCGGGATGCGTGGTGAGTCTGTGCATCAGGCTGCGTTTGCGCGGCTTGCGCTCCTCCGCCATGGCCTTCTCGAACGTGTCTCCGGAGAACCACCAGGCATAGCCATGCGAGGCCTCACGATTGGAGGAGGACTCGTCGAAGACGAGGTTTGACATGCTGTTCCTCGCTCCTTGTCTGTATAAACGGTCTTCGTTTCCTTGAGCTATTGTAGGCGGTAGTGTGACGAATGGGCCATGGACGTACCGTTCGACGGTTCCGCGGTGGCTCCGTGGGACTCTTCGGACGTCTGCGGCGTGTTCTGGACACCCGCTGCCGTCATTCGTTCATTTGTTCGACTACACTGGCGGGTAGTGGCACCTCGCATGGGGCGCCCGTTATACGAAAGGGCTTGCGATGATCGGTACCCGACATGCGGTGGTGGTGACGCATACGCGTCTGCGTGAAAGCGGCACGGTGGTCGAAGAAGCCGTCGAGCAGTTGAGACGCGCCAATTTCGAAGTGACGATCATCGACAATATCGAAGCGCCCGAGTTCGGCAGCAGGACGCCCGCCGTGCCGAAGAACACGGAAATCGTGGTGGTGCTCGGAGGAGACGGTACCATCCTGCGCGCAGCCGAACTGGTGCATGCCACCGAAGTGCCCATTCTCGGTGTGAACCTGGGCCACGTCGGCTTTCTTGCCGAATTTGAAAGCTTCCAGATGAGCGAGGCCATCCGCCGGATCGCCGACCATGACTATTCCATCGACGAACGTATGATCGCCCACGTCGACGTATGGCTGCCGGGCGCGACGGAACCCATCGAGGACTGGGCGTTGAACGACATCACGCTGGAACGCGCCGACCGTGGCAAAATGGTGGAACTGTCCATCCGTGTCGACGACGTGGAGATGAGCTCCTTCGGTTGCGATGGCGTGATCGTATCCACGCCGACCGGTTCCACCGCCTACGCGTTTTCCGCGGGCGGGCCGATCATGTGGCCGAATGTGAAGGCATTGCAATTGGTGCCGTTGGCCGCGCACGCATTGTTCGCACGTCCGCTCATCATCGGCTCCGGCTCCACGTTCGCCATCGACATTCTTGAGGATTCCACATCGGATGGCTGGATCTGCTGCGACGGCCGTCGTCAACGCGCACTGCCGAAAGGCACACGCATCGAAGTGCGCGAATCGAAATGCACTTTGCGATTGGCCCGTCTGTCCGGAGTGCCGTTCACGAACCGTCTCGTCACCAAATTCGACCTGCCTGTCGTCGGCTGGCGAGAACAGGCGCGCAAGACCGGCGGCACGCATCATGGGCAATCGTTCCCTAGAACCGGCAAACCGGAAAGCGGGAAGTGACAGGGCATGCTGGAAGAGCTTGAGATCCACAATCTCGGTCCGATCCGTTCCGCGCTGATCGCCCCGGCAGGCGGTATGACGGCGATCACCGGCGAAACAGGTGCCGGCAAATCGATGCTGCTCAGTGCGATCCGACTGATTTCCGGCGGTCCCTCCGACGGCGGCCGTGTTTCCGTCGGCGCTCAGGAGGCGTGGGCGCAGGGCGTGTTCGAAGTCGCTTCGTCGCCGGCCGCGGTGGCCGCCGCACGGGAGGCTGGCTTCGAGCCAGAGGACGGCGAACTGTTCCTGTCGCGCAAGGTGCCGGCTTCCGGACGATCCCGCAGCATGTTGTCGGGGCGTAGCGTGCCTCGTTCCGTGCTTGCTTCCGTCGCCGCCGAATTGGTGACGATCCACGGCCAGGCCGACCAGTTACGTATCGCGACCGTTTCGCGGCAGCGTGAATTCCTGGACCGCTACGCGGGGGATGAAGTGGCGTTGGCCGCCTACGGCAAGACGTGGAACGCGCTGCGCGCAATGGACGAGCGTTTGGAAAGGCTCAGCAGCCAGGAATCGTCCATGCGCCAGCAGGCGGATTACCTGCGTGAGTCAATCGAACGCATCAACCGGGTCGACCCGCAGCCGGGGGAGATGGACGAATTGCGCGCACGGCGGGACCGCATCGAAAACGCCGCCGAAATCGCCGAAGGCGTGACCCGCGCATTGGGTGCGTTGGACGCTTCGCAAGTGGCGGATGACGTTGAATCGGCCAGCGCCGCCGATTTGATCGACCGTGCCTCGCAGGCATTGCGCGCCATCCACGTGGAAGGCGTGTTCTCCGAACTCGCCGACCGGCTCGACTCCATCAGCACCGATTTGTCCGACGTGGTGTTCAGCCTGTCCGGCGAAGTGGACAATGAGGCGAGCGTGGAGGATCTGGATGCCATCAACGGGCGCATCCACGAGTTGGACGAGCTGACCCGCCGGTGGGGGCCGGAATTGTCCGACGTGATCACGTGGAGGGACAAGGCCGTATACGATTTGGAGGATTTGGACGCCTCGCCGGAAAAGGTCGAACAGCTGGAAGCCGAACGCGCCCAACTGCTTGAGGCTGCGAAAAAAGCCGCGCAGGCTGTGAGCAAACGGCGTAGAGCCGCGGCGAAGGAACTCGCTTCCAAGGTCACCGCGGAACTTGATTCGCTGGCCATGGGCACTTCGAAACTGGAGATCCGCGTGGCGGAACGCGAACAGTTGGACGCCACCGGAGCGGACGACATCGAATTCCTCTTCACCCCGTTTCCCGGCTCCCCGCAGCTGCCGATGGGCAAAAGCGCGTCCGGCGGCGAATTGAGCCGTCTGATGCTCGCGCTTGAACTGGTCGCCGCCGAAAAGCATGTCGTGGCCGGAGGAACCGTGCCGCCGATGACATTCATTTTCGACGAAGTCGATGCGGGTGTGGGCGGCAAGGCGGCTGTGGAATTAGGCGCGCGATTGGCCAAGCTTGCCCAATCCGCGCAGGTGTTGGTCGTCACGCACCTACCACAGGTCGCATCCTGGGCGGACGAACAGTATGTGGTCGCCAAAGGTGAAACGGATGACGGATCAATCGCCACCACCATCAATCAAGTGCGTGGAGAGGCGCGTGTGCACGAAATCGCCCGCATGCTCTCCGGCAGCGAAAGCGAGGCGTCGCTGGAACATGCAGAGGAACTGCTCAAATCGTCTGTGCTTGACTGATCCGTGGCCGGCAATCGCAGGCAAGTCGCAAAATTAATCGCAAAACAGAAAATCGAAAAACACGACCATCAAAGGAGCTGACATGACGCAGGAAAACGTGAGCAACCAAGGTAAAGGTGCCATTTTCGATCTTGACGGCACGTTACTCGACTCCATGGGCGTGTGGGACCAGGTGGATGTCGATTTCTAGCCAAGCGTGGATTCGAAGTGCCGGACGACTACATGCAGAAGGTCGCCGCCATGCAGTTCCGGCAGATCGCCGAATACACGATCGCACGCTTCAACCTGTCGGACACTCCTGAGGAGCTGATGGAGGAGTGGAATCATATGGCGCGCGTCATGTACTCCACGGTGGTAGAAGCCAAGCCGCACGCGCGTGAATACCTGGCAACGTTGAAGGCGAGCGGGGCGAAACTGTCCGTGGCTACATCATTGCCACCGATGCTGCGAGAGCCGGCTATGAGGCATGTCGGCATTTTTGATTATTTCGACGAGGTGGTCAGCGTCGACGACGCGGGCGATATCGGCAAGGACAGGCCGGACGTGTACCTGCTGGCCGCGTCGAGGCTCGGCATCGAGCCGACCGACTGCACCGTATTCGAGGATCTGCTCGTCGGCATGCGCTCGGCCAAGTCCGTCGGCATGCGAGTGTGGGCCATGCATGACGATTCGTCCGATGCTGATTGGCCGGTGATTTGCGGTCTGGCGGATGGTGTCATGTTCGACTTCCACGACGCGCCTGCCGCATTGTAGGAACCGGTGTCGTACGGGGATATATGCATTTGGGGCTTTCCGTTGATTCGGAAGACCCCAAATCCGTTCTCCATAAGAGTCTACCGGTTGGCTCGGTTCAGATGTCCTTGCTACCGTAAATATGCAGCGATATCTTGCTGGAGAACGCCAAGGCGAGTACGTCGATGATCAAGAATGCCGCTAATGCAATGGCTTGGTGCCGGCTGATCGCCTCGGCCAGCTGTTCGACGGTCTTTTCGAATTCCGGCAATGCCTTGCGCAGTCCGATGACCGTGCCCACGATCACGCCGATGCTCAGAATAATGGCGGCCATGGCACGATAAGGGGAGAACCGGTACAGGAACGGCTGCACGATGGCGTTGAGCAGCACGAGGGTCAGCACGGTCATCGCGGCGAAGTCGATCGCATCCGTCACTTTAACTGGCTCGTGCATGATGATGCCGGCGCAGGCGATACTGACGGCCACTTCCAATCCCGCCACCAGATCGCAGACGATAAGGAATGCGAATCGTCCGAGGATCTGGTGGTTGCGGTTGATGGGCACGATGCCGTTCATCCAATGATGGTTGTTCATTTGTTCATAGGAGAACAGGGTTGATATTAAGCATCAGGAAGCCGGAGGCCGCCCCGCCGATGACGGCTCCCGCAACGCTGTCGAGAGTGGACCCTGTGGCCGCCATCAGGCATGTAACACCTGGAGCGTACGCGAAGAAGATGGCTATGTACGACCGCCCGTAGCTGATGGTGCGGTTCCAGTCCAAGGAAATCTGCCTAAGGATGGCGGTCATGGCGTTCGCGTTCGCTGTCGTATTCATCGTACGTCTCCTTTGTTGGTATTGCCGATCGCCGTATGTTCCGCGGCATTGGTCAGTCTGATCACATCCTCAATCGAAGCATGCTGTGTCAGAAGACCGTCGGTGCCGCCGATGTGTGGGATGTCCTGCGTGCGGACCAACGCGTCGAAACCGGTTGCGTATGTGCGGATGCCGACCATTGCCCGCTGTAGACCATCCGTAAGCTCGTCCGGACCGCCCTTGACCAGACGGAACGCGTCTTCGAACTCGTCTTTCGGTCCGCTGTAATACAGCATGCCGTGCGTGATATACGTGAGGAAATCCGCGCAACGCTCCAAATCGGCGGTGATATGCGTGGAGAAGATTACGCTGTGTTCGCCATCCGCAACATAATCGGACAGGATGTCCATGAGCTCGTCGCGGGACAGTACGTCCAGACCGCTGGTCGGCTCGTCGAGAATCAGCAGTTTCGCATCGTGGCTCAACGCCACGGCGAGCATGAGCTTCATCTGCATGCCGCGCGACAGGTCCTTGATCTTCTTGTTCCGTCCGAGTCCGAACCGTCTGAGGTATGCGTCGAACAGATTGTGGTCCCACAGCGGGTACATTGGTCTGCTTGTCCGTTCCACCGCGTCGACCGTCATGTATTCGATAAAATAGCTGCTGTCGAGCACTACGCCCAGCTGCTCTTTGACCCGCTCCTCATCGTCCATCGCGTCAAGGCCGAGCACTTCGATTCGTCCCGCGTCTCGCGTGATCATATTGAGGATCAGTTTGATCAACGTGGATTTGCCGGCGCCGTTCGGACCGACCAGACCCATGATGTAGCCGGACGGCAGGTCGAAGGTCACGTCATCTAATGTGAAGCCGGAATCATAATGCTTCGTCAATCCGGTTACGCTCAAGGCCAAGGTTGGCCGTGTCCCTTGGGGGAGTGAGGAATCGTTCATGATTGTTCCCTGTATGCTTTCTCGAACATGCCAAGCAGATCAAGCAGGCTGATGTCGGCGGCTTTGGCCTCGATGGAAACTTCACGGAGCTTGTCCATGATGCGTTCGCGCGCACGTTCCTTCATGAGTTTGTTGCCTCGTTCCATCACGAACGTGCCTTTGCCCTGCACGTTCTCCACGAGCCCCTCGTCAGCCAGTTCGTTATACGCTCTGGTCACGGTGAGCACGCTGATGCGTAGTTCCTTGGCGAGCTTGCGCAGTGAGGGAGCGCCTCGCCTGCCATAAGCTCACCCGACATGATCGCGGACCTGATTTGGTTCTTGATCTGTTCGTAAATCGGTTCTCCGGACACGGATGAGATGATCAGCTTCAATCTGTGCC
>ENA-OQNL01000056-OQNL01000056.1-human-gut-metagenome-genome-assembly--contig:-NODE-56-length-16470-cov-5.621673_pt1 | contig 16470 bp, 20 predicted proteins | sample MGYA00242631_ERZ504884 | MGnify/ENA primary metagenome ERZ504884 (study PRJEB26092, sample SAMD00036395) | human gut metagenome | host: Homo sapiens | study: EMG produced TPA metagenomics assembly of...
TAAAAGCTGTAGACAACTGCAGCTCTATGTTACTAAAGTCCTATCCATCAATACAGGAGTTATAGAATGCCGTGAAGATACCGTCAAATTCCATTTCAATAATATGTAGGCTGTCCATTGTGTGCTCCAGATAAGTCAGTGTTCCTCTGTCCAAATCTATACTCGGCTTTCCTAGTGAGTTTGCTATTACATCTGGATTTGTAATTCCAAACATCTCCTTTATATCCGGCATAAGATAATCCACGATATCCGGCAGCCTTTTCTCATACGCCTGTGCCAGTTCAACTGCATGCTTCTCATAATCGGAATGTATACTGTCACAGACAAATTCAATCCCGTTTATTCCATCTTATAGTAATCATTATTCTCATCATAGACAAACGCTGTACCCTTACTTTTTTTATTTTTTCCAAAATCCCCATGATATATCTACACTTTCCCGGTTCTTCCGCCATACACAGTCTAAAAAACTGTAACTTAATGCTTACGTTTGTAAAAAATAACTCCTGCCAAAATCAATAAAATAATTCCAACTACAATCATAAAAATAAAATTATCACCATTTAACTTCCCTGCTATGAAAATAGAAGTCGGGCCATCCGCACCACCAATAACAGAAACGGCTGTGTTTTCTTTCTGCTTCAGTACAATGCCAATGACTGCCAATACAATTCCTAAAATTCCGGCTATGATTCCCAATCGCTTTTTCATTGCTACCACCTCAAATCATTTTTATCTGCTCAATCAAATGTAAATTGTTATGCAAGTATTTCTATGCAAATGAAGCATAGATAACCCATATTTCTGCAAACATTACCAATAAAAGTACACCATCTATCATCCAATTAAACTGAATGTCCGTTAAGAAAGTTTTTGAATGTGTCAGGCAATATTTTACTTTTTCTCGTCCTGTCAAAAATGTGATAAGCACTTGTAATATAGGAAATAAGAATATTTGGATTTTTCTTCCATAATCATCCGCAATCCCATTTGCAAAAATGTACTGGAATAATACTCGGTAAGAAAAATATGCTCACAAGAGCAAGCAAACATCCTATAATGCAAATTATCCATGTGAATTTTCTGGTATTGATAAGCTTACATAAACAATCCTTCTTTCTGTCAAATTACAAATTTAATTTTACTATCTCCAACTTCCGATTATACAAGCTGAGATTTATCTCTCTTTTCGCTTGTCCTGCTCTAATGCAATAAATCCAGCGGTAACAGCAAGGGCAAGCATAATATCATGTTCGCCTAATGGGTCTGTTACTATGGAATAAATCAAAAACACCGCACAAACCAGCAATACTGCCAATATAATCCTACGAACAATTTTTCTTTTTTCCATTGCATAACGCTCCTTTACAAACTTTCGATTGAACAAAATCGCTGCGCGATGGCCTGCCAAGGCTGTGGCGCAGTTTTATTTTTATTAAAAAGCAGTGGAATTACTTTTCATAATCCGTTATTGTTAAGTTACCACACGAAACAACTGAACTAAGAAAGCTCCACTGCCTATGATAAGAATAACATTTTCCAGTCTCTTCCGCAATCGGAATTATGACGCTAATGCACCTCCGAATAGGTAGATGTAATTATTAACACTACTTATTCTGGAGGTTTTATTATGTATAAAGATATTTTTGAATCCATCCGCAATGAAGCGGAAAAACGTAACCTGCGTGAAAGAACTATTCAACTGTATTGCTCTGATGTCAGTTACTTCCTTCGTTGGATTGGAAAAAATGTTTCTGATCTTACACTTGAAGATGCGGAAAGTTTTCTTACTGCCAAACGTCTGGAAGGAAGGTCTCCTGAAACTCACAATCACTATCGGTCTGCAATAAAGTTCTTATATAAAAAGGTGCTGAAGACTGTCTGGGATGATGACACTGTTCCAGCTATGAAAAGAGAGCGCAATCTTCCTGCTGTTCTGTCCCGCGATGAAATAAATGCAATCATTGATGCCACTCCGAATCTGAAACATAAAGCGATTATTGCAACTATGTATTCTTCCGGATTACGTGTATCGGAGGTCGTTCATCTCCATTATGATGACATTTCCCGTACCAACATGACAATTCATGTTCGTGAAACCAAAGGCAGAATTGACAGGTATACAATTCTGTCTCAAAAGAATTTAGACCTTCTCACTGAGTATTGGTACAAATGTGGTCGCCCTAAAGATATCCTTTTTCCAAGTTCCTGGACCGGTGGATATCTTGATATAACCGGTGTTAACCAGTTCTTTAAGAAAAGTGCTAAACTCGCCGGCATTAACCGTCATGTTTCCTCTCATGCGTGCCGTCATAGTTTTGCCAGCCACTTATTCGAAAGTGGCACAGATATAAAATATATCCAGTCACTTCTGGGACATGTTGATCCTCGCTCTACAGATGTTTACCTTCATGTGAGCAACAAGACACTTCTTGGTATCCGCAGCCCGTTCGACAACCCGGAAGGTGGTGAATCATGAGTAAGGATTGTACGATTCAGGATGTTTTTCATCGTTTTTATTCATCTTTTGAATCCACACATAGTATTTCTCCCGCTCAGCGAAAGGCCGCTTATCACATCATGAATTGCAAAACCGGCGCCTTTGGTGTGAATGTAAGCGTATGCGAGGACTGCGGCTGCATATCAGTCCACTATAACTCCTGCCGTGACAGATGCTGTCCTATGTGTCAGGAGTTTCCAAAGGAAAAGTGGGTAGATGCACGGCGGGAGGATATCTTAGATGCTCCTTATTTCCATGTGGTTTTTACAGTTCCGGAAGAACTCAATCCCATTATCTACAGCAACCAGAAATTCTTATACGCTGCTCTTTATCATGCGGCTTCAGATACTCTCAGTGAACTTGCTGCTGACAGTAAATATCTTGGGACTGATATCGGCTATATTTGTATCCTCCATACATGGGGAAGTACCATGAACTTTCATCCTCATATCCATGCGATTGTTCTTGGTGGAGGGCTGGATGTGAAAAATCATTGGAAAGACAATGGGAAAGATTTTTTCCTTCCGATTAAGGTAATCTCAAAAACATTTCGTGGAAAATACATGGCTGAACTTAAGCAGCTCTGGGAAAATGACAGGCTTGAATTTCATGGATCGGCTGCACCTTACAAAAATCACTATACTTTCAAGGAATTGTTAAATACCTGCTATGCAAAGGAATGGATTCCTTATTGCAAGAAACCATTTGACGGTGCCGAATCTGTCATCAGATACCTTGGAAAATACACCCACCGGATTGCTATCAGCAACTACCGTATCAAAGACATGACAGAATCTACAGTTACATTTTCTGCTAAAGATTACAAAAACCAAGGGCTTTGGAAAGAGATCACCATATCCGGCGAGGAATTTATCCGTCGATTTTTAATGCATGTTCCTCCAAAACGTTTTGTACGTATCAGGCACTATGGTCTTCTTTCATCCAGAAATAAGAAGAAAAAGATTACCCTATGCAGAAACATCCTTGGTTGCAAAAAATATATTTCCAAGCTGAAAGATATGGATGCACCTGCCATTATCCGTCTTCTTTATAATAAAGATATATGCAAGTGCTCTTCCTGTGGTGGTAAGATTATTCCTCTGCCTACAGAACAACATTTTATAAAACCAAAACCACATATGCTCTGTTAACGTATCATAACTGTATATTTTTTTAGCTTCCTTAGGGAGGCTTATTTCTGGTGTCATAATACAGGACTGAATTATAAATTCTATGTGTTTCTATGTGTACATGCTATCCTATTATAAATAGAGTGTCAGAATTAAAAGTCCATATAGAGTTGACGCGCTTTGTTCAACCAGAAAAAAATCGAAATTGATGCAAACGAAAGGGCAGTTAATGAAAAGTCTCAATACTGCTTTTTCGTTTGCACCACCTTCGATTCTTTTCTTAACGATTTGTTACTCACATGATATCATATTTTTTCTTCAATTACATCCACCTAATTTTAATATACTGCCTGTCGACTTGCTTCTGTAACCAGCATCCGGTTAATCTTCTCCTGCATTGTTTCCTTTGCATTTTCATTGAAATGATAACGGACAACATAGACTGTCTGCCCGATTTTCTTTGTAAATGTGTTACCCTCTGTTTTTGTATTCATCATTTTTTCCATAATCATTTTTCCTTTCTTTTGGAGCCCCAGCAGAGAGTCATTCCATTGGTCTCTGTCAGAACATTATTCTTTAAATCAGGCCCAAAATGGGCACTTCCAGTTTCACAGGCTACCTATATATAGCCTTTTCATTTTTGCTTGAAAAAAGCCTTGTGATCACAGCACTTTTTTAACGTAAAAAGCGTTTTAATATGATACAGCCAACGACAAGAAGCATATCTAACAAATATCATTGTCTATCACTTCTGTTTTCTCTGCCGATATCTCTCTGGTTAATGCCTAATAATCTTCCCTGCCAGACAAGACGATAAGTACAGCGTTTGCTTCTATCGTGTTTCCAAATACTTTCTTCCATCATACGATGGTTCTTCATCAAGTTCCAGTCCGTGACGTTTACAGATATCTAAAAACATTGTCCGGCAGGCAGAATCGGCTGCAGATTCAAAATTTTATTATTCAAAATAAATAAAAATGGATTCCACCAAAATACCCATCACCAAAAATGTACCGGACACTTCTATTCATTATATTTGCACCAACAACTTGAAGTTATCTTCCTGCTTACGACTTTCCAACAACATAAACTCCAAATATCATTTTGATAATATAAAGATACTTCTTTCTTACCCCAGAGCAAGATCCACCTGTGTTTAACAATATTGTCTTTCCGACAAATGTTCTTTCATCAGGTTTTTATCTTGCTGGGGATTCCCCAAACCCATTCTTTCTATTTATGCCGAGGTTACTGTACACATTAGAGCAAGATCCACCCCGGTAATACCATATCGCTATTTTAGCATTATGGCATTTTCCGGATGTTGGAATCTTGCTAAGGATTGTGCTCCCTAGTTCCTCACATTCAGCATAAATATATAATTGGTTCCTCGAATTTCTTCGGTCACAGCACAGGGAGAAAAAATAGGCTAAACAGCCCTATATCCCTGTGAAATCACCATGTGATTAAAAAATAGCAAGGACAGGAAGTGTGGATACACTTCCGCAAAATTGCCAATTTCGGAGCCATATCCAAAATTGAAAAATACATAAAAATCAAAAATCCGAAACCTTACTCGATATCCAAATTTATAATTTTTACAGATTACAAAAAACCAATATGAAAATTTTACAAATTTTGTAACACATGTAAAATTCCCATATTGGTTTTCATTCATCTTTTATGGATTTGGAATATTCTATGTTTTCAAATATTTTACTTTGAGCAAAAAACAGCTCTATAAACTTTTATCATTGCATTTTCTGGTATAATTTCATCAACTCTCCCACACAATCTGCTTCCGTCATTTTTGTACTAAAGCCATACGCAGCCATAACAGCTTTATCATTTGCAGTATGTGCTCGTCGTAACTCGGCTGGCATTGTTAAAGGATCATATAAAGCCGCAAGATTACTACTAGGATATAATGTTCTTGCTTTCAAAATTTCCTGTGCCGATTTTTCAATTTGTTCCCGATTCTTCTCCGTTACTACAGGCCACGGAAAATTGTTATACACTATTGTGTTTGAATAACTATAATCACTTTTTAATCTTCCACACACTGCTCGCATCCATGCCATGTGAACATTCGACATCAATACACCAAATTCATAAAATGATGCATTGGGCATAGTGAATAATTTGTCTCCCGGAATAATTTCACCATCTAAATAATCCATTGGAATATATCTACGATTCTGAGAAGAAACTTTGGGAATCGCAATATATTGATTTTTATGTTCAAGTATTGATGCAAATAAAGTTGGATTCTCAGCCGCTTTTTTTGTGTTCGCTCTTGTACTACTAAGTCTAAATTCACGTACTTTATTCACTCGTTCTAATATCATCGGACATTTTTTTAATAATCCAGGATCAGCTCCAACAAGCCAAATACAATATCTCGGCTTTCGATCAATAAAATCTTTTCCCATCATATAATGTCTAAAAAACGGAGAAGCCTGTGGTTCTTTTTCCAAAAACTCTTCCTTTTCCTCTTCCGTCAATATTAAAAATCCACCATCAATTGCTTGCCCACCTAATGCTATTTCAGGAACATTACACAATGGTTTCATTCTTTTTTCAATGAATATATTTTCTGCATCAAGCAAATATCCATTAATATTATTCGCCGGAATTGCGTTCTCACCTGAATAAATTATTTTCTGCTTATTATTTACAGCTCTGCTAAAGCCAACAATTACACAATGAACATGCGCTTTTATTGACGCTTCACTATCCCATATAAATGTTCTGTATGCAAAATCAATGTGTACACCTGATTCAAAAAGCGGTTTCCAGAGAATCGAAACACTTTCTCCCTGTGTAATTGAATTAGTTGATACCAATGCTGCTCTGATATTATAATTTCCCATATAGTCAGCCGCTTTTTTATACCAGCAACTAACATAATCAAGATTTCCTATACTCTTCCATCCTTCAAATATCTTCTCAACATCTTCCTTCTGCTCCGACGCCATCCAACGTGCTCCTACAAATGGCGGATTTCCCATTATAAACGATAATTTTTCTGCAGGAATTACATCATTCCAATCAATTCTTAATGCATTTCCTTCTGTAATATTTACATATGTCTTTAAAGGAAGAAAATCGTCATTAAATCCATACACAATATTTTTCGTTTCTTCCAACATTTGAGATTCTGCAATCCATAAAGCCGTTTTCGCAACTGTAACTGCAAAATCGTTAATCTCTATTCCATAAAATTGCTGAATAGAAACTCTAATTGGATTATTTACCTCTACCAATGTCATTTGTCCGCCAACTTTTTCCTTTATCACCTCATTCTCCAAACGACGAAGCGACAGGTATGTTTCTGTAAGGAAATTTCCGGAACCACACGCAGGATCAAAAAATGTAAGTGATGCCAATTTATTTTGGAATTCTTCCAATTTTTTATCTCTGGTACGCTTCACTTGAATTGCTCTAATACTATCAAATTCCTTCTGCAAATCTTCCAAAAAAAGAGGACTAATAACTTTATGAATATTTTCAATAGATGTATAATGCATTCCTCCTGAACGTCTGGTCTCAGGATTTAATGTAGATTCAAATACCGCTCCAAATATAGTTGGAGAAATATCACTCCAGTCAAAATCTTCTGACGCTTTTGTAAGAAGTAATTCTTTAATTTTCTCTGTAAAAGGTGGTATCTCAATAGTTTCATCAGCAAATAACCCACCATTTACATACGGGAACTGAGCAAGTTCTTCCTCTAAATACTCGTCTCGCTCTGATACAGGTGTATCCAATATCTTAAATAATTCTATTATAGCTCTCCGGCAATCCTTTACTTCATATGTTTCCAAATAATCATGGAACATATTTCTCTTTCCAAAAATACCAGCATCTTCTGCATACAAGCAAAAAACAATTCGCACACATAAAGCATTCAGGCTCTTTAGTTTATGCTCTCTTTTTTCTCTCTGCTCAAGTGTTTCATCCTTTTCCTTAATATCTGGTATACGATATTGTTTTAAAAACGCATCATAAATAAGCCCAACAATACCTCCTGCTTTTATTGATACTTCCATTTCATGCGATATTGTCTTTACTTCCTTTTTCACCAAGAAGTCCAACAATGGATATTTGCTTTGTAATTCATCTAAAGCAATCTTTGTCGGTTCTGGCTGTTTCTGGTTCATATCATAAATCCAAATTTCAGCAAAATTTGACGTAACAATCCACCGAGCTCTTTCATCAAAAGTCAGCTTTCCATTATATCTGTCTGCCTGTTCAAATGGAGTAAGATCAACATCTCCTGAATTCCTGATTTTCTGATCCAATGCTTTTCCAAGACTCTTCTGTTCAATAATTACTCGTGTTTCAGGAATATACACATCAATACGTTTTGTATTTCCATCAATTACAACTTTCTTTTCAAAGTTCAAACGTTCTGTCACATTATCCATTCCCAAAACATTCGTCAATAAATCAATCCAATAAGAACGTCCATCTTCATCTTCTTTCCCTTTTCCCATCCATCGGTTTACAAATTGACGGGCAGCCTCTCTTTGTTCTGCATCTGTCATGCTTTTTTCCTCCTAAATAATCGTGCATTCACAAATCTTTCTCCGACTATTTTTACATATCATATCCACAGTATATCATAAAATTATTACAGAACAGCATTCATATATCATTATTTGTATTGTGTCTGCACACAAGGAACTTCTACCGCCAAATCATAATAATATTGATACATGATCATGTTATCTTTTGCTTCTATATACACTCTCTGAGCTTCTTTCAGCAAGTTATTCCAAATATCTTTCCATTCACTAGGAGCCGAATCTAAAAACCACATATTATTAAATGACATTTCTATCGTCCCCCATAAATCATCTTCTTTTACGCTCAGTTTTTTATATTCATCTGCATATTTCGTGCAATTTCCAATGCATCTTTTTGTAAAAAAGTGAATTTCACTACTTTTTGAGGATCTGGAACTTTCTTAAAACGACGCATATGAGCTTCTGCCTTTTTAATAATTGTTTCCAATTGTTCATCATGCCATTTTTTATCCTCTAGTATCTCTTCTTCTGACATTTGCGTCTTTTTCTTCATTAATTTCTCTTTGCATTTCTTCCAATTCATGCTGTGCAATATCATAATATTTCTTTTCAATCACCATAATCTCTCAACTCCATAAAAAAGAAACAGTCAACATTTTCGTTACAACTGTTTCCTTTATTTTTGAAGTCCCCGGAGCATTTGTATCACTACATTCTGTTCTTTTTCATCAAGATTATTCCAAATATTCAGAACCTCTTGTTGTGATTCTGATAAGCTTACTGGAACATCCATTCCGGCAAAGAATTGTGCCATTGTTACTCCCAGTGCATCACATATCTTTTCTACAGTAGGCATAGTTGGTAAACTTTCTTTAGCAATAATTTTTCCAATCGAAGATTGAGATATACCAGTCAATTGTGACAGCCGATATTTACTCATATCACGTTTTTTACATAAAGCTATAATATTGTCCGCAATATAATCCTCTGTACGCAAGTAAATACACCTCTTTCCGATAGTAGTTACCTTAATTGTAACTAGAAATCCGCAAAATTATTAGAGATGTATCTTACAAGTACTTACTAAGGGAAACAGTAGTATTAAAACAAAAAAAATAGAACTATATAAAGTTGTATTCCATTAATGTCAGCTTATTATCTAAATGCTCATATTCTCTTTGTATTTCTTCAATTTTATCATATAGTTTCAGCACTGTCGAACCCTTTATCATTTTATTCTCTTGGCACATCTGCCGGAATTTTTCTTTGTACTCCCGCAGTACTCTTCCTTTTTCCTCTAATTCCTCCAGTGTTTTGATTTCCTCTTTATCTGCCATGTATTTTCCTCCCAGACATAATTTTTAATACATAAATGATAACCCTTTTTTCGCTGTTGTTCAATTACAACTTATCGCCTTTTTCTCCCATCAATCGACAATCTTCTTTTTGCTATATACATATGATATACTTCTCTTTATACAACCAATTGCTGTTGTATAGCTCACCATTTTTTCTATCTACAACACAAGAAAGTCAAGTTGTGATGGAAAGGAGGTGAGGACATGGAAATAAATTATGCACTTATAGGCAAACGTATAAGAGAAACCCGCAAACAACGAGGATTATCTGCCGAGGAGCTGGCTGAAATTGCTGATCTTTCTACTGTTTATATAAGCTATATTGAAAATGCCAAGCGTAAACCCAGTTTAGAATCTTTAATCAAAATTAGCAACGCACTTGAAATTACTATTGATGAATTACTCTATGGGAACTTGTTATACAATCCTACGGAATATCAAACTGACATTGATTTATTAATGGCAGATTGTACCAGCACTGAAAAACGTTACATATTCGAGGTTCTTTCAGCCATAAAAAACATTTTACGAATCAATGATTGGCATCTATCCTCAAAACACAATTACGATGCTGATAACCCGAATGATTATTAAATCATTCAATAACAATCAAATATCTATTTCTACATAAACCATCCGTTAATCACTTAACCGATGGTTTATGTCTTTTTCAATCCAAAAATTCTATGATAGTTATATCAACTATAAAGGATGTCGCTATTGATGAAAGAAAGTGAAGAACGAAGCAGTAATATTGATGAACAGAAAGCCAGAATCCGGCAAAGATACAAAGGTATTGATCCAGAAGAACTGGAAGTAATTCCGGCACTTCCACCAGAGGATATTTTTAAAACAGAAAAAAAACTACGAGTAGCTGTATATGCAAGGGTATCTACGGATGATCCACGCCAAACATCCTCATATGAATTACAGAAAAATCATTATCAGGATGTAGTAAATAAAAATCCGAATTGGATGCTTGTAGAAATATATGCCGACGAAGGCATTTCCGGCACTTCGCTTCAACATAGAGATGCATTCAAAAAAATGATTGAAGATTGTGAAGGCGGAAAAATTGATTTAATCATAACAAAAAGTGTATCCCGATTTGCAAGAAACGTTGTTGACTGTATCCGATATGTACGAGAGCTTTCTTCACTCCGTCCACCCGTCGGTGTATTTTTTGAAACAGAGCATTTAAATACTCTTGATCCCAAAAGCGAAATGATTCTGTCATTCATGTCAACACTTGCGCAGGAAGAAAGTCATACCAAAAGTGAAATTATGAATTCTTCCATTGAAATGCGTTTTCGTCGGGGAATATTCCTTACACCTCCTCTGCTCGGATATGACCAAGACGAAAATGGAGATCTTGTAATCAATCCACATGAAGCTAAAATTGTGCAGCTTATTTTTTATATGTATCTTAATGGAAGTAGTACTCAACAAATTGCTGATTCTTTGACAGAACTCGGTTGTAAAACAAAAAAGAATAATGATGTCTGGTCATCCAGTACCATACTACAAATCCTTCAAAATGAACGCCATTGTGGGGATGTTCTGGCGAGAAAAACATGGACTCCGAATTATCTTGACCATAAATCAAGGAAAAACAATCAAGACCGTAATCAATACAGAAAAGTCGGACATCATGAAGCTATTATCTCCCGAGATGATTTCATAGCTGTTCAAAAATTAATTACAAATGCGAAATATGGAAATAAAGAGATTTTACCAGAATTACATGTGATACAAGAAGGCTCTCTAAGTGGATTTATAAGCATTAATCCAAGATGGTCTGGATTTAAATCCAGAGACTACTTTGAAGCATCTCAAAGCGTCCTTAAACCGGCAAATATGAATGCACCTGATACAATTACTGCTTCCGCCGGTTCCTTCGATTTAAGAGACTATGAAGTTGCTAGAGGACAATTTTTCTCCTCGGTTGGTCGGATTTCTGTTTCTTTTTCATATAAACAGATCTCTTTTAACAAAGATGCTATACGGAAATTTCCAAACATAAAATTTGTCGAAATGCTAATACACCCGAGCTCAAAACTACTTGCTATTCGACCATGTTCCTCTGAAACAAAAAATAAAGTGCAGTGGTCACGTCTCAAAGATGGTCAACTTATTCCAAAACCAATTTCCGGTGCTGCATTTTTGCCAACATTATACGAGATATTTAAGTGGGACAAAAAATGCAAATATAGAATATTAGGAGTTGCCCACCAAAAAGACAATGAAAATGTCCTTATTTTCAACATGGACGATACAGAAATACGAATCCCGACAAGTACCAACGAAGTATCCGCCCCCAATAACAACACGCCTGATACAATATCTGATTCTAAGAGTGTGTTAGCTTATCCTGCCGACTGGATGAATAGCTTCGGTAATAATTACTATACTCAGTCTCAAGCGCCAGAATTAACAGAATTTACAGTGGACAAAAACTGGCAAACTGCTTCAGAAAGTAAACCTTATAAAGAACCCGAGCTACAAACCACTCCCAAAGAAACCATTATACAAAATATAAAGAATATTATTACAGAAATTAAAGGAGACACCCAATGAGCGAGCAACCTATAAATCAATGGAATATGACTACAGAACCTTCTGATATGATGAAAATCAACACACCTATGCCAATAACAGTCGCACCCAGCCCCTCAAATCAAATGGAAGTCATTGACGATGATTCTTTCAGCTATGACGGTTATCAAGTTGTACGTGGCGAATTCTTCGCTCATATTTACGAACCTTCGTTTACGTTTAATAACTACAAGGTATCTGTAAATACCGCCTGCATAAAAAAGCTACCCGATGTCGAATATGTGCAAATATTAGTCAATCCCATTGAAAAAAAACTGGCTGTCCGTCCCTGTCGAGAAGAAGAAAAAGACTCTTTTCGTTGGTGTTCCTCTGGAAAAAAGCGTTCGCCAAAACAAATCACCTGTCGAATTTTCTTTGCTAAAGTGATATCTCTCATGGATTGGAATCCTAATTATCGGTACAAGATTCTCGGCAAATTAATTCGTTCTGGCAATGAAATACTGTTCATTTTCGATTTAACTTCACCTGAAATATTTCCTCGTACACTAAAAGACAATGGAACTGTAACCACTGCTAGGACACCTTCTTATCCTGAAGAATGGAAGAATCAATTCGGTATTCCAGTGGAAGAACATCAGAAATCAATGCAAGTCAATATATTTGAAGGCTACGCAGTATTTGACATACAAGAAAAGAAGAAGGCAACTGATAAATCCATAGAAAAAGCAAAAGAACCATCAACAGCAGAAAGTGAGGAAAAATCCTATGAACAACAAACACTCTTCCCATCCACTAATATGTATTGACTTTAAAAAGAATCGTATACGAATCCACCGCAATACACTCCGTCAAATTGGTAACCCAGAATATATTCAACTTCTTGTTAATCCTGATCAAAAAATGATAGGTATAAAGGCTAGTTGTGCAGAGGATAAATTGGCACATAAAGTTAAGGATTATTTTGTCATCAATGGTAACAGTTATGAATTGTACAGCCGAGAATTACTATATTCACTTTCCCAGCTTAACCTTTCTTGGGAGAAATTTAACATTTTTCGTTTAGAAGGCAATATTTACCCAGATAAGAAAATAGCTCTATTTTCCATGGATAACATCATCACAAAACTGCCACAAACAGAATTCAAATCAGAAATAATGGGAGATGAGTATGCGCAATTATAGTATATATACATTAAAAACAAAACTAGAATTCACCAATTTGTATCAATATCTCAGTGAAAAAGATTATAAACAACTTGAGCAACAGATATTATGTCATTCCTATCACACCCCCATCTGCACATGGAATGGTATTGTCATTAATGGTATAGAAGCATATGAATTATTTCGTAAACACAGTATTCCTTTCCGAATAAAAAGACTCCATTTTTCCAGTAAAGAAGATGTAATTTCATGGATATGTACTGACCAACTTAAACGAGAGGATTTAACCAATATCAATAAAAAATACCTGATTGGGAAAAAATATGATGCTGAAAAAATTTTAGTTTCAAGACAACTTTCATCTACGAATAAATCTCATATTTCCGGTGCAAGCATCGCAGCAAAAAAAATATCCGAAGAATGTAATGTAGCAATGGCTACCGTTTACAAATATTCTGCTTACAGTAGTGCACTAGATATAATTGATGAAAAAGTTCCGGATCTTGTCAAACGAGTTCGTTCTGGTCAGCTTTGGATTTCCCAAGCTAATATTATTGAACTTTCAGGATTATCAAAAGAGCAGCTTTTAAGTCTAAATAACTACCTTCTTGCCGAAAAGATAGAACATCTCAGTTATCATGATATGAAAAGGGAATTACTGTGGAATAATTACGCCAAACCGATATTAAAGAAAGAATCTTCCGTTTCTATTCCATCTATACGCAATCTGCCACAATTTGATCCAGATGCGGAAATTGCAAGTCTTACGTTGACGATTCCCTCATGGAACAGTTCTATCGAAAGAGTATTAAAAGTTTCAGATTTTAAAATTGCATCTGATACAGCAAAATATAAGCTTAAATATCAGCTTATGTGCCTAATATCAACCACAAATAATATTTTGAAAAAATTGGAGGAAATATAATTATGGATGGAAATACCGAAGATTTACAAAAGTTTGTTCCCCAAGTGCATTTTGAGCAAATACCTATTAAAAATTTATGTTCAAATCAAGATTACCAACGTAATCTTTCTATCAAACACGTTCAGCGTGCTGCAGCTAATTTTGACCTTTATCAGATAAACCCTGTAAAAGTAAGTAGACGTGATGGGATAAATTATGTGTTCAACGGACAACACACTATAGAAATTGTCGCTCTCGTCTCTGGATCAAGAGAAACTCCTGTCTGGTGCATGGTTTATGATGATCTTGTTTACACTCAAGAAGCAGATATTTTTGCAAATCAGATGAAATATGTCAAATCGTTACTACCTTATGAAATATTCATGGCTAATATTGAAGCTGGTAATGATAGAGAACTTATTATTCGTGACCTTGTTGAATCATATGATCTCTCTATTACTTCTTCCTCTCGCCCCGGAGGTATATGTGCTGTATCCACTTTAATTAATATCTATGAAAAATATGGTTTTCACACTCTTGATCGTGTTTTACGCCTTTGCGTTGCCACATGGGAAGGCGCGCCTATGTCCTTTAGCTCCAATATGCTTAATGCTATTGCCCGTCTGGATAATGCTTATGGAGAAACAATGAAAGATGACACATTTAAAGAAAAAGTAGGACGTGTCTCTGTCAGAGAAATCAGTCGTACTGCCAGAGAACGTCGTGCCGGTTCATTAGGGTTTGCAGAAGCTCTTTTACTAGAATACAATAAAAAATCCAAGTATTCACTTCCTTTTGAGAAATTATACACTCATAAAACACCCAAAAAAAGAGAACAATCAACTGAAGATGAATCCGGTCAAAGTTCCACTCCAGAAGGTCAGTTAGATTTATTTTCTACGGATCAGGACAATACTCAGGCTCTGCCAAACGAATAGCGCAGAGCCTTCAGCCTTCGTTCTATCCATACTTTCAAAAGAATACCCTACTCTAAGACTCCCTTTCATGCAAGCACTATTTTATCTTATTCCAAATTCATCATCCGCTCCATCCGCCACCTTATATATGAATATCCATTCCAAATATTTGCTTTTACCGGATACTCTTTCCTGTAAACAAATACAGTGTGATATTTAACAAAATGCATTCTACACCAGTTATGTATATCCTTCATATATATGTTATTTATACCGTTCACCCACTGTTCTAAAGACCATATGTCTTTATCTGACAATAACTCCATTATGAACAGTACATTATAATATTGAATGACACCTACTCTCTTCCTTTCCTCTATTAACCTTTTACACAATAACCTATACTTAATGTTCATATCGTTCCTATGCCTTCCCTCTAATCTATATTTTCCATCCTTATATACGTTATATATATAATTGTTATATAGTACATATAAGTGCGGATAATAATTCAAACGTTTCCGCTCCGCGCACTTCGCCGATAATTACGCGGTTCGGCCGCATACGCAAAGCTGCGCGGATCAGATCGCGGATCGTAATTTCTGTTCCTGATTCCAGATTTGCCTCTTTTGCTTCCAGCCGCACCAGATTCTCCACACCCTGGATCTGCAGCTCTGCATTGTCTTCGATGGTTATTGATGCGCTCGCCCTTTGGAATGTAGGCGGAAAGCGCATTCAGAAATGTCGTTTTTGCCAGATCCGGTCGCCCCGCCGATCATCATGCTGTAGCGGGTCCGGACGAGGGCCTGCAGAAACTCTGCCGCCTCTTTTGTAATACTCCCGATGGAGACCAGAAATTCCATCGTCACCGCCTGCTCCGGAAAGCGGCGGATGGTCAGAATCGGTCCGTTTAATGCGACCGGTTTCATGACAACGTTGACGCGGTCTCCATTTTCCAGCCGTGCATCCACAATCGGATTCTGTTCATTCACCACGCGGTTGCACCGGCCTACAATCTGCTGAATCACATCCTCCAGTTTTTCTGCGGAGGTAAAGCTTTTGCCGTATCTCTCGATTCTGCCGTTCCGTTCCACGAAGATATGCTGATAACCGTTTACCATAATTTCGGTAATTCCCGCATCTTCCAGCAGCTCCTGCAGGACATCGAGCCTCCGCACACTGTAGAACAGCTGTCTGCGCAGCTCCGCCTTCTGTGCCACCGGAAGATACCGTGTTTCTTCTTCCCCTAAAATCAGACGGTCAATCTCTTCGAGAACCTCTCCGTCATCCGGTTCGGATGCGATATCGATCCGCTCCATCAGTTTTCTCGCAGAATTTCCGGCATGTCATGTTTCTTCTCCTCTTCTGCCGTCCCGCAGAATCTGACGCACATAGTCGCCCAGCTCGCT
>ENA-OQNL01000058-OQNL01000058.1-human-gut-metagenome-genome-assembly--contig:-NODE-58-length-16370-cov-3.031029_pt1 | contig 16370 bp, 22 predicted proteins | sample MGYA00242631_ERZ504884 | MGnify/ENA primary metagenome ERZ504884 (study PRJEB26092, sample SAMD00036395) | human gut metagenome | host: Homo sapiens | study: EMG produced TPA metagenomics assembly of...
TGCAAGTGGAATTTTAAAGCGATCTGGAAGAGGAATAACTGTAATGCCGGAATATAAGTCTCTTGCATATGAATTGACTAAAAATGTAATTAGTGATGCAACATTAAAGGAAAGGTACAAATTACTTTGCCAAGGAGCTCCGTTACCAACAGATAATACAGAGATTGCTAAAAAGGTGTTGGAAGATTTAATAAACGAATTGGAAATGTACAATATTAAATATGAAATACCTGATATTACATTAGACAATTCGAAAAATATCAATATTGTAAGAAGTAATCTAAAACAAAATATTGATCATTATAAAGAAGAAAAATATGCACAAAATCAAAGAGAATGTTGGTATGAAATATACGAGTATATGAAATTACTGATTTCAAATAATGGAAAAAGTAAAGAATTGGGAGAAGATTATATAATAAATGTTCCAAAAAGCAGAAGCCGCAGCATATTTGGAATGGATTTTTGTGGAGAGCTTTTTTTGGCGATAGATCATATAGTTAATAAACCATATGATGCTAGAGGGTTTAATGTAGATCAAGATTATTTACCAATCGGAACTGCACCAGGTGGAAAACCAGATATGATTTTTGAATTTGATGATTATGTTATTGTTGTTGAAGTAACATTATCTACAAATTCTAGACAAGAAGCTATGGAAGGAGAACCTGTTAGGAGACATGTTGCTGATTTGGTACAGAAATATAAAAAACCTGTTTATGGTTTGTTTGTAGCAAATAAAATTGATTCTAATACAGCAGAGACATTTAGAATGGGTGTTTGGTATACAACACAAGATGAACGTTTGGAATTACATATTGTGCCGTTAACATTGACACAATTTAGTGAATATTTTAAATTTATTTTTTACAGAAAAATTTTGCGGAACCGCAAAAAATCGTAGACCTTATGTGTAATTGCGAAAATTATCGAAAAATATGTGAAGGTCCAGAATGGAAAAAGTGTATAAATGAAGTTGTTCAAATAATGACAAAAAGGTAGTGAAAACAATGGAAGAACAATATAAAAAAACTTTCGATCAAATGGTTGATTCATTAAAAATGTATCAACGATATGAATTAAAAGATAAAAATAGAAAAGATATATTAGACAAGGTATATGTAGATCCTATTGAAAATGATGGTATTTTAAATTTATGTTTGAAAGATAATACAACTGTACTTATAGGCAGACGTGGTACAGGAAATCAACTATCTTTATGCGGATGCAGAATGAATTACGTAAACAGAATGATATAATGACGTGTTATATAGATGTAAAAAGCATATTTGATGTTGCGAAAAGAAATTATATTACAATCAATTATTTAAAAACCTAGCAATTTAGAAGAAATTGAGCAATATTCAATACAAAGGCAATTTATTTTAGATTTTGTAGATGAACTTATAAATGAAATATGTAAAAATTATGATACAATTTGGGAGAAATTTAAACAAAAGTTACATATATCTAAATCACAAAAGGCTATAGATAAATTGAAAAATATACGAAAAAGGATACAAGATAATAATCATTTAAGCAACATTGAAATGCAAACTTTGCAAGAAGTAATGCATTCGAATGTAGATAATATGTCGTATTGTGACAAAAGGTCTATGAAAATGGATATTTCATTGAGCAAAAAGAAAAATATTCTAAATGCAGGCGGAAACAGGGAAAATACCTTATCAGAGGGAGAAGAAAACGGAAAAAAATATAACAGGGTTTTTGCAAGAATATTTGAAATAACATCAATAGTAACAGAAATAAAAAGTATATTACAAGAATTATCAATGCGAAGATTGTTTCTAATTTTAGATGATTATTCAGAGATAGAGCAGACTTCATTGGTTATGTTTTGTGATTTGATTGTTAATACGTTACATAATAATTCTGATAATTTTGTAAAGTTAAAAATATCTGCTTATCCAGGTAGAGTTGAACTAGGTGAATTAGACAGACAAAAGGTAGATATACGATATTTGGATTACTTTCAGCTGTATGCTGGAGATAAAGAAATGAAATGGAAAGCATGGCCGTAGCATATACAGAAAGATTAATGGATACAAGACTAAAAATATATACAGGAAAAGATTTTGATTATTATTTTGATACGACTAAAACATCAAAAGAAGAGTACTGTAAATATTTGTTCAATATGACAATGAATGTAGTAAGACATATTGGACTTATATTAGATTACGCGCAAGAGTTATCTATAATTCAGGGAGAACGAATTACATTAAATATTTTAAATGAAGCATCGAAACGTTTTTATAAAGAAAGATTAGTGCAATTTTTTGAAGAAAGTAAAACGGCAAAGATGACATATAATGAACGAATTGAGTCATTAGAATTGAACAAATTATTAAATCAAATCATCGATAAAGAAAAAACTATTAAAACAAATATTAGAACAAACCAATATACGGCAGTAATATTTCAAAAAGAGCGTAATAATCCATATACGAGTCATTTTTTATATTGCACAAGAATTAGAGCCTTATTTTAGGTAGTTTAGAATTGAATTTCTTTATTAGTAAATATAATGAAATGTCAAATAAGTCAGGAAAAAAAGTTTCTATTTATGCACTTAATTATGGATTATGTATGGATGAAAATCTAAGATGGGGAAAACCAAAGGGAAATGAATACCGTACATACTTTATTGAGTCGCCCTTTAATTTCACTCCAGTTATTAAAAATTTTTTGTCAGAAAATAAAAAAATATATTGTGAAAACTGTATGCATGAGTTTAGCGAAGAAGAGTATAATCTAATGAAAAAATACGGTGGTACTTGCCTAAAATGTGGTTGTAAAAATAGTATACAGGAGAAAAGGGTACTTTCGGATGAAGAACGAAGTGAAATAGAAGAAATAAGAAAAAAAGGAATAATTTATTGGAGAGAGAGCAATATCAGTTGCTGAAATTGTTACAATATAGTAGAAAAGATAAAACAGCAACGGAGTTAGCACAAGAATTGGATGTGAGTTGGCAAAAAATAGGATGGATAGCAAAAAAATAGAGGAAGATTATTGTTACCTAAAAAAAGAACCACGAAAGGGAAAAATGTATTACGTTTTATCTGATTTGGGAAGAGAATATTTAGATTCGATAACACCATGATAACAAAATCAAAAAAAATAATACAGACACAACGGAAAATCCGGATTTCCCACACGAATCACACGAAAAACCACCATTTGTACACCGCAATACATCGGTCTGATATCGTGAAGGTGGACGTACTGTAGGATCAGGACGTGTTGCTACAATCATCGAATAATTTTAGCATAACATCTTAAATTATATATATTGAGTACCGCAAGGTACATTGTGTCCAAACGTAAGATACCCCGGAACCGTAAGGTTTCCGGGGTTTTTCTGTTGCCTGGAAACATAAAAATTATGAAAAATAATTCTATATTAAAATATGGATATTTGATGAAATCTTTGCTGTTGAATGAAGAAGAACCGATATATGGAAAATATGGAATGTTGCGAAAACAGTTCCTGAAGGAACACAGATCAGCAAAATATCAATACTTGCTATTGACTGGAAAGCTGACGGAACACCTGAATCAGATTGATCAGGAAGCCAGAAAGCAGGTGGAAATACTTATGGAACAGATGGTAGAAAAAACAGGGTGCGACGGAAGAATTAAAGGCACAGGATCAGATGAAGTGGGTTAGATTAATGATTAATATAAAATCCAGTGCAGAAGAAATTGTAGTGAAAAATACGATATATATGTAGGTGGAAATAGGCGGTCGAAAAGGATCGCTTTTTTCTGTTTTGTGTGTATTGGAATAGTATTTTAAAATGAACTATGGTAGAATAAAGTAAAGACAAATCGAGAGCTTTTGGATAAAATTTTGAAAATTATCGAGGAAGTTACTATGAAAAAATGTAGATATTGTGGCAAAGAATTAGATAGTAATTTGGAATGTTGTAGCAGTGAGTGAGAAAACAGCTATAGAAAGATAATTGAAAAAGATAGACATAAAATTAAGTATTTCATTTCGGACATTATTTTAGGGTTTTTAGCTATGTTTTATGGTGTTGTGTCAAGCCGCAATTGCATGATTGGAAGTGGAATTATAGTAATGGGGGTCACAGTTGTTGTGCTTCCATTTACTACTCTAGAAACAACTGCTTTATTTGGAAATAAAAGGCGAGATATATCGGAAGAATATTAGGTATGATACTTATAGCGGTTGGAATATGGGTAGGGTTTATTTGATGACAACTTCAGTCTTTAGAGCAAATTAATCAGAAGTTGAGACGAGGTCTCTATAATGTTTATATTTTTATCTGCGTGTTCACTTTTAGTACCGTTATCTATGATTATATTGGGATATACGTGGAAAGATAACTCTCCTAAAGATCGGCAGGGGAGTTCGGGATATCGAACTACTATGTCAAGGATGAATGATGAAACATGGAGATATGCACACAGGTGTTGGGGATGGATAAACTTTGTTTTAGGAATCATTTTGGTGATACTATCGATTTTTATTTTGATTTTAACGAAAGATAATACAAACTTTGAAATGATTTCTGTTTATTTGGTGTTTTTACAATTAGGAATTATGGTGCTTACAATTATTCCGACAGAATTTTTGTTGCATAAACATTTTACAAAGTAAGGAATGAAAAAATAGCTAATTTCCAATTGGCGGAAATGAAAATCGGAAGTTGGAGGATTGAATTATGTGGAATGAATTAGGTATAAGCGGTGGAACCGCAATTGTTATTTTGATTGCACTGTATTTCGTTATCAAATGGGCAGTGAAGAATGGCATCAAAGAAGCCTACAGTGCTATCACTGGAAAGAAAACTGATGAAGATATCCAAAACGAAAAAGAGTTGAAAGAACTTGGATTGGATTCAGAAGATCAATAACTTCAAGTTGAACAAAATCGCTGCGCGATGGCTTGCCAAGGCTGTGGCGCAGCTTTCTTTTTCTCAATAATAAAATAGGCAATGGCAATTCTTACCAGTATTTGATATTGTAAAGTTACCACACAAAACAATTCAATACAGAAAGACACCACTGCCTATGAAAAGAATACCATTTGACCGCTTTTCTGACAAGCGGTTTTATTATGCTAATGCACCTCCATGTAAGCAGGGTTTTTCATTAACTACTGATTTTACATGGAGGATTTTATTATGTACGAAGAAATTTTTAATCAGATTCGATCTGCTGCAAATAAACGGAATCTCAAGGATTCCACGATTCATGCATACTGTACCAGTGTTGCTCATTTTTTGAACCGCACAGCCAAGGATATAGATGCATTAACAACTGACGATGTTGATATATTCCTAACTGAAAAGAAACTTTCCGGGATTTCACCAGAAACATACAATCACTACCATTCAGGAATCCGCTTCTTTTACAAAAAAATATTGAAGAAGAATTGGGATGATGATGACATACCTCGTATGAAAAGGGACAGAAAGTTACCAACGGTGCTTACAAAAGCAGAAATATCAGCTATTCTTGATGCTACGCCAAATTTGAAGCACAAAGCTATGATTGCTACTATGTATTCAGGCGGACTTCGTGTTTCAGAAGTCACACATCTTCATTATGATGATATTTCACGCACGAACAAAACCATACACATCCGTGATGGGAAAAGTCGCTCTGATCGTTATACTTTGCTTGCAGACCGGACGCTCGAAATATTGACAGAATACTGGTTTCAATGTGGCAGACCAAGGGGGATTCTGTTCCCAAGTTCATGGACAGGGGATTATCTTACAAAAGATAGTGTCATTCAGTTTTTTCGTGAAAGCGCCGAAAGAGCAGGCATTCAGAAACATGTCTCCACACATTGTTTGCGTCATAGTTTTGCAAGTCATCTGTTTGAGTCAGGCTGCGATATAAAATACATTCAGGCTCTTTTGGGACATCGTGATCCAAAATCAACAGAAATTTATCTGCATGTAAGCAATAAAACTCTGCTTGGTATTAAAAGCCCATTTGATGAGATGGGTGGTGAATGATTATGGATAAATCATGTACGATACAGGATGTATTTGAACGGTTCTATCCTTCTTATGAAAAGAGGAGTAACCCTCCTGCTCATCACAGAAAAACGGCTTATCACATCAGAAACTGTAAAACAGGAGTTTTTGGTGTAAACATCAGTGTTTGTGAGGACTGCGGATGTATCAGTGTTCACAACAACTCCTGCAGAAGCAGATGCTGTCCCATGTGCCAGGAGTTTCCGAAAGAGAAATGGATTGATGCACAAAAAGAGAACGTATTGGATGCACCCTATTATCATGTAGTATTCACAGTTCCTGAGGAATTGAATTCCATTATTTACAGCAACCAGAAGCTGTTATATGATGCACTGTATCATGCTGCTTCAGCCACATTGAATGAATTGTCAAAAGATGCAAAGTACCTGGGAGCTGATATAGGGTATATCTGCATTCTTCATACCTGGGGTTCTGCAATGAATTATCATCCTCATATTCATACCATTGTTCTTGGAGGTGGGCTTGATGATGAAAATAAATGGAAAGAAACAGGTGGAAATTTTTTTCTCCCATATGGTGTCATCTCAAAGGTGTTCCGTGGAAAATATCTGGATGAGTTAAAAAGCCTGTGGAATGATTCTAAGCTTAAATTTCATGGTACAGCGGAGAAATATCAGAACAGCTATCGTTTTAAAGAACTTCTTGATAAGTGTTATGAAAAGAACTGGGTCACTTACTGTAAAGAAACTTTCAATGGTGCACAGTCGGTTATCAATTATCTTGGAAAATATACCCACAGGATAGCAATCAGTAATCAGCGAATTAAATCCATGAAAGACACGACAGTTACATATGCAGTAAAAGACTATAAAAACGAAGGCTGTTGGAAAGAGAAAACAATTTCAGGAGAAGAATTCATCCGTCGATTCCTGATGCATGTTCCTCCCAAACAATTTGTCAGAATCCGTCACTATGGTCTGCTATCATGTAGAAACAAGAGAAAAAAGATAACTCACTGCAGAAATCTGCTTGGATGCAAGAAATACATTTCTACATTAAAAAATCTAAATGCAATAGAAATGATAAAGGTTTTGTATCACATCGATGTATGCAAATGTTCTTCTTGCGGAGGGAATATGGTATCACCCCGCAAAGATAAATACAGTTCTTCTTTTTGTGCACATATGAGATGTTAAAATCTACAATTGCATAGAATAAATGACTTCCGCATAGGAGGTTTGTTTGTCATGCCTGAAATTGATTTCTTGAATAAAAAACTTTTACCAAAACATCCGGTATGATAAACTTAAGGAAAAGAGCAACGATTGAATCCCCATAGCTATCGGCTAAAGGGACGCGACTTTGTTCACCAAGGTAAAATCGAAATTGATGTAAACGAAAGGGCAGTTTTTATCAGAACTCAAGGCTGCTTTTTCGTTTACACCAACTCCGATTGTTTCCTTAACAGTTTGTGGAATCGACTGAAAGGAAGCATTATATGTTCTATATTGTTTTTAACTTTGCAATGGCAGTGATTATGTTTTTATTTGGAATATGGTTTTATAGGTCAAAGGGACAAGCATCTAACTTCTTGTCTGGTGATAATATGAAATCAGCAGAAGACGAAAAATATGATGAAAATGCTATGTGTAAGGCATATGGGAAGAGAATGATGTTTATGTCAATTCCTTTTATTGCTGGAATGATAATAGATATTTGGTATATAGGAATCGGTTGTTTAATGGCATGGGTGATATGGTTTGTTATGTTTATTCTGCTGCTTATGGATAGACATAAAAGAGAAGGTTAATTTATAGAGGAATAGAATGCTTTTGGGGTGAAAATACCGTTTATTTGTTTTAGACATACGATGTCCGGTTGAAAATTAGCGGATTCTCGTTTTATGTCGTGGTAATTTTGATACATATTGGTAAGCTGTAAGTGGAAGAGAGGTAGAGACATGGACACAAAAAAGATTGGAGCTTTTTTTAAAGCAATGTCGTAAAGAAAAGAATCTTACGCAAGAGCAGCTTGCCGAGAAGTTTGAGGTATCTGCAAGAACAGTTTCCAGATGGGAAACAGGAATAAATATGCCAGATCTCAGTATACTTGTTCAACTTGCTGAGTATTACGATGTTGAGATAAGAGAGCTCCTGGATGGAGAAAGGAGCCAGACTATGAATAAAGAGATGAAAGAAACACTGGACAAAGTTGCGGTGTATGAAGAATGGGTGAAACAAAAAGCATTAAAGGCTGGAAATCTTGCATTTGCATCAATGTTTGTGATTAGTGTGTTAGCGATTATTATTCAGATGTTATTAACGGTGGATATTCGCTTGGTTTTAGGAGAGACAGCAACTGCTTTAGTAGGAGGAATCCTGTACGCCTCTATTATGGTGTACAATGGAATATGGGATAAATGTTTGCCAAAAAGTGCTACTATATGGAGAGATTTTCTCACCAGTGTGATATGTGCAGGAATTTTTACAGTCATCTATGGCATATGTTTATTTAGAATGGGAGCTACAGAAACACAGGTAACACGATTAGCAGTGGGATTTCTGATTGGTATTACTATTGTGGCATTTATTGTTCTTAGGCTCTTGGCATTTATTAATCGAAAAAGAACCAGAATTCGTCAAATGTTCAGGAGAAAAAGGAAATTTCCCTATCTCAGGTAGAATGGACAAAAATTTATAATGCACAGAATATAGTAGAGACAGAACAACTTGTAGAAATGTTAAAGCAAAATGGAATAGCAGCTTTTTCACAGGAAGCAGGTGCGAATGTTGCAATGCATGGGGCACCTGGATTTGGAATATATGGTGTGGATATATTCGTGAAAACCGATGATGCAGAGAAGGCAGTACAGTTGATCAAGGAGATTAATAACCAAGAATGAAGAAAATTTTTGACATTTTCACACATGCGTGCTAATATGATTATAGAAAAAGAGTGCTACCGATAGACGGTTAGTCCGATATATGTTTTGACAAAAATTGCCGCTTAGTTTACCAGACCAGGGCGGCTATTTTTGTGGTTTATTATTATCCTTGCCAAAGGTATATCCAAGACCAAAGCAGGTTAAGCCGAAGCTCACTACTGCAATAAAATCAACAATACTCATGGCTTAGCCCTCCTTTCCAGTGGATTCCCTTTCGGGTTTCTATGTAATCAGAGGGTCACAGTCCCTCTGTTGAAGGACTAACCGCCTACCGTTATGGTAGCACCCATGTTTCGATTATAACAGTCAGGACAGGAATCCGCAACCGGAAAGTTGCTAGTGCATAAAAATGGAGCTGTGATACCATTTTGATACTAAAAAGTAAAGAGAATAAAAATATAACTCGGAAAATTGGCAATACAGGACAATAAGGACACGAAAATCACAGAAAATAATGAGATTTTAAGAACCTCACAAACGTGAAGGTGGACGTACTGTAGGATCAGGACGTGTTGCTACAATCATCGAGTAATACAATCTGAATATAGATTTGTTATCGCAAGATAACGTTGTGTCCAAACGTAAGATACCCGTAGAACTTCGGTTCTACGGGTTTTCTGTTGCCTGGAAATATATAAAAAGCGGAAAAGAATAACGAACAGTATAGAAAAACGGTTGCCGGGAGAGTGTCCTGACAACTGCTTGTGATAACAGAATGATAACAAAATATGAAAATTGACAATTTTTAAAACTATGTTATACTATTAATATAACATAGTTAGTAACAGGATTTGGTTCGATTCCAAACACCATCAAACCAATATTGGGAGCATTGTCGAATTGCTTGGTTTCTGGATTGATTTATGATGCAGTCAAACATATTTGCAAGAAAGGACTTGATTCGATGAGAAAAGAATATATATTAATATTTGGTCTGGGAGTATGCGATGGTGAAGTGTAATGGTTGCACGGTTTAACATACTAAGCAGACTCCCACCCAGACCACCAAAAACTCAGAGCTCATAAGGGCTCTTTTTCTTTTGTAAAAATTATGTCAAATCATATGTCTTGATGGAATTACCTTCAGTGCCCTTCTTAACGATGGTATGACAACCTATCGTAGTTCCCATAGCACGCAGTTTCCATTCTTCCTGGGTAGCGTTCAGTTTATCCAGTTCTTCCTGTCTTTTATCAGCATCTTCAATAGCTAATATTTCAGCTTTTTCCTTTTCATAGACATTTTTAAATTGACACCATTTTCTGAAAAAGTCCTGCATCGTAGGATTATCGAACGTCAGTGAAATCTTCTGATCAGATGTCTCAGCAAGTGAAAGATTCACTGAATCATCAATAGAAAACAACAGAGAGAGTACATCTCCGACTGTTTCAATATTAAAATCCAGAAAAACACTTACATTTAATCCCAGTGCAGTTGCTATCTTTTCTAACTGATCCGGTTTTGGATTCCGGATTCCCAGTTCATATTTTCTGATCGTTCCTACGTTAATGCCGGACAGCTCGGCTAATTGTATCTGACTGTATCCTCTGAATTCCCGGAATGCCCGGATTTTCTTACCTACCATAATGTGTTGCCTCCTTAATAATATTTGTGCTTCTATTCTAGCACATAAGTGAATGATACAAAAGAGTGAGATTTAACAAATTGCTGATACGCAAGCAATATGTATGGAATTGAAAAAATAAATTCGCAAATGCTTATTGACAAATTCACAAAAGTGAATTATTATAAGAGAACAACGAAAGAGTCACAAAAGTGACTGGAAAGGAGGACGCTATGAGAACTAATTATATGATGACTGTTGATGATGTTATGGAAGAATTAGGTGTGAAACGCAGTAAAGCATATTCTGTTCTGAAGCAGCTCAATGATGAACTGGCAAAGGAAGGATATGTGGCAGTTCGTGGAAAGATTCCACGTCCCTACTGGGAAACAAAATTTTATGGATGCTCTCAGAGAGCAGTATGAAGGAGGATTTAAGATGTCAGCTTACAAGGACAAAACACAGGGAACCTGGTATGTGAGCTTCCGCTATATTGACTGGACAGGTAAGAAAACGCAGAAGCTGAAAAGAGGGTTCAAGACAAAGAAAGAAGCATTGAATTATGAAAAGGAATTCATAAGAAAGACTGCGGCGGATATGAAAATGGAGATGAACAGTTTTATTCAAGTCTATTTTGAAGATAAAAAGAATGAACTGAAAGAAAATTCAATCCGTAATAAGCAGCACATGATGAACAAGCACATTGTTCCATATTTTGGAACAAGAAAAATGAATGAAATTACACCAGCAGAGATTATCCAGTGGCAGAATGCCATTCAGGAAAAAGGATACAGCAAGACTTATGAGCGTATGATCCAGAATCAGTTAAATGCACTGTTTAATCATGCACAGAAAATTTACAATCTGAAGGAAAATCCATGTAAGAAGTAAAAAAGATGGGGAAATCGGATGCAAATAAGCTGGAGTTCTGGACGAAAGCAGAATATGACAGATTTATCGCCGGGATTGAGCCGGGGAGTGAAGATTATCTGATATTTGAAATTCTGTTCTGGACAGGAATTAGGGAAGGAGAGCTTCTAGCATTGAGTCTTTCGGATTTTGATATGAGTGGAAATCTCCTGCATATCAATAAGACCTATAACCGGATCAAGAAAAGAGATGTGATTGATACTCCAAAAACAGAAAATTCGGTCCGTACTATTGATATTCCCAATTTTCTTAAGGAAGAGGTACAGGAGTATGCAAAGAAGCATTATGGATTTCCGGAAGATCAGCGGTTGTTCCCGATTGTGGCGAGAACATTGCAGAAACGTCTTAAGAAATATGAAGCACTGACCGGTGTAAAACCAATCAGAGTGCACGATATCCGTCACAGCCATGTGGCATATCTGATCTACCAGGGCGTAGAACCACTGATTATCAAGGAAAGGCTGGGGCACAAAGACATTCAGATGACATTGAACACTTATGGGCATCTGTACCCGTCACAGCAGAAAAAAGTTGCTGAGATGCTGGACAATAAACGTTAATACAGAGGAAGAAGTAGATAAAAACAAAGAAAGTAGTCAGAAAAATATTTTATGCAATTAACTATAGTAAGAAGTTGAAGATAAGTTCCATTTTACCGGATCGGGATTCAGATTATGTGATTCTTCTTGAATTAGAGGATGGGAGCAAATTTGAAATTATCATTATTCCTACAAGGAGATTTGTGTAAGGAGCAGAAGCTATGAATACTGACAGACAAAAAGAAAAAGCCCAGATAAAATATCTGAGCAAGTTCTCTGATAATCAGATTCACTGATATACCATCTTGGCAGATTAAGTATATCACGAATTGGAAGATACAACAATTCCCGAATATCTGTTCATCAGAGACTTGCCCGGAGGGGCAGGAGGTAGATGATGAAATGAATATGAATGAAAAAATAAAGTTGAAAATTGCAGAATAGAACCAAAACTGAAATTGATCAACATGGATTCAGTAGAGGTGGAGCAGATAGAATGGCTGCTTTATCCGTTTATTCCTTATGGGAAAGTGACTATTATACAGGGAGATCCAGGGGAAGGCAAGACAACGATGGTACTTCAGATTATTGCAAAACTGACCAGAGGAGAGCCGATTTTTCCTGTTACGGATACAACGATGAAAATAAAAGAAAAACGAAGTGATGAAGTTGATAGTGGGAACGATGGTTTAGATGGCGAAGACAATATGCAGGAACAGTCTTCTATGTCACCTGTAAATGTGATTTATCAGACAGCGGAAGATGGTCTAGGAGATACTATCAAACCCAGATTACTTGCTGCAGGTGCAGATTGTTCGAGGGTGCTGGTGATTGATGACAGTGACCAGCCACTGACAATGGCAGATGCCAGATTAGAAGAAGCAATCGTGCAGACAAAAGCCAAAATGGTTGTTCTTGATCCGATTCAGGGATTCCTGGGAGCAGAGGTAGACATGCACAGGGCAAATGAGATCAGGCCATTGATGAAGCGTGTCGCAGTGCTGGCAGAAAAATATCACTGTGCAGTCATTTTAATCGGTCATATGAACAAAAACAGCAACGGCAAATCTTCTTATCGAGGACTTGGCTCCATTGATTTTCAGGCTGCTGCAAGAAGTGTTTTGATTGTCGGGCGAGTGAAAGATGAACCGGAAGTAAGAGTGGTATGTCATACGAAGAGTTCTCTTGCACCGGAAGGAACGTCCATTGCATTCAGACTGGATAAGAATAATGGATTTGAATGGATTGGAGAATATGATATCAGTGCCGATGAACTTCTTAATGGAGATGGCAGAGGACAGAAAAGCCAGAAGGCAAAAGAATTTCTTCTTGAAATTTTGGCAAATGGAGGAATGGCTCAGAAGAAAATTGCAGAAGAAGCAGAAGGCAGAGGAATAAAAGGAAAAACGTTGTGGAATGCCAAACGGGAACTTGAGATTGATTCTGTGAAACGTGGAAAGCAATGGTATTGGATGTTACCAGAATAAAAATGGAAGATGGCAAGATTACCATTTCTTAAGAAGAGGGAATCTTGCTACCTTGAAAGGAGAACAGATGCAAAATAGAAATGTACAGATTCCATACGAGTTATTTCTTCAACTCCTGCAATATTTTTGATGGACAACTTATGATGGTGAAGAAAAATCCGGTTGGGCTTAGAGCAGAAACTGGATGCAATGGTGAATCGTGAAATGTATAGCAAATTCAAAACTGCACCAACGGAAGAAGAAAGAGAAAAGTTCCGGCAGGAATACCTTGACAGAAAAGGAATACAAGAGAGCTTTCGATGGTAAAGGTTCTTTCTGACTACTCTATTACAGGAGCGTGTCACGCACCTGTAGATAGCAGACAAGGAGAATGTCGGTAAGGTGTAGCCGGGAGTTAGTTGATGGCTTGTGAGTTTATAGCAAATTAGATAGTCGTGAAGGGAGAAAGATACAATGAAACAGGGAAGATTAGGATATAACAGCAGCAATGACAGATATGGCTTATTATCATCAGATTTATGGATTGATACAGGATTTCATTGCGGAGAAGGTCTGGAAGTTCTGGTTGATGATAAGTGGATACGGACAAGAATGGAGATGAATTCGGCAAGAGAATGGTATCTGGTTGGAACACCGTACTGTGGAGATTTGGAATATGTGCAGGCAAGAATACCGGAATAAGTCAGTAAGAATAGTGATGTAGAAGAAAGCCGAACAACGGGAGGAATAGCCCCCGGCAGGGCGCAAGGGTACTTTTGATGGACGGTACGGCTGTCGAAAGTGCTTTTGCGTTACTTTTGACAAAAGTAACAAAATCGCCGTATTCGGCGAAAAGTTCTTAAATATCGCCATGTCTGGCGTAAATAAAAATTATGTGCCATATCTGGCACTCAAACAGAGAAGAGGTGAGAAAACATATGATAAAACGAACAATCAGTGGCATGATCGGAGTCGGCTCACTGGCTCATAACAGACGGGATTTTGTAGCAGAAAATGTAAATCCAGACAGAGTACAACTGAACATTTGTTATAAGAATGAGAATCTGAAAGAAGTCTATAAAGAACTGTTTGATGATGCGGTGGAGAGATACAATGTCGGGAAAAGAAAGGATCGGCAAATTGCAAATTATTATGAAAAAATCCGACAGGGTAAACAGGAGAAGTTGTTCCATGAAGTAATATTTCAGATTGGTAATCGTGAGGATATGGCAGTTGGCACGACAGAAGGAGATTTGGCCGTAAGGGTACTGGATGAATATATGAAAGACTTCCAGAAAAGAAATCCGTCACTTCGGGTATTTAGCTGCTATCTGCATCAGGACGAAGCTACTCCGCATCTGCATATTGACTTTGTGCCTTATGTGACTAACTGGAAGGGAAAAGGAATGGATACCAGAGTTTCACTGAAACAGGCATTGAAAAGTCTTGGATTTCAAGGTGGAAATAAGCATGATACAGAACTGAATCAGTGGATAAATCATGAAAAAGAAGTGCTGGCAGAAATTGCAAAGCAACATGGAATTGAATGGGAACAGAAAGGTACACATGAGGAGCATCTGGATGTTTACAATTTCAAGAAAAAAGAACGCAAAAAGGAAGTGCAGGAACTGGAACAGGAAAAGGAATATTTGACAGCGGAGAATGAAGGTCTGACTTCTCAGATTGCGGACGCAAGGGCAGATATTAAGCTTCTTGAAGAAGAAAAAATTCAGTTCCAGAAAGATAAAGAAACAGCAGAAAAACGTGCAGGGAAAGCAGAAATGGAATTAAAAAAACTGGAGGATAGAAGAGAATTCCTGCAACCGGTGATGGATAATGTCAGTAAGGAAATAAAAGAATATGGAATGATCAAAACATTTTTGCCGGAAGCTACTACGTTAGAACGTGCGGTAACTTATCGGGATAAGAAAATCAAACCATTGTTCATTGAAATGAAAAATAAAATTGGTGCGATGGCTGTACAGGTGAAAGAACTCACAAGAGAAAGAGATAGTTGGAAAAATAAGTTCAGAAGAAAAAGACAAGAGCATGAAAAAACAAAAAAGGAACTGGCAGAAGTTCAGAAAGATTATCAGAAATTATCTGGTGAGAAAGAAATACTGCAGGAACTTGCAGACAGATACAACCGACTTTACGCATGTTGGGGAAAGATATGGTAGAACGACTGGTGCAGGATGATATCCGGATACAGGCGGAGCTTGAGGCGAAAAAGCAGAAAGAGCAAATGACCGAAAAAATAAGTGATCGTATACCGTGGGCGAAAGAACGAAGTGAAGAACACAATGCGCAAATTAAGAAGAATAAAGCAAAGTACAGAGGAATGGAGTTGTAAGAATATGAAGAAACAAATTTATGATGAAAAGAACGGACTGAGCTATACATTGCATGGAGATTATTATCTGCCAGATCTGGAAATCAATGAGGAAGAACCTACATATGGGAAATATGGAATAATGCGAAAACAGTTTCTGAAGGAACACAGGAGTGCCAGGTATCAGTATCTGGTACTGACCGGGGAAACTGACGGAGCAGCTGAATCAGGTCGATAAAGAAGCAAGAGAAAAAGTTGAGATGCTGATGGAACAGATGGTTGAACAATGGGGCGTGACGGAAGAATTGAAGATGCATGAACAGATGGAATGGGTTAGGAGGAAGGATAATATTCAAGCAATTGCTGAAGAAATAGCATTGAAAGAAATAATATATTTATAATGCAAAAGGAATCTCTGTTCAAATATTTATTGATAATTAATATTTGAATGGGGATTTTTCATGGACAAATAAACAATGTGGAAGTATAATGAGCAAAAAAGAAGGGAGCGATTGTTATAAGAGAAGCACCAGAAAGATTTAAATTAGAAGATACAACAATATGGTCTTTTCCTGAAAGGGGAAATTGGGCTACA
>ENA-OQNL01000059-OQNL01000059.1-human-gut-metagenome-genome-assembly--contig:-NODE-59-length-16358-cov-2.399791_pt1 | contig 16358 bp, 18 predicted proteins | sample MGYA00242631_ERZ504884 | MGnify/ENA primary metagenome ERZ504884 (study PRJEB26092, sample SAMD00036395) | human gut metagenome | host: Homo sapiens | study: EMG produced TPA metagenomics assembly of...
ACCGCAAGACCAAGAAGGACAGCTACTTTGTCTACCAGGCATACTGGTCCAAGCTGCCCATGGTCCACATCGCCGGCCGCCGCCATGCACAGCGCGCAGGCGAGACCACCGAGATCAAGGTCTACTCCAACCAGGACACCGTTGTGCTGTACGTCAACGGCAAGGAAGTCGGCCAGCAGACTGCACACCGCGTGTTCAAGTTCAATGTCGCTCTGGAAGAGGGCTTCAACACCATCCTGGCCGTTGCCGGTGACGTGAAGGATTCCATCACGCTGGAAAAGGTCGAGAAGGAGCCTGATTACTACACCCTGCCTGAGTTCAACGAGCGTCAGGAGGGCGTTGCCAACTGGTTCAAGCAGGTCGGCAGCCTGGATCTGAAGGCTCCGATGGAGTTCCCCGAGGGCTATTACAGCATCAAGGACAGCATGGAAGATCTCTCCAAGAACGAAGAGGCTCTGGCTCTCGCCACCAGGGCTGTCAAGCTGGCCACCAACTTTGACATCAAGCCCGGCGTTGGCATGTGGGATATGATGAAGCGCATGACCCCTGAGACTATGGCTAAGATGATCAACATGCCCGATTGGCTTTATCGAGAGCCTGAACGCACAGCTGATCAAGATCAAGAAGTAAGTACTTCCTGCATCTGAACACCAAAAACAAACGAACCGCCCCGGCACTGCACAAAGCAGCCGTCGGGGCGGTTTTTGTATGCGGCAAATGGCAAGATGAATCAGGCCGCCGAGATGGTCAATTTCAAGCCCAGCTGCTGGAAGATCTTCAGCAGGGTATCCAGATTGGGCATCGTCTTAAAGGATTCGATCCGTGCCACCGAGGATTGCGGAATGCCGCACCTCGCTGCCAGCTCCCGCTGGCTCAATCCCATCGCATTGCGCTGCTCTACCATTGCTTTCACGATTGCAGACATTGCTTCCGCTTCCCGGATATCCTTTGCAATTTCCGGGTCAGCAGCTGCCACATGCTCCTTATAATCGTTCCAGGTCCTCATATTCACTCACCCTTTCTTGCAAGCCAATCATCACGTTCTGCTTTTGCTCGTTCAATTTCACGCCGCGGCGTTTTTTGTGATTTCTTCCGAAACTGGTGCAGCAGCACAAACCGGTCACCCCGCCAACAGAAGTAGAATACCCGGTTATTTCCCGGACGCAGCTCCCAGATGCCATCCATCAGATGCTTCGTCACATTCTCGGAAAGCCGTGTTCCGTTGTCCTGCAGCAGCTGGATATACAACACGATCTGTTTATACTGTATTCGCGCATCCTTATTGGATGCGCTTTTTATCCGCAGCTCTTCCAAAAAGTCCCACAGTTCGGAAACGCCTCTGTCGTTCTCGTAAAATTCGACTGTATACATTCATGTTCCTCATCTATGTGCAGCTTATCCCTCAGCCTTATGATAGCACATTTGCTATCATCCGTCAATCTATTTCCTCATCTCCACACACTCTGGCAAGCCAAAAGGGCCCTGCGGCATTTGCAGGGCCCTTTCGGTTATGGGGGAGCATGAAATATCAGAGCGGTGGCAGCCGCAGGGACATGGGGGAGGGAACCGGCTCATTTTATGTGACACAGCCGGAGCTCCATACCATACGATCCCAGCCTGTGGTTCAGCGCTTCTTGCTGCGCTTCTTCTTGCGCGGGGCAGAACGGGCAGGGTTCTGGGTGGGAACAGAATCATTGGAGTGCTTCTGCTCCATCCGATATCTGACGTAATTGGGAATCACGACCGCGATCACGATCAGCAGGATCCAGACCAGGATGCTGGGCTGCTCGTGGTTGGTGTTGAACAGAAACTGCATGACATTATCCATAGGGTGTTTTCCTTTCCGGCCCAGCAGGCCGCCAGAGGGCTTTTTACAGCCAGATGTTGCCGTCCTCGTCCGGTTTCATGGGCACGGCAATGATGAAGTCCACGATGGTCATAGCGGCAGAGAAACCACTCCAGAAGGTTGCCAGATACAGCAGGCCCAGCACCGGGCGCTTGGCATAGAACTGGTGCGCACCAAACGCACCCAGAATGCACAGGCGCATATATTTCTTGCGGCTGACACAGTGCTTTTCACGGTGTTCTTTCCAGTATAACAGGTGGTCGATGGTGTTCCAGATGATCCCATGATCCGGGTCCTTTACCCACTGTGTCTTTTCTTCCATTTACGATGTACCTCTTGTCTGAATTTTGTTCCAAAAGCAGAAAACCGCCCGCCGCAAGGGCGAGCGGTTTTCCTATTTGATTTTACAGGTTTCCGCAGAAAATTGCAAGTACCAATTAGGCGTTCTCAGCCATGGTCTTCATCTTGATCTGAGCGACCTCATCCTGGATCTCAGCCATCTTCTCCTTGGTCAGGGGATAGAACTTCATAGCGATCAGGTTGCAGACCAGACCCAGCATGATCATGCCGTAAGCGCAGAAGACAACGCCCACACGCAGGCCCGGGGTAACAGGGTCACCCATAACGGGGTTGTGGTCGGTGAAGCCGCACATGCTGAACATGACACCGGCGACCATGGGAGCGAAAGAGGAGACCATCTTATCCACGAAGCTGAACAGGGTGCCCATCAGGCCGGGGACGTACTTGCCGGTACGGTAGACTTCGTAGTCAGCGCAGTCAGCGGTCATGGGGATAACGATGTTACCGGAGATACCCTGGAAACCAGCAGTGATGATGGTAAAGACCAGATAGATGATCAGGAAGTAGCCCCAGTTCAGAGCACCAGTCTCGGGGTTGGAGGTCATGGTGGTAGGATCACCGAACAGCCACAGAGCTGCCAGGATACCATTGGTGATCAGACCGCCCACAGAACCGATCAACATAGCCTTGCGCTGACCCAGACGGGTAGCAAAGAAGCTGATGAACAGGAAGCACACGATGGTGCTGGGGGATGGTCACCAGACCGGTAACATTACTCTGCAGCAGGTTGGAACCGGCAATGCAGGCGAACATGGCGACCATGACGGCGCTGGACTTTGCAGAAGAACCCAGCTTATCGGTAGATGCGGACAGGACCAGCATCTGGATGGCGCGGTTGTTCTTCAGGGTATCCCAGTAATCCTTCAGGCCGACCTTGACAGGTTTGCCGGTGCCGAAGAACTCAGAACGATCCTTGGGAGCGATGGAGATCACAGCGATGGTGGTGAAGATCGCAGACATGATGGCGGTCATCTTCCACAGGGTGTCAAAGAACTCCAGAGATGCGTAACCGCCCACATCGTTGTAGCTGTTGGCGATACGGGGAATGATGATGCCCAGGATAGCAAACACCAAGGTGTTATACACACCGTCGAAAGAAGCGAACATGGGGCGCTGTTTGGGATCGTTGGTCACACAAGACTGAGCGGACTTGGTAACGACACACTGGCAGGTGTAGCCCAGGTAGTAGACCATCAGAACGACCACATAGAAGGGGAAGCGCACGCCCTGAGGCAGCTTGTGGGTCACATGGAATGCGACCCAGCTGGTGACGCACAGGATGATCTGACCGATCACGATGAACGGACGGTTCTTACCGAACTTGCCGTTGGTCTTATCGACCATGAAGCCGATGAACGGGTCGGTAACACCGTCCCACATACGCATCATCATGGTCAGGGAGGAAGCGACCATCATGCCAACGCCGACCCAGCCCATCAGGTAGTAGGTAGCGTAGTTCATCATCATCAGATAAACGTTGGTTGCGGTGTTATTCAGCGCGTAGCCTGCGATACGCCACAGGGGAACGCGGTGGATGCCGTTGTGCTCATAGTCCTTATCATAGAACTTATCCGGCAGACTTCTGGTTTTTGCCATTTCATTCTCTCCTTTGTTCACACAGGAACATTCTCCGTTTTCTCCATGGGGCTTACAGCTGCCACTGCGTACCAGCCCGTCCGGAACTTTATGTCTATATTATGAACGCTTTTTGATATATCTGTTAGTAATATTTTAAGGTGAAACAGGTCGATTTTATGATTATGGGAAAAGTTTCACTAATATGAAAAATTCTATTGTGCTTATTGCACAATCAATTGATATACTAGTATAGCACAACGCCAGTTAGCTGCCACTATGTTCTGCGCCGGAGAACGGGCCTGCAAACGCCAGAAAGGGCCCACGGCAAATGCCGCAGGCCCTTTCTGGCGCTAGGAGGTAAATGAATGAATAGAGGAAGATGTCAGATCAGGATGTCGCCGTTCTCATCGGCCTGCATGGGCAGCGCAATGAGAAGGTCGGTCACGCAGAGGAAGAAGGGCACCACGCTCCAGAAGAACAGGGTGTAGAAGGCCGCCAGCGCATACCGCTTTTCATAGTAGCGGTGGCCGCCGCACCAGCCCAGAAACAGGCAGAGCAGAAGGTACTTCTTTTTGTTCACCTTGTGCCTTACGCGGTTCTTTTTCCAATCGTGATACTTACCAATGAGGCCCGGGCTCTTCTCCTTTTCGAGATCGATGCCGGCTTCCAGCTTGGCATCCTGCAGCGCCAGCTCCGCCTTGATAAAGTCATCCCGGGTGAACTTTTCGCCGGTCTCCAGCTTATGGAACACATCGTCCGTTACCTGCTGGCGGCTGCCGGTGCCGTAATAGCCGGTGCTCCAATCGTCCTTTTCCTCGTCGTAGTGCTCCACATCGCCCAGCAGCTCGCCGGTGGTGGGGCCGTTTCCGGGGCCTCAGCGGAGGGGCCGGGGGTGATCTCAGGGGTCTGGTTCAGCTTGTTTTCTTCTGCCATAGTGGTATTCCTTCCGGGTCTCAGGGTATCAGAAAGTCCTGCGGCAGAGGATGGCCCGCCGCAGGACATTTCCGGTTACGATGCAGGACAGCGGCGCTGTCCCGGATTCAAAATTTCCGCAGGGAGATGGTTGGCCTTAAGCCTGCTTTGCAGCAGCCTCAGCCTTGATGCGGCCGATCTCAGCCTGGATCTCTGCCATCTTCTCCTTGGTCAGGGGATAGAAGTGCATAGCAACAACGTTGCACAGCCAGCCAACGATGGGCAGCAGGACGAAGCAGCCGATGGTTGCCCAGAAGATGCCGTCAGAGTACGGAGTCATGGTATCGGGCAGAGCGTCCTTGAAGCCGGCCATGGAGTAGAACAGGGCCACCAGAGTGGCTGCCAGAGAGGAGACCAGCTTATCCACAAAGCTGAACAGGGTGCCCATCAGGCCGGGGACGTACTTACCGGTACGATAGACCTCGTAGTCGGCGCAGTCAGCGGTCATGGTGATGACGATGGAGGAGGACAGAGCCTGCACACCGCGCCATGCGATGACCAGCAGAATGAAGATCAGGCCGGTAGCAGTCCATCCGGTGAACAGGGTGCCCCAGGTGTCGGGACGGATGATACGGAATGCAGGCAGAGCAAACTTGGAAGCATCGCCCTTGGGGTTCGCAAAGACCAGGAACAGGGTGATGATGATAGAACCGATGATACCGCCATAGGTGCCGGTCATCATGGAAGCCTTCTGGCCCAGCTGACGAGCGATCTTGTTCATCAGCAGGATGGAGATCAGAGCGATGGGGATAGAGGTGATCTGAGAGTAGCTGGAGAATGCGGCATAGTTGCCGAAGATGATGCCGAACAGGCAGATCATAACAGTGCCGTTGCTCATGGTGGACATGAACAGCTTATCGGTAGATGCGGAGACCACCAGCATCTGGATGGCACGGTTGTGAGCCAGGGTGTCAACGTAATCCTTCACGCCGACCTTCTGGGTGGTGCCCAGACCGAAGTACTTGGAGTTATCCTTACGCCACAGAGCGATGATGGCGCAGACTGCAAAGACAGCAGACACAGTACCGAACATCAGCTGCATGGTGGTGAACATTGCGGGGTTGTAGAAAGCGGACAGGCTGCCGCCAGATTTCTCAACGATGCCTGCCAGGTTGGGGTTCTGGGCCACCAGAGAAGCGATCTCAGCAGCATTAGCCTCAGCAGTCAGGGTGAACTTGGGAACCAGAGTATCGGTAACAACGATCGGGAAGATGACATTCATCAGGACGATGTTGTACACGGTATCGCACATTGCGAAGATGGGGCGCTGCTTGGGATCGTTGGTCAGGCAGGTCTGAGCAGACTTGGTGACAACGCACTGGCAGGTGTAGCCCAGGATGTAGATCATGTAGATGATGATGAACACAACAAAGCGGACACCGGTGCCCATCTTGGGGATGAAGTTGAACATCACGAAGGTGGTGACGAACATGATGATCTGACCGATGACAATGAACGGACGGTTTTTGCCGAACTTGCCGTTGGTCTTATCGACCATCATACCAACGAACGGGTCGGTGACACCGTCCCAGACACGCATGATGGTAACAATGGAACCGGCCAGCACGGATGCCAGACCGACGATACCGATCAGGAAGTAGCTGATGTAACCGACCACCATCATGTAGGTGTTGGTGGAGGTGTTGTTCAGAGCGTACATCATGATCTCCCACATTTTCGCTCTGTGGATGCCGTTTTCTTCAAGCGGCTGTTTGACCTTTGCCATAGAGAAGCTCTCCTTTCAATTCTGCGGCCGGTGTGCTGCCACTCACTCCGGCCTTTCATTCGGTCCCCCGTGGGCTGCGGCTGCCACATCGCGAACCGGGGGATTTTTATGTATACATTATGAACTATCCCTCAAATTTCTGTTAGTAAAATTTTGTGGGAAAACAGGACAATTTTACTCTCCTTGGGCGAAATCGACAGTTTTAAAAAACAGCGTTCGTCATTTTGCACATGATTGTAAGATACTAGTACAGCACATTTCACAAAACAGGCTTGTATTCCAACCGCGCGCAAAAAAAGAATACAAGGAAAGTGCGGTAAATATCCAAAAATTTTTCTAGTTGTTCCGCGCGGCGGCCTCTTATAATAGGTATAGCATCTGCGGCTCTGTGGCATGGGCCGCTGCGTTCAAAAGAAAAGGAGAAAACACTATGGCAGTGAAAGCATCCGAGCGTGTAAAGCGCTACCAGAACCCCAACGGCCCCACCATCAGCACCGTGGAGCGCAAGGTCATCGAGCAAGACGGCCTGTATTTCAAGGACATCGACGGCACCGGCACCGTCAGCGCAGTCAACGACTGGCGCTTGACCCCGGCTGAGCGCGCCGAGGCCTATGTCAAGGTTCTGACCACCAGCGAGAAGATCGGCCAGATCTTCACCTCCGACTGGCGCATGGGCCCCAAGTATCCCTCCCCCGTCTGGCAGCCAACGGCCACAAGCCCGTGGCGGACGAAAGCGGTCTGCTGGACGAGGCACCCGTGAACGTCTCCGACAGCATCTTCGGCTCCCAGTCCCTGCCCAGCACCTCTGACATGGTCAAGAAGAGCTTCAACCGCCACGTCATCCTGCGCGAGAGCCCCACGCCCGAGGATCTGGCAGATTACCTGAACCAGCTGCAGTACCTGACCGAGACCTGTGATCACTTTGTTCCCATGCAGGTCATGTCCAACAGCCGCAACGAGAACGGTGAGGTCGTGTTCGGCATGAACGATGCCACCGGCGTGTTTGCCACCTATCCCGGCACCCTGGGCATTGCTGCTGCCGTCAAGGGCACCGCACGCATCGACATCATCGACAAGTTCGCCGACACCATCCGCCGCGAGTGGAACGCCTGCGGCCTGAAGAAGGGCTACATGTACATGGCCGACTGCGTCACCGACCCCCGTTGGCAGCGCACCTTCGGCACCTTTGGCGAGGACCCCGAGCTCATTGAGGAGATCTTCGACCACCTGATCCCCGGCATCCAGGGCGGCAGCAACGGCGTTACCCCCGAGGGTGTTTCCATGACCGTGAAGCACTTCCCCGGCGGCGGTGCCCGTGAGAACGGCTTTGACCCCCACTATGCAGCAGGCCAGTGGAACATCTACGCCACCCCCGGCTCCCTGCAGAAGTACCACATCCCGGCATTCCGTGCCGCCATCCGCCACAATGCCGAGTCCATCATGCCCTACTACTCCAAGCCCAGCGCCGAGAAGAGCGCTCCGCAGGAGGACTTCAACGGCAACCCCATCGAGCTCCAGCCCTACGGCTTTGCCTACAACAAGGTGTTCATCGACGGCCTGCTGCGCGGCCAGATGGGCTTCAAGGGCTACATCAACTCCGACACCGGCATCGTCCACAACATGTGCTGGGGCGTTGACATGCTGGACGAGCCCGAGCGCATCGGCTATGCTGTCACCCAGAGCGGCGTGGACCTGATCTCCGGCCTGCTGGACAACGAGCTGGGCGAGGAGAGCTACGCCCGCGGCACCAACGACTACTACGACACCCACGCGGTGCCCGCCGGCTTCAAGAAGGAAGATCTGGTGCTGACCGATGCCAGCCTGAACCGCGCTGTCAGCCGCACCCTGACCGAGCTGTTCCGTCAGGGCATGTTCGAGGACACCTACGCCGACCCCAGGAAGGCCGCCGAGGTCGTTGCCACCAAGGCCGACTGGGAGGAAGCTTCCCGCGTGCACCGCGAATCCGTTGTCCTGCTGAAGAACGACGGCACCCTGCCCCTGAAGGACGGCACCAAGGTCTACGCTGAGGCCTTTGGCAAGAGCGCCGAGGCCGGTGAGGCCGCCACCAAGGCCCTGCGCGAGATGCTGGGCAATGTCACTCTGGTGGACACCCCCGATGAGGCCCAGGTGGCCCTGCTGATGGTCAGCCCCCAGTCCGGTGCATACTTCAACGCCACCCCGGGCTACCTGGAGCTGGACATCTGCGAGGACAAGACGGTCTGCAACGTGGACGAGAGCGGCAAGCCCACCACCGAGACCCACAAGGAGACCACTCTGGTGGGTGCAAACCGTCTGGCCGGTATCGCTGCTGCGGTCCACGCCCACGGCGGCAAGGTCGTTTCCAACATCAACTGCCCGCTGGCCTGGGAGGTCGGCAATGTGGAGAAGGTCTCCGACGCTCTGACCGTCGGCTTTGACACCTACCCCTCCGCAACGCTGGATGTGATGTTCGGCCGCTTTGCTCCCGTTGGCAAGCTGCCTCTGACCCTGCCCAAGGGCGACGAGGTGCTGGCTGTGAACGCGGACGGTGTCTGCATCAGCCCCAACGACGTGCCCGGCTTTGCAAAGGATGCCTACATGCCCGACAGCATGAAGGACGAGAACGGCAAGGCTTACGCCTACCGTGATGCCGCAGGCAACTACTACGAGATGAACTTCGGCCTGACGTTCTGAGGGCAGCCCTCTCCGTCTCGCTCAAACCAAAGGAGACACTTTTAATGGCACAAACGCAGAAAAAACAGCAGGATATGGGCACGGGTGACGTGAAAAAGCTCCTGCTTCAGCTGATGATCCCTGCCGTTGTGGCGCAGGTGGTCAACCTGCTGTATAACATCGTGGACCGCATTTACATCGGACACATCCCGGGGATCGGCGCGGCGGCTCTGACCGGCGTGGGCCTGTTTACCCCCATCCTGATGCTCCTGAACGCCTTTGCCATGCTCATCGGCTCCGGCGGCGCGCCCCGCACCGCCATCGCCATGGGCCAGGGCGATAAGAAGCAGGCAGAAAAGATCGTCAGCAACAGCTTTACCATGCTGCTGCTCTTCTCGATCGTCCTGACCATCGTCTTTTACGCCGCCGCACCCACCCTGCTGCGGCTGTTTGGTGCCAGTGACACCACCCTGCCCTACGCCTTGACTTACAGCCGCATCTACATTCTGGGCACCATCTGCGTGCTGATCGTGCTTGGCATGAACACCTTCATCACTGCGCAGGGCTTTGCCAAGATCAGTATGCTGACCACCGTTATCGGCGCGGTCATCAACATCGTGCTGGACCCCATCCTCATCTTTGGGCTGGGCATGGGCGTAAAGGGTGCTGCCATTGCCACCGTGCTGAGCCAGGCAGTGGGTGCCATCTGGGTCATCCGCTTCCTCACCGGCCCCAAGACCATCCTCAAGATCCGCAAAGAGGACATGAAGCTGGAAGGGAAGATCATCATGCCCGTGCTGGCACTGGGCATCTCCACCTTCGTCATGCTCTCCACCGAGAGCCTGCTGTCCATCAGTTTCAGCTCCAGCCTGGCCCGCTACGGCGGTGACGTGGCCGTGGGTGCCATGACCGTGATCACCAGCGCCTCCCAGCTGTGCACCATGCCCATCTCGGGCATCTGCCAGGGCGGTCAGCCGGTGATGAGCTTCAACTTCGGTGCGGGCAAGAAGGACCGCGTCAAGCAGGCGTTCCGCTTCCAGCTGACCCTCTGCCTGGGCTACACCACCATCTTCTGGCTGCTGATGATGCTGGTTCCCGGTGCAGTGGCCGGCATCTTCACCTCGGATGCCTCCCTGATCGATTACACCACCTGGGCCATGCGCATCTATATGGCGGGTATCTTCTCCACCGGTGTCCAGATCGCCTGCCAGCAGAGCTTTATGGCGCTGGGTCAGGCCAAGGTCAGCCTGCTGCTGGCCTGCCTGCGCAAGCTCATCCTGCTCATTCCCCTCATCTTCATCCTGCCCCATGTGGTCGCGAACCCCGTGTTCGGCGTGTTCCTCGCCGAACCCGTCAGTGACATCATCGCCGCTGCCGTGACCGCCACCACCTTCTTCCTCCAGTTCAATAAGATTCTGGACAAGGGCGCTGGCAGGGTCTGATGAGGGCCCCGGCCTGAGCCGCAGACCCTGAGAGAAACCATAAGAACCCCGGAGCTGCAGTTTCCTGCAGCTCCGGGGTTCTTTCTCGTTTTTACAGACCTGCCAGCAGGATGGCCAGCACGGCTTTCTGCACATGGAGACGGTTCTCGGCCTCGTCAAAGATCTCGTCGGCGTGCTCTTCAAAGACGGCGGTGGAAATCTCCTCGCCCCGGTGCGCAGGCAGGCAGTGGAGGAGCATGGCATCGGGCTTTGCACCCTCCATCAGCCTGCTGGTCACCTGAAAGCCCGCGAAGTCCCGCAGGCGGCGCTCACTCTCGGGGGTGCCGGGGGCAGTGTTCCATGCGGCGGTCACCACCACATCGGCATCCTTCACACCCTCGGCGGGGTCGGTGAGCAGGTGAAACTTTTCGCCATACTTGTGGGCGAACATCAGCACATCGGCGGCGGGGCGGTAGCCCTCGGGGCAGACGCAGGTTACACGCATCCCTGCCAGCAGGCCGCCTACGATGAGGCTGTTTGCCATGCTGCAGCCATCCCCGATGAAGCAGAGCTTCTGGCCCTCCAGCGTACCCCGGCGTTCCCGGATGGTCATCAGGTCGGCCAGCACCTGGCAGGGATGGGCGTAATCAGTCAGGCCGTTGATCACGGGCACACCGGCCAGCTCGGCAAACTCTTCCAGATCGCACTGACGGTAAGTGCGCCAGACCACGCAGTCGTAGTAGCGGCCCAGCACCCGGGCGGTATCCTTGAGAGGCTCGCCCCGGCCGGACTGCAGCTCGGTGGCGGCGTTCATGTAATTGCCCAGACCGCCCAGCTGGTAGACACCCACCTCAAAGCTGGTGCGGGTGCGGGTGGAATTTTTGGAGAACATCAGCGCCACGCTCCTGCCCTTGAGCAGCGCCGGGGTCGTCCCGGCCTTCTGCTCTGCCTTGAGCTCCTCCGCCACATCCAGGATGTGGTGGAGCTCAGCGGGGGAGAGGTCGCTCATTTTCAGCAGATGTTTCATGCCTGCTCCTTCGGAGCCTTCTGCTCCATCTCGGTCAGCACCTCGTTCAGGATGCCCAGAGCCTTTTCCACATCGTGGGCGGTCAGGGTCAGCGGGGGCAGCAGGCGCAGGCGGCTCTTGGCCGTGAGCACCAGCAGGCCCTTTTCGCGGCAGGCGGCCAGCACATCCGCGGCCTGGATGCCGCCAAAGAACTCGATGCCCACCATCAGGCCAATGCCGGAAAGGTTCTTGACCATGGGCAGCTTGGCCAGACCGGCACGCAGCTGGACGGCCCGCTCGCTGACATTGGCCAGGAAGCTCTGATCCATCCGATCCACCACCACATTGGCACCGGCACAGACCACCGGGTTGCCGCCAAAGGTGGAACCATGGCTGCCGGGGCCCATGCCCTCGGCGGTCTTTTCGTTCAGCAGAACGGCACCAATGGGCAGACCCCCGCCCAGGCCCTTGGCCAGCGTGACGATATCGGGCTTGAGGTTGTAGTGCTCACAGCACAGGAAGGTGCCGGTGCGGCCCACGCCGGTCTGCACCTCGTCCACAATGAGGACAAGATCCTTTTCATCACAGAGGGCGCGCACAGCCTGCACATACTCAGGGTCCAGCGCCATCACGCCGCCCTCGCCCTGGATCAGCTCCAGCATAATGGCACAGGTATGGCGGTCCACCAGTTCCCGGAGGCCCTCGATGTCACCGGCGGTGGTATAGACAAAGCCCTCGTTGAAGGGGCCAAAGTAGTTGTGGAACACCTCCTGACCGGTGGCAGTCAGGGTGGCAATGGTGCGGCCATGGAAGCTGTTGACCAGCGTGATCACAACATCGCGGCCCTTGCCGTAGTGGTCAAAGCTGTACTTGCGGGCAGCCTTGATGGCACCCTCGTTGGCCTCGGCACCGGAGTTCCCAAAGAACGCCTTACTCATGCCGGTGCGCTTGCACAGCTTTTTGGCCAGCTTGCCGCAGGGGGCAGTGTAGTAAAGGTTGGAGGTGTGCTGCAGCTTATGGGCCTGCTCGGAGACAGCCTCGGCCCAGGTCAGGTCGCAGTAGCCCAGGCTGTTCACGCCGATGCCGCTGGTGAAATCCAGATACTTCTGGCCCTCAGGGCCCTCGGCATACAGGCCGTGGCCCTTTTCCAGTGCAATGGGATTGCGGTTATAGGTGTGCAGGACATATTCGTTGTCCCGCTTGATGACTTTTTCGGAATCCATTTTGTGCCCTCCTTACGGTAACGCTGTTCTTTCCCGCAATGCCAAAGGCTCCCCTACCAGGGGAGCTGTCGCGTCAGCGACTGAGAGGTTGTATGAAGGACAACGTCTCCTCTGTCCAACCTCTCCGTCAATGCTTCGCATTGCCACCTCCCCTACGTAGGGGAGGCCTTGGCAAAATGGGAAGGTCTTTCTTTTATTATATAGTGTCCGTGCTCTTTCAGCAAGCCTTATTCCTGATGGCTGCGGCGGTAGAACCGGGTGCCGGAGCCCCGGTTGGAGAACAGCTCCAGCAGGATGGAGTGGGGCACACGGCCATCGATGATGACCGCCTCGTGGACTCCCTGATAGATGGCATCGGCCATGCCGCCGATCTTGGGGATCATGCCGCCCGCAATGATACCGGCAACCTTGTAGCCCTCGATCTCGCTGACCTCCACCTCGGGGACTGAGGGTGGTCTCATCATCCTTATCCCGCAGCAGGCCGGCGATATCGGTCATGGAAACCAGCTTCTCGGCCTTGAGGGCAATGGCGATCTGTGCGGCAGCGGTATCGGCGTTGACGTTATAGGCCTGGCCCAGATCGTCCATGCCCACCGTTGCGATCACGGGGATATAGCCGCCGTCCAGCAGGGTAGAGATCAGGGTGGGGTCCACATGGATGATCTCGCCCACATGGCCCAGAGCAGGGTCCAGTTCGGTGCAGCGGAGCATCTGGCCGTCCATGCCGCACAGGCCCACGCCGCGGCCGCGCAGCTTTGCCACAAGGTCCTTGTTCACCTTACCGGCCAGCACCTGCTGAACGATCTCCATGGTAGCGTCATCGGTCACCCGCAGACCGTTGTTGAAATGGCTCTCCACGCCGACTTTTTCAGCATCTCGTTGATGGCCGGGCCGCCGCCGTGCACCAGCACCACCCGCACCCCCAGCAGGGTCAGGGTGACAAGGTCGTTCATCACGGCGTTTTTCAGCGTCTCGTTGATCATGGCGTTGCCGCCGTATTTGATGACCATGGTCTTGCCATGGTATTTCTGGATGTAAGGGGTCGCCTCCGAAAACAGGAGGGCCATTTCTTCGTTCTTTCATATCTTTCCTCTGAACCCTCTCAGTCAATGCCTTTCGGCATTGCCAGCTCCCCCGAAAGGGGGAGCTTTTGTCGAATGGGTCACTTGCTCCATAAAATTAAAATCTGCTGCTTGTCGTTCGTTCCTAAAGCTCCCCCTTCGGGGGAGCTGGCGCGCAGCGCCTGAGAGGGTTATCAGGTCCGATAATCCCCGTTGATCTTCACATAATCATAAGTCAGATCACAGCCCCATGCCTTGGCGCTGGCATCGCCGGTCCCCATATCCACCTTGACAAGGATATCATGCTCCGCCAGAACTTTGGCGGCCTCGTCCTCGCTGTAGGGGTGGTAGGCGGCATTCTCACAGACATAGACCTCACCGGCGGCACTGCTCAGCCAGACGCAGACCTTGTCGATGGAGAAATCGCCGGGGGTGTAGCCGATGGCGCAGAGGATGCGGCCCCAGTTGGCATCGCGGCCAAAGACAGCGGCCTTGAACAGGTTGGAGCAGACCACGCTGCGGCTGACGGCACGGGCCGTTTTCAGGTCCGGGGCGTGGGTCACCTCGCAGGTGATGAGGTGGGTGGCACCCTCGCCGTCACCGGCGTGCTCGGCGCACATGTGCTCAGCAATGGCGGTCAGGGCCGCCACAAAGGCATCGTAGTCGGCGTTCTCTTCGCAGATCTCGGGGTTTCCGGCCAGACCGGAAGCCATGATGATCAGGGTATCGTTGGTGGAGGTATCCAAATCCACACTCATCTGGTTGTAGGTGCCGGGCACCACGGTCTTGAGGGCCTTTTCCAGCAGAGCGGGAGAAACGGCGGCATCGGTGGTGTAGAAGGCCAGCATGGTGGCCATGTTGGGGGCGAGTCATGCCGCTGCCCTTGCCAATGGCACCTACGGTGCAGGTCTTGCCGCCCAGCTCAAACTGGATGGCGTACTCCTTTTTGTGGGTATCGGTGGTCATAATGGCCGTGGCTGCATCGGTGCTGCCCTGCGCAGTGGCCGCCAGCTTTGCGGCGGCGGCAGGGATTCCCCGGGCAAAGGGGTCAACGACCATGGGCTGGCCGATGACACCGGTGGAGGCGGGCAGCACATCCTCTGCAGAGATGTTCAGCGCCTCGCCCACCAGCGCACAGCACTCCTCGGCCAGAGCCACGCCGTTGGCGGCGCAGGTGTTGGCGTTGCCGCTGTTCACAAGAATGGCCTGTGCATAGCCGTCCTCCAGGTGGGCGCGGTCCACCTTGATAGGTGCGCCGCAGACCTTATTGGTGGTGTAGACACCGGCGGCGGCACAGCGCACCTCCGCCTTGATGAGTGCCAGATCGTATTTTTCATTATGGTTTGCGCGGATGCCGCAATGCACGCCAGCCGCCGCAAAGCCCTTGGGGGCACAGATGCCGCCCGCAACTTCTTGATACATCATTCCAGACCCTCCGTCTCTTCAAAACCGAGCATCAGATTCATACACTGGACTGCCGCGCCGGACGAGCCCTTGCCCAGATTATCAAACAGGGAGACCAGCATCATCTGATCTCCGGCGGCGTTCACGGTCAGGTACAGTTCCATGCGGTCGGTGCCCGCCATGGCATTGGAGTACAGACCGTTTTCCGGCAGCGGCTCGTTCAGGCCGTGCACCTTCACGGTGGCAGCATCCTTGTAGTAATCCGCAAGGGCGGCAGCCACGGCCTCGGCAGTAGTGCCCGCAAGGGTAAGATCCAGCGGCACCAGCACCTGCATCCCGCAGTAGTAGTCGCACACCACCGGCACGAACATCGGCTTGTGCGCAAGGCCGCTGATCTTCTGCATCTCCGGCAGGTGCTTGTGACCAAGGCTCAGGCCGTAGCTTTTGGGCGCATCCAGCTTGCTGTGCGCCGGGCGGTACGGGGCTTTCGTAGTCCGCGATCATCTTTTTAGCCGCCGCCGGAGTAGCCGGAGATGCCGGTGCAGCTGAAGGGGTAGCTTTGCGGCACCAGCCCCAGCTCCACCAGCGGGCGGGCGATGCTGATAAAGCCGCTGGCATAGCAGCCGGGCACTGCCACGCGGTAAGAGTTCTGAATTTTTTCCTTCTGTCCCTTCAGCTCCGGGAAACCGTAGTCCCATGCGGCATCGGTGCGGAAGGCGGTGGAGGTGTCCAGCACCTTCACGTCCGGGCGCAGCAGGGGCATGACTTCTTTAGAAGCCGCATCCGGCAGGCAGAGGAAGGCGAGGCGGCAGAGTTGATCACCTTCGCGCGCTCGTTCACATCCTTGCGGCCCTCTGCGGAAATGGAAAGCAGCTCGATCTCCGGGCGTTGTGCCAGACGGTCGGCAATGCGCAGGCCGGTGGTGCCGGAAGAGCCATCATAAAAACTTTCACGCTCATGCGTTCTTTTCCTCCCACGCATCCAGCTGTGCGTTTGCCAGTGCGATCTGGTTGTTCACGCTGGCTTCGCTGGGGCCGCCGTAGCTGGTGCGGCCCTCGCAGCACTTGACCAGATCAATGGCATCGTAGATATCGTTCTCAAACAGAGCG
>ENA-OQNL01000060-OQNL01000060.1-human-gut-metagenome-genome-assembly--contig:-NODE-60-length-16288-cov-1.923829_pt1 | contig 16288 bp, 17 predicted proteins | sample MGYA00242631_ERZ504884 | MGnify/ENA primary metagenome ERZ504884 (study PRJEB26092, sample SAMD00036395) | human gut metagenome | host: Homo sapiens | study: EMG produced TPA metagenomics assembly of...
CAAGATTAAAAATGCCCAGCAGGCAAATGGCGAAATCACCAGCAGTACAGTCAGTACTCTGTATATCAGACTCCGCACCTTTTCATTTTTCACTGTTTTTGTCAGAATATTATTCCAGCCCAGCGTAACAAAGTACATCAGAGGATATAATGCAGGCATAAGATATCTTCCCTGTGGCTGATTATCACTGTAATAAACATAATACAGAAACAGAAATACCGGAATCATAATCAGAAATACCATCATCAAATGGAAAATACCTTCTTTATTCCACTCTCGGGATATCACCTTTGTTTTAATCTTCCATCTGTCATTTCCAACTGCTTTCCGCTGTGCAACATACATTTTTTTTCTCAGATCAAATGTCTCTTTTACAAAAAATACACTGATGATCCCAACAGCAAAGAACAGCATATACAGTTTGCTGACCGTGTATGGCATATAAATTTCCATCTGTCCAAAAGTACCGATGAAACTTACACACACTGTCAGAATCCAGTTATGATACCAGCCGGGATCCTGATAAAGGATAATATCTTTCCAGTTCCATCCCAGCTTTGCAGGCGTCGGATACAGTGAAGGTCTGTAATCCTTCTGAGCATATTTTTCCGCACATTCCGCACAGGATTTCCTTCCCAGGAAATCTCCGTTATACAAAACTGCGTTACGGATGAACCACCAGCCGCAGAGAACTAAAGTAACTGCTGCGATCACTGCTCCTCTGCTGAAAAGGAAACGAACTCTCTGTGAAAAAGCTTCTTCTCTGCAGAGTAATACCGTAAAACAGAAGAAGAAAAAACTGACAGAGTATCCAGCCATACGCATTATAATAAGACAATGCACATACAGCCATTCCCACTGCAAGGAGTATACAGTTTTTCCATGTCCAGTCTTCTCTCAGATAAGAGGCCCATGCATACAAGATCATGGCTGCTGCCAGCAGTGCCAGTGAGTCTGTATTCACATAAGTTCCCATAAAGATTGCCTGCGGCATAAATCCTGCCAGTGCTGCAAACAGCCATCTAACTTCTCTGGAATATTTTTCTTTCGGAAACAGTTTGCCCGAAGCTTTTACAACAAAATACACTGCACCTGTGACAAACAGTACATCTGCCATACGTGCAATTTTGAACATGGAGTATCCCGGATCTGCAAAAAGCCGGGATATTCTCATAAATAATGCAGACACCATATAAGATACAACCGGATAATATGCATAGGAAATTCCCCACACTTTATTCCTGACAGCCGGATCATCTCCCCCCGGAAGAGCTCCATGGTGTTTATAAATGTAATCTGCAACATAATATCTCATCTGTTCATCCGGCCCTGAATTAAAAGGCTGTGTCATCGCCCAGGTTGTCAGCAGGATAAACGCCAGAAATACAAAAATGAAAATTTCTGTTTTTTCATTGATCTCTTTCTTTTTCTTTAACATATCTTCTTTCACATTCATTTTATAGCGATTTCATCTTCAGATTCTTTTCAGAGAAAAGTCCTGGCTCTTCAGAGTGAGATTGGGGTTATAATAAGGATCTCCGTTCTTCAGGATCTCCGGCCATTTTTTCTCAAAGGTGGCAATTTCTTTGTTAAATCGTGCCACTTTTTCCGGAGTATCCTCAAGACCTCTGGATTTGGATTCATAATGGTATAATTCCGCATATGGATTATACACGATCAGATATCCCGCCTTTCTCAGCTTCATGCAGAAATCAATATCATTAAATGCAACAGCCAGTTCCTCTGAAAGTCCTCCCACTGCATCAAATGCAGATTTCTTCACCATCATGCAGGCAGCTGTAACCGCACTGTAATCCTGTGCACAGATAATTCTGTGACAATATCCGGTGGTACCTCTCTTCTGCTGGACAAAACAGTGTCCTGCAATTCCGCCAAAACCGATCACAACACCTGCATGCTGGATCGTATCATCCTCATAATAAAGTCTTGCACCCACTGCGCCTACATCTTTACGCATGCAATAACCCAGGTAGTCTTCCAGACAGTCCGGATTAATGATCTCTGTTATCATTGTTAAGCAGAAGCAGATACTCACCCTTTGCAAAAGATGCACCATAGTTATTAATGGCAGAATAGTTAAAGACTCCGTCCCAGTATACCATGCGAACCTTCGGATTCTCTGCCTCCAGTTTTTTGTAATATTCAAAAGTAGCAGAATCTGTACTGTTATTCTCTACAATAATGTACTCATAATTTTTGTACGTAGATTTCTGTTCAATGGATTCCATACATCTCTTCAGATCATCAATATGGTCTTTATTCGGAATAATAATAGAAATCAGCGGATCATGATCTCTGATAAACTTCGTTCTGTACAGCCCCAGATATTCACCCTTAAAAACCTCTGCGTGGATTCCTGTTCTCTCATAGTGAGCCTGTACTGCACGTCTTCCGGCTTCAAAGGCATAAAGCTTGCTCTCGGGATTCTCTGCTGTGGAGTCCTCATGGCAACGCCAGTGATACAGGATTTTTGGAATATGACAGATTTCTTCATCCTTTACTGCTTCCACACAGCGTAACACAAAATCATAATCCTGTGCACCGTCAAACTCACTTCGCAGCCCGCCAACTTTTTCAATTACTTTTCGTGATACCACAAACAGATGGCAGATATAATTGACCGTACACAGCAAATCCGGATTATAGTCCGGTTTAAAATGCGGCTGAAAGAATTTATGTCCATCCATAGACATCTTATCTTCATCTGTGTAGATCACCAGTGTCTGCGGTTTCTCATTTATTGCTTTCACACATTCAAATAATGCATTCGGCGTCAGCTCATCATCATGGTCTGCAAAGGCAATGAAATCACCTGTTGCAATTTCAATGGCACTGTTGGTATTCTCTGAAATCTGAAGCGGCTCCTCATGAGAAACGTATTTAATTCTGTTATCCTTCGCTGTCAGTTCTTTTAACAATTCCGTCAACGGTGACTGTGCGCCGCTTCCGTCAGAGAAACAAAGTTCCCAGTTTGAATAAGTCTGTTCCTGAAATGATTCTGTCAGTCTTCTGAGATATTTCTCCGGTGTCTTATACAGCGGTACTACAAAAGAAATCTTGGGTCTGTATCCAAAGGATGTTTTCTTCTGTTTCTCCAGTTCGTTCCTGTCCGGCAGATGATGTCTGATCCATTTCTGATAGGATGGCGGTCCCTGACGTACATTTTTAACCTTTGTCACTACCTTCTCAGCAAGAGCCGCCGCACCCTGAGATTTCCAGTAGCGGATTCCTTTTTCTACATATTTGTCTAATTTCTTTGCCAGAATATCAGCTTTTCTCAGAGGAACCACATGTACAGTTTTCTTCTCGCCTGCATAAAACACTACATACAGGCATTTTCCCGAAACGTTGGTGATCTCAGAGAAGAATCCTGTCTTTCCCGGATCCTGTGCTTCTTCAAACAGCTGGTTGACATCCACCCTGTCTGTTCTCTGGATTTCAGCGGCAACCGGCTTTTTATCCGCATCAAAGATACGGACAGTCACAGGCTTCGGTGCAATGGCCCACCCTCTGATCCGTACAGTTCCCTGTTCTGCACTCTCTTCTTCAAAATATACCTGCGGTTTATCTCTTTTTTTATCCAGTTCACCGGCAGTGATGGAAAACCAGACATGTTTTTTATCCGAAAACTTCTCATAGATCACAAGCTTATGATACCCCTCCAGATTTTCCGGTATCTGAACAGTTGCCGTAATCTGTATTCCCTGCATTTTCTCCGGATCTTTAAAACGTTCCAGTGCACTTACATTTTCATTTTCTTTCACAGACACCTTCAGTTTGTGCTGATCCAGATATGCCTCCATCACCGCATCTTTCGGCCAGTGTCCCTGCACAATATACTGTGTCCTGTCTGATAAATGAAATCTTTCTCTTACTACTTCAAATATTTCCTTAGGCATGTTAATCTCCGTTCTTCTCCTGTTTTCTCAGAGAACAGTCTGTGTTGTTTAATGTCAGATTGGGATTATAATAGGGATCTCCTTTCAGGAGCTCTCTTTCCCATTTTCTCCGGAAACAGTTTACTTCTCTGGAAAAACGCAGCTGTTTCTCCGGTGTATCTTCCATTCCTCTGGATTTGGATTCATAATGATACAGTTCTGCATACGGTGTGAATATAATTTTCACTCCATATTTTCTCACTTTCATACAGAGGTCAATATCATTAAATGCAACCTTCAGCTCCTCGTCAAATCCTCTAACTGCTTTAAAAACAGAAGTCTTTACCATCATGCAGGCGGCAGTGACTGCACTTATCTCCTGCACACAGCGCAGACGTCCCATATATCCTTCCGCATCCCGGGGAAGTTTACATAATACATGGGCAGCAACTCCACCAAGACCAACTACCACTCCTGCATGCTGAATGGTATCATCCGGATAATACAGTTTCGCACCGACCATTCCCACGTCTTTTTGCTGACAAAGCTGAAGCATTTCTTCAAGCCAGTTCTCTGTAATGATTTCCACATCATTGTTAAGAAACAGCAGATATTCTCCCTGCGCCTCTCTTACTGCAAAGTTATTGATCGCAGAATAATTGAATTCTTTTTTCCATGTAAGGATCCTTACATTTGGTATCTGTTTTTCAGTGTCTCATAGTATACAAAGGTTTCTTTTTCCACACTGTTGTTCTCAACAATAATGATCTCGTAATTCTTCCATGTTGTCTTCTCTTCTATGGATGAAATACACAGTTCCAGATCATTAATGTGATCTTTACTTGGAATGATCACAGAAATCATCGGTTCGCCGGAAATAGTCAGATGGCTTCTGTACCATCCCTTCTTGTCTGCAAGTTCCGCTGTTGCAGAAACCTCCGCCCTGCGGTAATGCTCCTCCAGTGCCTTTCTGCCTGCTTCCCAGTTTTTCTTCTCCTGTTCTTCTGTGATCAGGTTCTCTGCTTTCATGGAATGACAGAGGATCTTTGGAATATGCACAATATTTTCTGCCTGCTCACTGCATCTTAAGAGCATATCATAATCCTGTGCACCATCATATTCCGGATCAAACTTTCCGGCCTGTTCCAGAATTTCCTTCCGGATTGCCCAGAACTGTCCGATATAATTATTTTCCCTTAATCTGAACAGATTGAAATCCGGCTTGAATTCCGGCTCAGAATAATGTTTTCCGTCTGCGCTGATCTCATCTTCATCTGTATAGATCATTATCCGCTTTTTTCTCTGTGATCGCTTTGACCATCTGAAAAAGTGCATCAGGTTCAGGTATGATCTCCTGACCGGCAAACAGAACATACTCTCCCATTGCAAGTTTCAGAGATGCATTAAGATTTCCCGAAATGCCGTTGTTTTCCGTAACCTTCTTGTAGGAAAGGCGAATCTCTTTTTTATATTTTTCCGCAGAAACTCTCCTGTTTCCTCTCCCTCACATGCATCTGCAAGACACAGCTGCCAGTTACCATAGGTCTGTTCTGTATAAGCATCGATCACTACTTTTTAACCTTTGTTCATCTGTATCCGTCACCACCATCACAATACTGATCAGCGGTGAATAAGAAAAAACAGCATTTCTCTGTCTTTTTAATTCCTTTCGGAATGCGACATGATCTTTCAGCCAGTCTTCATAATCCTGATCTCCGTCCTTAAGCTGGGAATTTCTCACATAACGGATAAATCTTCCAATGCCGTTTTTCTTTATATATTCCTGATTCTTCTGCCTGTTCTTCAGAGACAGCAGTTTCATCTGCTGATACAGTCCGGTATTTTCCCGTTTTATTTTTTTACATTTACAGTATAAATTTTCTGTACATCTTTTCCCCTGAAACAGATGCAGATATTCTGATCGTTTGTATTCTCCAGATTGACAGTAATACTGAATCCCAGATTTCTTTTCTCTTCTTCGGAAATCCCCTTTGCCTCTTCCACGTCCGGACGTCTTTGTCTGGTGATCGTACATTCCAGAACCTTCCCATCTGTACCCTGTACAAATATCTCATCCGGCTCCAGCTGGTTTACAACCCAGCCTCTGACTGTCAGGATACTCTCCTGTGTAATCTGTTCCTCATCAATATGATATTCAATAAGACTTTCCTCACAAAAGTCCTTCACTTCTGCAGCTGTGGCTTCCCAGATGATTTCTTTTTCATCTCCTGCTCTCAGCGCAAGCTGCAGTTTCTCATGTTCTTCTGCAAGTTTTATAATTTCCGGTATCTTTACTGTGAATCCGACATTTCCCACTTCTTTTATATCTTTGTTTCTTTTAAATCTTTGGCAACATCCGCTCTTTCACAACGTGAAGGTTCAGGAACGGAGAGTTCCTTTCCCGAGCCATAAAGAATGAAATCACATTCTGACTGATCTCTGGTTATCGCCCATCCGGTAATGGCCAGAGTATGATCTTCTTTGTCACTGTATATTTTTTTATCTACACTCCAAAGTATATTTCCCATAACTAAACCCTTTTGATGGCACGATACACTTTCCATGCCTTACTGCCTTCCACCTGATCGACCAGAGCTTTCTTCTGCGCAAGCTCCTGACTCATCTGCTCCATTGCCCTTTTCTGCTCTGCGTATACTTTCCAGAATTTCTTTTCTGTGGTTTGCCGGTCCAGGATCTCCATTTCAATCTTTATGGACTTTCTGTTCTCAGGAACAGAATCTACTATGATCTGCGGATCGTCACCGCCGAAATAGAATTCTCCGGAGGACACTTCACAGCCATCTGTGTGAAACTTTACCTGACTTTCATCTTCCCATGTCAGCTTTACAATTTTAAGTCCCTTGGACATTTCGCCCGGATCAAGGCGAAGCATTGTGATATTCTCCGGAAGTTCAAACTCCGTCTGAATTTTTCCGTTTCTGAACAGATATCTCACAGAATCAGCCTCATTAAAGCTCTTTCCGTTACCCCAGAAAATCTGAAGCATTTCCAGAGATTCCTGTTTCTTTTCTCTGTAATAATCTTCCACTTCCACCCGGCCCGGAGAGATCTGGGCATACATATTTCTCATTGCTGTATGCTCACCCAGAATATACTGCTGGAAATTATGTTCCATCTCCACATAAACTTCTATATCTTCAGGCAGGATTCCTGCTTTCTCATAGAAATCCCGTTCTTTAAGTATTCCTCGTTTGTCATTCAGTTCCAGATAATAAAAGATCATCCTGTAAACCAGGAACTGTGAAGGTACAGGAAATGCAAAGGTCCACTCATAGTCGATCACAGATACTTTATTCTCAGAGAGGATAATATTTGCAGGAACAAAATCAATATTGGATATTTCTGTACATTTCAGATCAGAACGCAGGTTTACATTTCCAAATACCCTTACAAATTCCGGTGTTTTCTCAAAGGGTTTCTTCTCATGAATATTCTTTACTTTCTGTATATAAGAGAAGAATAATTTCTCCAGTTCCTCTGTTCTGCCTTCTTCCAGAAGATGATCCAGCTTATCTTCCAGGGTGATACCTGTCAGATATTCCAGCTGCGCACAGTCACCTTTGATCCGGCAGCGGTTTACTTCAATTTCCTCTTCTTTATACATTCCGGTCAGTTCTTCGCAGATAGTTCCCAGATTCCGTACATGAGCTGCCGCTTTCTTCTGCGACGGTACTTTCTTCACAGTCAGCTGCCCATCTGCTGCTTCACTGATTTCCGTATAAATGGAGAGCTTCTGATCTCTCTCATTGGAAAACTTCACATAAACCGGTGCTGTCTGTGGCTGTTCTTTTCCGATCACAAGAAGAAAGGAATTGGCAAACTGCGGGTAAAGATCATTGCTCAAAAGTGTATTATACACCTGAGATTCCTGAAACAGATCCAGACGGAGTCTGTCAAAATTGTAGTCCCTCATATGCAGCTCTCCGCTTGCAGGGAGATGTCTGTCTGAATGAATAGTCATTGGAAATTTGTAATCCGGATATGGATAATACCAGTCGGCTTTTAAGTTTCCTGCTTCCTCCAAAATTCCATTAAATTCTTTTCTTGAAAAAGTTTAACCCCTTTGTTTTGGGGTATCCCTGGATTCCTTCGAATAAAGTTCCAAAATGGTCCTCTGTACATCCGGCCCAGTATTTCAGTCCCAGTCTGTTCTCAATGGCCAGAATGATCTTTCCATCCGGCTTCAGATGCTTTGATATGATCCTGAGAAAGTCCACATAGGGATTCTCACTCCGGATATAGGATTCTCCATACTCAAATACACCGATCAAAGTGATATAGTCGTATTTCTCAGTAAGGTTTTTCTCGATCTCCTGAAAGTTTCCCACAAGGATCTTAAGATTATCCTGATCCTGATGTCTGTATGCATTGATCTTACTTCTTTTCATAGAAAGCTCGATGCAGGTAACTTCCTTCGCCCTTTCACAGAGAGCTCCTGTCACAGCACCACATCCGGAACCAATCTCCAGAACCTTCTCTTCTCCTGTAAAGGGAATCCAGCTCAGAATATTCTCCCTGATATGAGAAAAATGATAAAGAATTGGCCAGCTCTTTCTCTCACTGATCACTCTATTAAATTCTTCCGGTGCAAAATCTCTGGAAATTGCAAGCATTTCATCCTCTATCGCACCATCACTGTATAGATCTTTTCCCGGATAGCACGTGGTATCCAGAATTACTTTCCCGATTTTTTCTTCCATATATAGTCCTCGCGCTGATTATTTTTTCGCACTGATATTTGTCATCATAACTTTCTCAGACCTGTTCTTCGCACCGTACTTCCACCTTTGAATCCATATCATAGAATCCAACTGTATTTTTACTGGAAATAACTGTTATGTTACATGCGTCATAAAGTCTGTGGAATACCGTAAAATCTCCGTTTTTATACCCTGTACATCCAAATGACAGGAGATACTCACCGCCCTGAAGGTTCATGTTCTGTGTAAATGTTACAGTACATATATCCCCTTTTCCGGAGCGTTCTATCTTTGCATTTTCATACATGGTATTGGTACCTGTGATTTCCGTACCCTGAATATTTTTAAAGGTGTATGCCATGATCGGCTCCTGAATCTCTTCATTAAACCGGACTTTCATACGAATTTTGAAGCAGCTTCCCTTTTCAACAGTATTGGAACATCTTCCTTTATCATCAATGACTCTGAAATCTGTGATCTCAGCAATACGGCTTCCATATTCCAGCATATTGGGATTTACCTGAAAATCTCCCAGTCCTTCACTGTCCTCTGCCACAATCTGCTCTGTACTGTCAGATTCATTCTGTTTTACAGGATTCTGTCCTACCAGAAGCTGTTTGTACAGGTCAACCATCTGCTTTGGTGAACCTTCATCCATCTTTACGCCTTTGTTCAGAAGAATAACTCTGTCACAATACTTGGAAACGCTTCCAAGATCATGACTTACAAACAGGATCGTCTTTCCCTGTTTCTTAAATTCCTCAAACTTGTGATAACATTTTGCCTGAAAGAACACGTCGCCCACAGACAACGCCTCATCTACCACCAGGATCTCCGGATCAATATTGATTGCAACAGCAAAAGCCAGACGCACGAACATACCGCTGGAATAAGTCTTTACAGGCTGGTGGATAAAGTCTCCAATGTCCGCAAATTCCAGAATATCATTCAGTCTGGCATCAATCTCTTCTTTTGAAAAACCGATCATGGTTCCATTCAGGTATACATTCTCAAGACCTGAATATTCCATGTTAAATCCGGCTCCCAGTTCCAGCAGCGCGGAAATTCGTCCGTCTACCTTTACTTCCCCTGCTGTGGGAGTCAGGACACCGGTGATGATCTTTAAGATCGTGGATTTACCGGAACCGTTGGTTCCGATAATTCCCACGCATTCTCCTTCATAAATATCAAAATTTACATCATGAAGTGCATAATGCTCTTTATAAAGTTTCTTTCTGGTAAGCCCCAGCGCTTCTTTCAGTCTGTCCGAAGGCTTATCATATAATTTATACATTTTGGTGAGATCCTTCACCTGAATTACTTTCTTGTTCTCCACGTGATTTCCTTTCTGTTATGTTCCTGTGTTTTTCATCTTCCTCTGACTTATTTCACGCTTACAGTACAGCGAAAATTAAGTTCTGCTATATTAATATTCGCTGTACTAGTTACAATACATCTGCAAAATGAATGCGCAGACGTTTAAATACCCAGCTTCCGAACAGGAAACACAGAATTGTAAATATCCAGAAATAGACCGTCCATCCTGCATGTTCCCAGAACCAGGTTTTCATCAGGAATGTATCTCTGTATCCGGAAACAATATAATACATCGGATTCAGTTTCAGGATCTTCATGATCACAGGATGTCCCATCAGAGGTGAAGCCTCAACGATCCACATGATCGGAGTCAGCCAGACTCCTACCTGAAGCACAATGTTGATGATCTGGGTCAGATCTCTGAAAAAATACGATTGCACTTGTGGCATAGGATAAGCCCAATACCAGAATGAACACACATACACTGTAATAAATAATCTGCAGATAATAGAAATCAGGAAATTTCCCATACGCTGCATACAGGATGATTGTAAACAACACAAAGAATGCATGCACAAACATGGCAGAAATGATCTTGACTACCGGAAGCACACTGATATTAAAAACGACTTTTTTTACCAGATAATTGTATTCCAGCAGAGAATTTGTCCCCCCCATCAGCGCATCCTGGAAAAAGAACCATGGCACAATACCTGCTACCAGATAAAGAACAAAAGGAACTCCCAGATCCCCTGTTCCGGAACGAAAACCTACAGAGAATACAAACCAGTATACCAGGATCGTGATCACAGGCTGGATAAACGCCCACACAATTCCCAGATAAGAACCTGCATATCTTGTTTTGAAATCATTCTTTGCAAGCTTTGCAACAAGCCGTCTGTTCTTATAAATATCCATCGGTAAAGAAAAAATTGTATTCAATCGCTCATTCTCCTATTTACGGTACTCTTTAAAGCTTCCCCATTTGGTATCTTTGTCAGAAAAGCTTAATTCCATTCCTTCCGGAATCGGCCATTCAACTCCGATATCCGGATCATTCCAGATCAGGCCGCCCTCATCATTTGGATGATAGAAATCAGAGCATTTGTAAACAAATTCCGCATGCTCGGAAAGTACAAGAAAACCATGTGCAAATCCTTTCGGAATGAAGAACTGTTTCTTGTTTTCAGCAGAAAGTACGACTCCAAACCATTTTCCATATGTTTCTGAACCTTCACGAAGATCTACCGCCACATCAAATACCTCACCATTTACAACACGTACCAGTTTATCCTGTGGGTAATTGATCTGGAAATGGAGTCCGCGAAGTACACCCTTATGTGAGCTTGACTGATTATCCTGTACAAATTCGACATCAATTCCTGCTTCTTTGAAATCATTGTAATTGTAGGTTCCATGAAATATCCTCTGGCATCTCCGAAAACTGTAGGTTCTACCACTTTTAATCCCTTAATTCCACCACATTCTGTAACTTTGATTTTTCCCATTTTATTTTCCTCTTTTCTTTAGCTTTCTCTGTGTTTCTGTTATATCTGTTCGCATAAATCCACCTGGTGTGCCAACAAGTTGATTTCTCGAACAATCTTGCGTCTAAATTTCTTATTTCCGCGTTGTCGTCGGTCGCCGTAGCCACCGCTACGCCTCCTTCCTCCGCCTTGAAATAAAAAAATTTATCCTGCAAGATTGTTTCAAGAATCAACTTGTCGGCACACTAGTATGCAGACTTAGCCATAATATCTTTTTCCTTTTTTGCAAGTGCAATGCTCAGAATGATAATAAGAAGAAGCATTGCCGCTCCTATGATCAGAAGTATTTTTCGCAGCTTTGGCATGCCTGCAGAAGTTTTTTCTTCTCCGACAGTATCTGATTTCTCATTTTGATCCGCCTGATCTGTATTTCCTCCGGATGTATCAGAAAGAGTATCCGCTGCAGGTTCCGGTGTAGGTGTAGCTTCCGGAACTTCAACGCTTCCCAAAAGATAATCATTATAATAGTAATCATCTACTGTATTTCCATTCTGTGAATTCTCCTGAACAGTCAGGTTATCCACAGTCACTCCGTTTGGAACTGATACTTCTCCACCATTTACCTGTGCTTTTGTGAAATTCTGATAACCATAGTTGAACAGTGCTGTGGAATCCGTACTGGCAACTGCAAGGTCTGCCGCCTTCATTGTCACTGTAATATAAGTAGTTCCATTCTTCTCTGCTGCTGTCACAAGAGTGTTTCCGGCCTCACTGGTATATCCTGTCTTGCCGCCAATACAGCCATCATAATGATAGCTGCTCTCCGGGGCAAGCATCGGATGATGCGTATGCAGTACCCTTGACTCACTGTTCATGTTCGTAGGTTTGATCGTATAATCTGTAGTGCCGATGATCCTGCGGAATTTTTTATTCTTCAGACCTTCCCGCATGATCAACGCCATGTCATGTGCAGTAGAATAGTGGTCAGGATCCGGAAGGCCACTGGCGTTTACAAAATGTGTATTTGTGCATCCGATCTGAGCCGCACGTTCATTCATCATATCTACAAAATGCTGCTCTGTGCCGCCTACATGTTCTGCAATCTGGGCTGCGACCTCGTTTGCAGAGCGGATCACAAGTGCATAAAGGCATGCTCTCATGCTCATCACTTCTCCCACCTGCATTCCAATATTGCCGGAATCCCAACTGATATCACGTGTTCCTGTTTCCGTAAATACAACATCTTCTTTCAGGGAACAGTTCTCCACCGCCAGAAGCAGTGTCATGATTTTGGTAATACTTGCCGGATAACGGATTTCATCTCCGCCCTTGCTGTACAAAAGAGTTCCGCTGTCTGCATCCATCAGTACCCCTGTCTCAGATGTGATCTCAGGACCTGCAGGCCAGCCTGCAATCTCATTAGTTGAAATGGATACGGGTGTAACCTCTGAAGCAGCAGCCTGCGCAGTTCCTTCCGCAGCAGCGCAGATCTGAACAGCAGTCATTGCAATGACTCCCACAGCCATAACAGCCTTTAATAAATGTTTCCATTTTTTCATAATATTTCCTCTTAATATATATCTCTGTTTTCCGTCCGATGTGCCGACAAGTTGATTCCTGAAACAGACTTGCGGCACACGATTATCAGAATCCGTCAAAAGAAGCTATGGTATCTGTGATATACTTCACATCCTCCATATCCAGATTATAAAACATCGGCAGTCTCAACAGACGTTCACTTTCCTTTGTAGTATAAACATCTTCCCCTGAAAATCTTCCAAATTTCTGTCCCGCAGGTGCAGAATGAAGAGGCACGTAATGAAATACGCTGCAGATTCCTTTTTCCCGAAGGTAAGCAATCAGCCGGGTTCTTACCTGTATATCACGCACCTTGATATAATACATATGGGCATTGTGGCTGCATTCCTCCGGCACATAAGGCTGTTCGATCTTACCTTCCTGTGCAAGATGAGCCAGATTTTTATGATAATAATTGTATATCTCCATTCTTTTGGCAAAAATCTGATCTCTTGCTTCCAGCTGTGCATAAAGATATGCTGCATTCAGTTCACTTGGAAGATAGGAAGAACCATAAATCTATCCAGCGGTACTTGTCAATCTGTCCGCGGAAAAAACTTCTTCTGTCAGTTCCCTTTTCTCTCAGGATCTCTGCCTTCTCCAGATATTCATCCCTGTTAAAAAGGATTGCACCGCCCTCTCCCATAGTATAGTTCTTTGTCTCATGGAAACTGTAACACCCAAAATCTCCAATGGTACCAAGAGCTTTTCCCTTATAACAGGCATCTACTCCCTGCGCAGCGTCTTCAACAACCTTCAGATTGTATTTTTTTGCAATCTCCATAATGGTATCCATCTCACAGGCAACCCCTGCATAGTGGACCGGGACGATCACTTTTGTTTTCTCAGTCACTGCCGCCTCGATCAGTTTCTCATCAATATTCATTGTATCCGGTCTGATATCAACAAATACAATCTTTGCTCCCTTTAATACAAAGGCATCTGCGGTTGAAACAAATGTATAGGACGGCATGATCACCTCATCACCGGGCTTAATGTCGCAAAGATGGGCTGCCATCTCCAGAGCATGGGTACAGGATGTGGTAAGCATTACATGATTTACATGAAATTTATCCATCATCCACTGAGAACATCTTTTCGTATATTCTCCATCCCCACAGAGCATTCCTCTCTGTACCGCATCACGTATGTAATCAAATTCCCTGCCTGTAAAAGCAGGTCTGTTAAAATCAATCATCTGTTTTCTTTTCCTTCTCATATTCCGGTATCTTATTTCTGTAGGCAACTTCTCTTCCCTCCGGATCCCGGATACTCATCTCACTGAAAAATTTCTCAGTCTCCAGCTCCAGCTGCCTGCGGTTTTCTGTTTCTATATAATACAATGCAAGATATGGATTCGGCCCATATTCTATCACACGTTCGCCTTCTTTATAAAAAATCCAGGGTTTTACAACGCATTTTTCTTTGCAAGCTCACAGGCTGCCGTCTGATCTGCAATCTGAAGCTGTCGTCCCTGAAAATCAGTACAGCCCCATATTTTACCGGATGATGAATATCATGACGGTGAAACATCTCCTTTATCCGGTCTTTTTCATAAAGATAATCCAGCAGCAGTTCCTCTGTCTGAAATCCATAAACCATATCTGTCAGCTCATGTTCATATCCAAAGAAACGTCCTGCAATCTCACATACCTGAATGCCCCTGCCAGGTTTCCAGAAAAACTGCATGGATAATGCACCTTCCGTCTGTCCGGTATAGCTGATATAATTCTGCAGAATATCTGTGGCACTTTTTTTCGACCTCCGCCAGGAAACGGGATGGATAAACATTTCGTGTGCTGAGCGGAAGCATTCCCTCTTCCATTTCCGTTTTCTCACGATCTGCAATACTGATCACATTGACTTTCCCATCCATTACCCATGTCATCATGTTAAACTCATAACCGTCATTGTATTCCTCAACCAGAATTTCCTGACAGTCCGTATATTCCGCTGTCTGCAGGGCTTTTTTTCTGACTTCATCTGAATGATGAATAATAAATATTCCTCTTGAACCATATTTATCCAGAGGTTTACTGATCAGAGGATACTGCAGATTTGCAATACTCTGTTGTATTTCTTCTTCTGATCCCTGTTTCAGCAGTTCCACAGATATTTTCCGAAATCCCGGTGCCGGCAGTCCAAGCTTGTCCAGAACATCCCGGCATGCCGATTTATCCCTGTACCAGGAAAGCTGTTCCGGTTTCAGATAACAGGGCAGTCCTGCTTTGTCTGCAATTTTAACCATACACTCCAGGAGCAGATCTGAAAACGATGTGATGATCCCATCCACACCTTCTTCCCTGCACATCAGAGCAATAGCATCTACGTCTGTTACAGGAATGGTATAAGCCTTATCTGCATACGTTCTGGCAATACCATCTGCATATCCGTCGCACACAACAGTCTCATAACCTTTCTCTTTTGCTTTCTTTACCAGCTCTGTAAATTCTCCGAGCGTTCCCAGAATCAACACTTTATGTTTCATATCCGTTCCTCACATTCTCTGACAACCGAAGCCATATATTTCATATCCTCCACGCTGTAACGCTGATCGCAGGGCAACGGAAGAATATTGGCAACCCAGGTATATTCCAGACTTTTTGTCTCAGAGTTCTCAATTATATTTTTCCAGTAAGTCGGCACAAATATCTTCTTTTCGGCAAGATGTCTGCGAAGTTTCATTCCATCAGCGTGGAAATACGGATATGCAAAGGTCCCTCCGGCACAGTCTGATTAAATATACTTTCCGATGGAAGCAGTTCTCCGAGAATCCGGTAGTTTTCTTCCCTTTTTTTCTTTTGCTCTGTCATAATCCACAGCTTTCAGAAGATTCTGTGTAAGCTTTGACATCTGCCGAAGCTCCATCCCGTCATATTTTGCCGCATTTTCCAGCATATCTTTGTAGTAGGTTCCGGCATTATGCTCATAACGCCCCAGAATATGTTTCATACGCTACTGCAGAATAATCGACAGTCTTATTTTCTGTCAGGCTGGCATCTGTTGACAGATATGCGCCATCGCTGACACCCCAGAATTTTCTGCAGGAATACAGGGTATCCACACCTTTCAGCGGTTTCTGAAAGAAAGCATGCGTATGATCCACAATGATATTTCCAAAAATCTTCTGATATGCCAGGATCTTCTCATCTGTCAGTTGACCGTAATAATTGACCAGATACAGACATTCACTTTCTCCCAGTTTTTTCCGGGGAAGCAAAACATTTAACTCCGCATCCAACTGATAACGGCTGATCCGGATTCCACGTTGCTCGCAGGCTTCCGT
>ENA-OQNL01000065-OQNL01000065.1-human-gut-metagenome-genome-assembly--contig:-NODE-65-length-15784-cov-3.262630_pt1 | contig 15784 bp, 12 predicted proteins | sample MGYA00242631_ERZ504884 | MGnify/ENA primary metagenome ERZ504884 (study PRJEB26092, sample SAMD00036395) | human gut metagenome | host: Homo sapiens | study: EMG produced TPA metagenomics assembly of...
GCTGGGCGGTGAACAAGAACGCCTCCGAAAAGGACAAGAAGGCCACGCTCGACTTCATCAAGTGGATGATCACCGACAACGAAGCCAAGAAGATCCTGTCCAAGGACATGGGATTCTCCGTGCCGTTCACCACGTTCACCGATGACTACCAGCCGGACAATCCTCTGACCGAGGCCGCCCGAGCCTACAGCAATGACGGCAAGACCGAAGTGCGCAGCTTCACCATTCCGGATCAGCAGTGGCAGGACGACATCGCCTCCGCGCTGGTCGAATACGCACAGGGCACCGGCAAGTGGGACAAGGTGCAGAGCGCGTTCGTGGACGGCTGGTCCACCGAGTGGAACAACAACGAGGAATCGCTGGGCTCCGTGCCCGAAGCGCAGAAGTTCGACGCAAAGAGCTGACGCCATCCGACTCGTGGAAAAACGGCTGGACGCCGGTAGATAACACCCCAATCTACCGGCGTCCAGCCGTTTTTTTCCATGCGACGGTCGTCCGATCCGCTAGCCGTACACTTGGTCGTTATGAAAGTTTCCCTGCAACGCGTGTCCGAGGCGAGCGCCATCGTATTGAACGAGTTGGGCACACCGGATCCGACATTCGACATGGTGCAGATCGGGCCCGGATTGGTGCTGACCATTGAAGTGGAACCTGATGATGATGAGGGAACGCTTGCACGGATGGCGCATCGCGTGCTCACCTTGCGCTGCTTCGACGGTCCGCAAGGCCAACTGTCGTCGTCCGTTCAGGAAATGCACGGCGAGATCCTGTCGATTCCACAGCCACTCACCATACTGCGGCGTCCCGCGATCGGCAGGCCGCAGCTGGTATCCCATAACGACGATGACGAGCATGCGAATCTGATGTGGATTCGGTTCAACGAGGCGTTGCGCTCAGGTAATGTTCCTGTGCGTGAAGGACGGTTCGGCGCCCGCATGCGCATCGGTTCCATCGCCGACGGCCCCTTCCAATTCACGTTGCAGGAATGACCGCAACGCTTGCCGGCATGGATTCCAGAACGTCGACCACCTTCCCGAAGTATGGACGCGTTATGCGGCATAGCGGTCGCTGAAGTGACGAATTCGACACGCCGTGTGTGACAATATTTGGCGGCGCGTTGGCTGGGCCAGTGGCGGAATCGTCCAAGAGTTCCCTGGCGGTAACTAGGGCACATTATTGTGCGCTCTTCCGCCGAGCATTGTTGCGTTCTACGATATGGGCGCGAAGGCCTGCAAAGGCCATGGCAATAGGCTACGAAAGGACATGGCATGATCAACCACGTGACCGTCAAGGTGAAGGATTTCGAGAAGGAAGAGGCGTTCTATGAGGCCGCTCTGGCTCCGCTGGGCTACGGCAAGGGACCGGCGTTCCCGGGTGTTCAGGCTTTTGTGGCCGAGGATGGTTCCGCCGTGTGAGTGAGCACTGCAGCCGAGGGCGATGCCGTCGCCCCGATTCATGTGGCGTTCCAAGCTGCCGACAATGATGCCGTGAAGGCGTTCTACGAGGCCGGCCTTGCCAACGGCGGCACCGACAATGGTGAGCCCGGCCCGCGCCCGAACTACGGCCCGACCTATTACGCCGCTTTCGTACACGATCCGGAAGGCAACAACATCGAGGCTATGCTCGTCTGAGTGTCCGACAGCTCAACAGCGACAAAACCAGATCCCGCCATACGTAATGTTCTCATGGCGGGACCTGTCATATTCCCAGAGAATCAAACATCTCAGCAGCCGTGCGGAAACGCGGGCCGTTCTCCGCTGAATGTTCATGGACTTCCCGCAAGGCAGAAAACGTATCAGTAGGAACGGCGCTCTGTTGAGGAAGGTCTAATGAAAGTCGGAACTCGTACGTGTCTGGATTGGAACACATGTGATTTCCCCTTTAGCCCTGACTACTTGAACAGGTCGAACAAGCTGAACGTGGTCTTCTTATAGACGGTGTTGTACAGCTTGCGCTTGGGATGCAGCCAACCCATGCCCTTCTTGCCATAGCCGGGGATCAACGCTTTCTTGACCGCGCGGGTGGCACGCCCCTTCGTACGCGCGGACAGGCTTTTCTTCCAGCTGGGTTTCCTCATCCCATATTTCATGGCGGCCTCGTTTCGGATGACTACGTTCATTGTATGAAGCATTGAACGCACAGCAGTCGAAACGGCCAAAACATCAGCCGAGCAGCTCATACACATTGCGCATAGCGAGTAGCCCGTCCGTCATCCATTGGTAGGCTTCCGTCATGTCACTGGCAAAATCCACGTCATGCCGCGCCCAAAGGTGTCGGTTTTTCCTGTCAGCTTCCGGCTCGTCCCACATCACCTCGCCCAGATGTGCCAGTATCCGTTCAACGGAATCCCTCATAGCGTAAAGTTTCGTGTACTGGAACGTGTCGGTGAAGTACAGATCGACCGCAATATAGCCGTCTCGAATATTCAACGCCCCATCCGGGTGACAGAAACCCAAGCCCGCGCCGAAACTCGTCCATGTGTCGCTGTTCGTCTTGCGGCCGGACGGATCGCCATACACGTCGACAAAATCAGCCCGTGTTGCGGCATATTCGTACATCTCGTCTCTACCGATATACCGGAGGTTCTGCATCATTTTAGATGATGTTCAAATAGTCGCCGTTTATTACACTGATGACTTTAAGATATTTGTCACATCCCCGCTGCATCAACGAAATAACTATTACTATAATCATTAGCTATCACTACTTAAACTACAACAGAATTGAAGAAACAAAATGATATATAAAGAATTCGAATGGCGTGATGTGGTAAAAAGATCTTTCTACGCTGCTTTTATGATTATTCCCATGCAGTGTTTGCGCTATTCGCTATGGGAAATTACTCATAAAGACCTTCATTTTTCTGATTTTTGGAAAGAAGTAATAAATGGATCAGGATTCAGTGATTTATTTGCCCTCCTAGGAATATGCTTCGCAACTTCTTTTCTCATTTCCACAACATCATTGTCATCACTTCCAGAATTCTTTCTTATAAGAATATGTAAAATAAACTCTTACACGTGTTTTGCGGGAACAGTATACAGCTCTGTCATATTCCCTGAACTGACGCGTTACAGTATAATATTTGCAACACTAACTGTATGGTTTTCCGATTTTCTCTTTCTATCTCTAGAAGAATATGCGAAAAAACAAGTTATCTTTAACCAAGATATCAAGATTTCCTGCGAAAAAATAGATCACCTTAAAAATATACTGAATGAGTATACAGACGTTAAAAAACAGAAATTCACATACATCTTTTTTGTTCTTTCAGGCATAATTTACTTTACTATAGTATTAGTAATCAACCTTCTCTTGAAAAAGAGTTCTACTATAATTAATAACAATCTCGTTATTTTACTTATATATGCTGTATATTATACAGCAATAGTATTATTCTTCTCAATAAGAATAATAGAGGCACCTAAGGTTAAAGACTTCTCGTTAGATAGATGCATATACTGGTCATTCAGTATAATTTTCTTTCTAATGCTTTCTTTACTCTTCATATTTATTCCATTCATTTTCCATTATAATGCATTGCTATCACTAATAACAGCAATAACAAATGGTGTTTCAATACTACTATATATTATAGTATTTTTTACATTTCTTAAAAAACACAGAGAATAAAATATATGATCACCCAAAGCATTAAGAATGCTATACTAAATATTCGAGACAGCGTCATATATAACACTCAGCTATTAATTGACAGGGAAATCAACAGCAAACAAGTATACCTCAAAAATAGTCAACAGATTTTTTCAATTTTGCAGGAAACTCATCTTCCTAACATCAACACAAAAATAGCTAAAAACGATAAAATCCCTTTACTTGGAGCAACCGATCAAGAAATTAAGACAATTCTCAAGGAATTTAAAACTTCAGATAAATACAAGCAACTAACTTTGTTAGCAACAAAAAGTAGCGAGAATAATCAGAAAGACTCTCTTCTTGCATTAGCATTATTTCTAGACATACGTATACACGATCATAGCTATATTGAAGCTATACAACGACATTCCCACCAAATTCAAAAGTCAACATACAAACCATTTTTTCTGAAAATTCTGCATGCATTCTCTCATCAGTAGTGTTTCTTTTCTATACCAATGATTATGCAGTAGGATTTACAGCCACCTAAAGACTTATATTTGATAACCTCGGCAATCCCATTGGACTCTACATCAAACATCATACTCAATAATTTGGTATTTTCCCAATGACAAGTTGATTTAGTTTGATACTGAATATGAAATCACTGATATCGCATAACATATTTGTAATTCACATCTCTTTGCAATTATAATTCTTCATTGCCTATCGGCTGAAAATCAGTATCTAACACAGGTCATATCTCCTTCCAGAATTCAAATTACAAATACAACATAATTTTTAATCATTGCACCAAAATCGGTCCATTCCATAATATGAAATACATGCACCAACTTAGCGCGTTTTTTCTTATCTTGCGAGTTCACCAATTTGATGAGAAATACTTCTAAGTGCATACTCTATGTTTTTTAATGAGTCCGCTTCGGACTTACCCTCTCTCTTCGAGCCCGTCGAGGGTGCGGGAATCGGTGCATTCTCACAGTCATATGGCAAGTTGTCCTCATAATCTGCGATTATTCTAGAATCATTTTTCCACGAATACCTAGCGGAAATAACTCCTTTAAGAGGAGCCCCCTCTAATACCCTGCTCTCATCTGCAGAATAAATCGACCAATAAATTCTACGGGACGCTCCTGGCATTAAATCAAACTGTGTGGAGCAAAAAGCTTCAAGCTTATCTTTTAAATATGAACCATCTTCATCGGATAGAAAATGATCGTGCAACAATGAAATTGATATGTCTCTTGCGGGAGATCCTCCCGTGTTGCTTAATCTTTAAATCCCAACAGCCAACTCCGCCAAGACCCGGAACAACATCCATCGAAATATATGGGCGGTTACGGTCTTCACTCTCTTGTTTTGATTGCTTTGATGTTTCTCTCATCTGCTTTGAAGCCAAATAAATTTGCCATGCACTAACGCCAAGTGCACCAATGCCGCCAATTGTACTTATAATGGCACAAATCGCCTGAACCGCATCCGTCCAATTCATCATTGTCTTTCTTCTTACCTCCTGAGACCTAAATCAACTCATTTCCCATCAATTCGCCTATACGTGACCTTGCATTCCTTGACGCGGCGGAGCTGCTGATGGCGCAGCAGCGGGTTAAGCCAATCGCCGTCAACGAATTTCTGGAAGATGTCAAGACCACGACCGAGAAGAATTTCCCAGCCGGTATCCGCAGTAATGGAACGGTCGTGCAAAGTGTCTCTGAATTCGTAGGTAAGGTTCACGCCCAGCTGTGAGAACGTCGATGCCAGTTCGTTCAAACCATCTAGCTGCGCTTCCACGAATCCAGGCTCATTATGCCCGGTCACCAGATGAACGGCTATATCCTCATCGGGATTTTTGCATCTCAGCAGCATCTCCAAGAACTCAGCCAGATTACGCAGCTGGTACGGCTTACGCACATACGCATCCTCTACAACGATTTTCTTTGCCCCGGCCAAGTAGGGGCCGAATAATCCGAAATACGTGATTCCACGTTGATTCTCGACCAGTTCCCGCTGCTTTCCGTCGGCCTTTGTTGCAAGACGCTCGACCGGCGTCAACATCACCGCTTCTTGATGCCGCGCTACGGGCAAGGCATCGGCATTCTCAGAGGCACCAGCTTCTCCCTCGTTACCCTCAATTGCCACGGCATCATCGGCAACAGGCGCTTCCGCCTCGCCCTTATCTTCCGAATTCTCAGCTACACGCCCACGCCAATACAGCTGCGGGTAGTCGAGCTCTTCCAAGGTCTGCACGGCGACTACTTCACCGTCGCTCGCACGCTTGTAGGTAAACTCGACTTCCTCCATGGTGGAGTCGATGCGGCACAGCTGGTCCTTGACGCGCTTGCGGCCCTCGATGGCGCAACGCAGCAACGGTTCCATCTGTTCAGGAGAAGCATTTCCGTCCGGGTAAATAAGCTTCATCAATCCGGAGAACGTCTTTTTGATGCTGTCCTTGTCTCGCGTGGACAGTGTGGAAGACAGCTCGAAATGTTTTTCGAACCGGTCGCTGTAATCGGCATCGCGCAGGTTGTGCAGAATCTCCGCCAGATAGTCGACCACGAATCCGAATCCGCTGGTGAACATCTCGGAACGGATCTGTTCGAACTCCCAGCCCGGCAGGTAGAAGTGGATGCGGTCCAGGAACGCCGGATCATGGTATTGCTTCGGCAGCTCTTCGAACAGGTCGGAGTTTTTCAGCATGTACGGCACGTTATGCGAGGTGTTGCCTACGAACGCCATGCTCGCCTCGCCTTGGAACGTCTCGACGCCACGGGAGAACGACTTGTTGGCCATATAGTTTTTCATGATGTCCACCAAGTCACGGCCGGCCTTCTTGGCCTTGCCTGCGAACTCGTCGAACGCCACCGTATCCCAATAGCCCACAAGCCCCAAGTGTCCGTTGGAATTGTTCACAAACAGTTTGGCCACTGTCACTTCCCCGCCGGATATGAGCATGCCGTGCGGTGAGAATTCCGAGTAGATGTGCGATTTGCCGGTGCCTTTCGGCCCGAGTTCGACCAGATTGTAGTTTCGTTCCACAAACGGCACCATGCGTACCAGATGCAGCAGTTTCGCCCGGTCGGAGAATAGATCGGGATTGAACCCAATGGACTGCATCAGCAGATCGATCCATTCGCTATCGGTGAATTGCGAACGTTGCTGCATGTAGTTTTCGCGATCATCACGCGACATCTGCACAGGCTTGAGCTGCAGCAACTGCCATGGTACTTCGCGCGGGTCGCCGGAATATGCGTAACCGATCTGACACATACACCAGATGCCCGTCACCAGCAGTTTCGGATAAGCCTTTACAAGGCTTGGATCGACAATGACCTGGCTGATACCGAGATTGGAGAATGTCGCCTCATACAGGTCGGTCTTCTCGTTAAGAGCCACCTGTACACGGTCGATAATCCTATGGCTCCCTTTCTCTCGGATCTTCGACTGGATAAGATTGGCTTCCTCGCGATGCACATAGTTGTTTGCAAGAATGGCACGCACTCGATCCACACCCGACTCGATACTGGCCTGGTCGGTGTTCGTGGCATATGCGCTGAGCAGGAACTCCAGCACATATGAGGGCACCAGCGCATTGCCCTTGACCTTGTTCACCAGATCCTTGCGGACGGTGACTCCGGGGAACAGGTCGGTGGTCTTGACATCCAACGCGCTCAGGGAATTCCCATCCGCGTTGTGTTCAGGACTTTCAATCCAACCGTTCTGGCTCATACCCTGCTCATTCATTGTGTTACCCCTTACGGTCGCTCTCCTCTGTGCTCATCCAATTCAGTCGAAGAATCCGGCATCGTCGGCCACCACGCCCTGTTTGAAGAAGTATCGTGCCTTCTGGTCAAGCATGACCAGCACATTTCGACCCATCTGTCTTCTCACGCAGGCGCAGTTCGATATTCGTTCCATTGAATCGTTCCGCGTCACTGGTCAGCATGAGCGTAGCCGTCACATGGCGTTCGCTTTTCTCCTGCCCGAGCAGATCGAAGGCGACCGGTGTCTCATTGGAGATGAGCACATCATTGCCTGCCGTATCGCGCCCCCACAATCCGGCCAATACGGTACGTGCGCGGATTTTTCCTTCCAACGGGCGTCGTTCTGGAAGAATTCCACAGTCAACTGTCTGCTGGAAAGCCTGTCGGTTCGTTGCAGAATAGTGAATTCCACAGGCCTCACATCGTCGGCCGCGGAACGCCCCTTACTGACATGCAGCACAGGAACGACGATTTCCTGCAATGCTGCTCCTCCATGCACATACTTCACACCGGCGCCCTGCATGCGCAAGCGCATGATGGAGTTCGGCACTTGAATGCTTATGCCTTCATTCCGAGCATCGTCCATTCCTATCTGCGCGGCATTGAATGTCACGAACGCGCGACCCGGAGCAAGATTGGATCCGATGGAGAATCGCCGCTTTCTCACCCATACCGCATCACCCTTGGGCTGTTCGCTCAACCATTCCGTACCGTCCAAATCTCGGTCCTGATAGAGGAATCCGTGATCCGCAGTGATGATCATGTTATGGACGTTGCCGCTGGCAAGTTTTTTGACTACTTCGCCCAGTTCCTTGAACGTCTTCTCGCATGCGTCCACCGTTTCCAATTCGGTTTTCTCCGCATCACCGGTGGCGTCGATATGGTTGTGATACACATACAGCACGTTGCAGGATTTATATAGTTCTTTGATTTCGCTGACTTTCAGCTTTGTCAAATCGTCATATCTAATCGCTTTGCCGCCTACGGCCGAAAGAATGGCGGTGCGCGCTTCGATTCCTTTGGTGCTGCGTCCATCAGCCAGAACATATAAACGGTCTTTGCTGTCGAATTCGAGCGAGCCGTGCGGCAGTAATGCCGCCATGCCAAGTTGCGTATAGGATGGCAGAACGCTGTATTGCATGGTCAGTTTCGTACTGAAACGGCTTTCCCTGTCGATGCGTTCGGACAGTTCCTGCGCAACCTCGTAACGTAGCGCATCGGAAATGATCACGGCGATTTTTCTGCCGGACTTCAATACCGGCGCGATTTCACGTTCATAGAAATTGGTTTGCGCGTCCATGTCTATGAACTTCCATTGGCTAAGCGTATCGACTTGCTTTTGCCATGCCTGGCCCAAATCCTGCTGATATGCCTCGTAGGCGCTTTGCAAATCATCGTCCACGCTCACCGCATCCGGGTTGGCGCGATGCCATGCGAGCACATATCTTCTGTATGCGCCGTCGGCCTTGTATAGCTTTTCAGCATACAGCTTCATCCCCTGCTCCGGCGAGCTGACGGTGCTGACGAGTTCACCGCATTCAGCCAGAACGGCACGGAGCCTGCTTGCTGCGGCAATGCACTCATATTGGTCGGTATATTCTGCATACCAGAGTTTTTGCTTGCGCCCGTTGATGATTCGTTGCACCTGGTCGTCCGTAATGGATTGCGATCCCAATCGTTCGAACAGCTTGTTGACGATCATCTCATCCACGTCGCGGAACAGGTCGCGGTCGGCAAGCTCCTCCACACTCATATCGGCGATTCGAGTGGACAGGTGCAGTTCCTCCACGGCATTCTCGGAAAGATTCTGCAACACCGTGCGCATGTCGATGTTCTTATACCAGTCGTCCCAGTCGCGAATAATGTTCGCATAAGCGGAAACGGCGTTCCTGCCATCGGAGAATCCGTTCCATGCGAGCTGGAACAGCCATAGCACGAAGTCCTTCACTGTCGGCTCGCTGCCGGCATCGGCATCCACATCAAAACGATAAATGCGCCGTGTTCCAGTCCAATGGAACGTGCTTAATCCCATGCGTTCGATCACGGTGATACCGGAATCGTCACCCTGCGAATATTGCGTAAGTAGCTCAGCCCAGATGTCTTGCATGCTGTGCCGATCATCTTTCAGTTGCAGCAACGTGGCGATCATCTTCGCCTGAAAATCGGTAGCGTCGTCATGTGCGTTAAGACGTTTCGCGAAGCGCTTGGCACGTTCTTCACTGTCGAAGAACTTCGGCACACGCTTCATCACTTCCAACCACACGTTTCGCGTGTCGGCGGAAGCTTCCGGCAGTGTTTCCGTGAGCGTCACGACGAGTTTGTCCATGGTGAACGTGGGGCCGTATGCCAGCTCCAAATCCAACAGCCAGTTGTCTTGAACCGCCGGGGCCGGCTCCGTCAGATATACGAGGAATTTTTGATTCGGCTGCTCGTGGAACATGCGATAGCGCACGGTGAACGGAATGTACCGCCTGTCGTTCTCATCACCGATTTCCGGGGTGATGAGTTCAACCTCGCGCAGTACCTCATCAGTGGCATGCTCGCCTACCAATGTTGCCGCATCATCCGCGTACTGTTTCTTGTCATCGCGCCAGAATACGATGCGTCCACACTCGCCTGGCTGGCTGAAACGTCTGGCGAGCAGTCTTGTTACTTGGCTATTCTCACTCATGCAGTTCCGTCCTTTTCTTCGCTTCAGCGTATCGAGTGGCGCGGGCAGCACCAATTTTCACTGCACTGCCTTCCTCTACCAGACTCTTCAATATTCGTTGAGCCTGCCTTTCCTGCACGCCCAGTATCCGTATGGCGTCAGAGATAGAAATGCTCGCATTCTTACGCAGCGTATCAAGAATACGCTCTTTCTGGGATGGAACCACTGCAATGGCGGCATTCGGAGCAGCACTCGTTTTTGAAGTTGCTCCTTCCACAATCCCGTCATCAGAAAGCGAATCCCGTCGTAATCCCGTCACAATCCCGTCATCAGAAAGCGAATCCCGTCGTAATCCCGTCACAATCCCGTCATCAGAAACTGTCTCCAAGCCATTGCGATAGATATTGATACGCAGATCCGTATCGCCGCCAAGAAATTCCGGCTCAGGCAATCCGGCATCGCGCACCTCCTGCATCACACGCAGGATGCCGCTCCCCCAGTGCTCAATGTAACCCATGTACTCAAAAGCAGAGGCCAATGCCTCGTTGCGGATTTTCGAATAGCCCTGCTTCATACGTTCAATGGTCTGCCCCATCGGCAGACGCCCGGGCGAAGTGATCTCCAATCGATTATCGTAAATCGCGATCTGAATGCTTGAATGGTCGATATAGCTGCGATGCACTATCGCGTTGACAATCAGCTCTCGAATGGCATCCGGCGGAATCTCGTACACATCCTGCCGGTACACGCCCTTGAACCGGGCGCCCATATGGATGTTACGCAGCACATACTGGTAGGACTCCTCAATAAGCTCCTGCGGAGTGCCGGCGAACTCACGTCGATCCACGAACACGGCTTTGGTGGTTCCCCTGAACACTCCGCATTGCACCACGGACCGGACGACCGTATTACCGATCAAAATCGCATAGGCGTTGGTAGGCACCAATTGCCCGTCTTGTTCCGCCAGCACGCCCCACTGCAGCAGCTGTTTCTCCGTAACCGTTTTGACTTTCGAGGGGTCTTCGGCATTATCTTTCGCGGTTTTCGTCAGACTTGCGCACAATGCTTCAACGTCTTCTTCCGTTACGGACAATCCAAGGCATTGCACTTGGTCGAAACTCCGGCTGCTACCTTCGATAGTCAGTTCCCGGATAGTGGGCTGATCGGCCTGACGCGTGGTGCCGGCAACACGAACGAACGTTCCTTGTTCCTGGCCGAGCGACTTGATATGGTACGGACGCTGCAAGCCGGGAGCGATCTCGGCCACAATAACCGTCTTGCCGTTCACATCATGCATGGTGATGTCGGGAATAATCAGTGGCTCGCAGCTATTGACGATGGCGTCCGAAATGGAGTCCATTACCGTGAACACTTTGTCTTCGGCAATACCAACCACACGAAACGTCTGGTCTTCGACACCGAACACCAAGCAACCACCCTGTCCATTGGCGAACGCCACCGCGGTTTTGGTGTAGTTGATACTCCTGGAGGGAGGTGTGAGCTTGTACTCCACATTCTTGGATTCGCCATTCAACAATGCCTCAATGCTCATGCTTCGCCCTCCTTGCCGTCGTTATGTATTTCCTTTTTCGCAGGAAGACCCCAAGTATTTGGAATCATACGCTTTTGCCTCGCTAAAGAGACTAAAGGAACAACTTCGTCAAATCCAAACCTATTAGCCAGTTTCTGCAACAATTCTTGCACGCCCCACGCAGGACCATCTCCATGTCTTTCAATTAAAAGCGAGTAAAAGTCAACGCAGGCCTTTCCGTTTTTTAATGGGATATTGTCAAAATTGTCAATCATGATTAGCTCGGTGAAATCATGGTCAGCAATTTTGGGAAAACTATCCGAAAGATACTGAACGCCTTCCGCGAAGTGCTCATCCAGCAGCGGAATTAGTTTGGCAAAAGCAACTCGCTCTTCTTCACCCCAATTCCGCCCTTTGTCGGCATGACGATCTTCAATAAATTGATGGAGCCATAAATCCCATACCATATCCTTGTCTTTGGAATCGAGTCGGAATTCAAAGGCCCATGCAACCTGATCCATAAACAAAGCTGCATAAACGCCATCTCCAGCTGTCACCACTTTAGACAACAGCCTTGCTCTTTGTTCCTCATCCAATTCAGCATAGGTCGCCATCCGAAATACCTGCAGGAAAAACCCCTGTCTCTTATAAACATCCAAATGGGACAGACACTCGAACTCGTCAAGACAGCTTGCATAGAATGCAAGACTAATGAGCCGATTATTGAGATCTGGATACGGCAATAATACATTCCAAATAAAATTCGCACCTGCTTTCTCTACCAAGTTGGGTAACCAGCTTTCAGTGTTTTCTCGATCGAGAAAATGGAGCATATTAATATAGGTAAGCAAAGCCGTCCAAACAGGCCGAGAAAAGTCACCTTCATCATCTACAAAATGACGAATCACACTCTTTTCGGAATCATCAAAACCACTCCAAAAGTCAGGATCTTGATTATATCTCCAACGAATTCTGCCTATCCAGAAATAAGCAAGCTCTCCAGGCCAACAGTTCAAAGAATACGTAACTGGATCATTATCCCATTGTCGCTCATTATATTTCTTAAATGTCGAACTATATTTAGCCCATAGCTGCGACGCAAGACAATCCATCACCTGTAAGGTTTTTTGTGAAATGTCATTTTTCTCATGGTTAATCTGTTCATTAAGGAAGCCAGATACCGCATTTATTTCATCAAAACTCAGATCACAATTTGGTGTGAGACAAAAATCCTTCATCAAATCAAGAACTGGTTCCTGAGAACTTTTCAATGACGACATGCCCCAACCACGAATAATGGCGCACCGATACTGCATCGCAGCGCCGCCTTCTTCATGCCGATTAACAAGTCCCCATAGGGTGAACCCTATCTGAGGATCGCATGCTGTAGCTTCCTGAATCCGATTGATGAAAAGATCAATATCCGGACCCGACCAACCTTGTTCATCCGTTTTGGCAAATAGCCTCTTCTCAATCTCAGACGGAGAAACTCTTAGAAGTTCAATAAACTGTTCATTACTAATTCCGGCACTTTCAGCGCTTCCCGAATAGTGATAGACAGAAAAATCAGAATGCTCTCTTGGTTTAAAACCATTCTCTCGAGCTAAGGCATCGCACCAATGCTGAGCTTCGGGCCAATTATCACCATATTTAAGAATCCATTGGAGAACATCATATTGTTCATAGCGAGCAATTCTTTCATCCGAAAATAATTCTAATAGATAATCATATTTTCCCTTTAAATACAAAAGGAGTTTTTGCTTTGTATTCTGTCCTATTTGAGGGGATGCTTGTTTGAGTAATGTATAAATCTCATGATGAGCATCTGAATCAAATAAATAGTCCCGATCAAGAATCCACTGTATTTTACGGTCAGCATCCCATACTTCAGAAAAAGCAATCGCATTAATCGTCAATCGTTTAAGAAGGGCTGAGCCGCTATTCCACCATCGTTCAATTAGCACATCTTCTTGTTCCGGATGACAATGCGCGTAATTACGAAGAATGTCAACAAAAGTTGAGGTCAAATCAGATGGACGCCAGTTCTGATCGCTAGGCTCAATTGACGGTCGATCGAGATGCGAAATCTCATCATGCTCCTGATAGGAGCACAATAACTCGCTTGCCTTTTTCAATCCGTCTTCAGCAAAAGCCGCGGTAACGTTTGCGTTAAGTTTTTCTTCATCATTTATTCCGAATAGACCATTACAAGGCCACATAATATTAGCCGTCGGTTTTCCGTCTTTATCCCAAGGAGAGGAAAATAGCTTCAAATATGGACGAATTATGAGCGACAACATTTTTTCCGGAATAATTGGTTTGTCAGCAGCCAAAAAGTTGTATTGATTTTCAAAAATATATGGAGCAGAATGTTGTTGTATTGATGTAGAAAGGACCGCAAATACCGGTACTAAATCTTCGCGCCCATTCTGAATGCCAAAACCCACAATCTGGATTAATTGATTAAACAAGTAATCAGACATTGATGATTGAAGCTCACAAAGTACTCTTAATACACAATCCCTTTCTTCTGCCTTCTCTACAAAATCAGCGATGAACCAGTCCAATAAAATCTTCTCGCTGGAAGTCTTTGGCTCACCTTCCACAAAAATAATCCTGAACCGATCCTCATTCAGCAGCCAGAATAACCACTCTTCCTTTTTCCTTTAACGCCTCCTTTCTCTTTCTCTCCTTTTTCCACTACTTCTATTCGTTTTTCTTCCTGGCTGATAACATCGACGAAAGCTCGAGCGCCTTCATCGGTAGTAAGAGCCTCTCTCACATAGTCACTATTAACTTTGTCTTTCGGGACTCCATTTTCAATGATGCTTGGTAGAAACTTCCGATAAGCATCGTAGTTTAAGAGCAATCTGTCTGACCAAGCATTCAAGGCAATCACCAGCGCCTGATGATTATTCTCGACAGGATATGAAATCGGAATGACGCCACTATGTTTCCACCCAGCGGTGTTTCCCCTCGCCTCTTCCTCAGAGAGGAAAATATACCGAGGTCTGGCGTGGGACGAAATGCCCAATGCAAGATATCGCATAATGACATCGCCAAAGCTGTAGCCAATGAATACAACCGTGTATGTCTCAAATAGCTTAAGTAGAAAACGTGTCGCCCAGCCCTCTGAAAGGTAAGCCCGAGCAAAATCCCTATCGTCAAGGACTATTTCGCGATCAGGGCTATCCACTGAGCCATGCAAGTACAACAATCCTGAGAAATCGCTGCCGATGGGGACAGCCGGTCCATAATAGCTTCTGCCTAAATCACAATTCTGCTTTTGCGCAGCTTCCTCAAGAAGAAGATCGTAATTTGTTGTCACAATGCGCGGAGTTTTTACGCTACTAGCAAGTCTGACGATAGCTTCGTGCGTGGAATTGCAATGAATATCATTGCCACGCATGAGATCTTTAGTTCGCTTGTGAGCATTAAAATTATCAGGCAGCATCCCAATAAAACGATCCAACTGCTCACCATTATGAGGGAGAGGCTCATCTGCCTCTTCAGCAAGCTTTGTGGCTAACTGCTCATAAGAAGGCAGATTGGAGGGAGGATTAAATGAAGCTCCCGCGCCGACAAAGAAAACCACTTCATCCTTCGCGGCGGCGTCGAGTAACTGTTGAGGAATATTTACATCTGCCGTAATCCACATAAGCTGACAACTACTCCTTGCCCAGCGGATGGACGGGCCAGGTCCAGGTGGAGACGTCTTTGCGCTTCTTCTCGATAGAGGGGATGGAACGCAGAGCCTTGCCCATGCGCAGGTAGTTCACCAGCACACCGTCGTCCAAATCCATTTCCAGGTTGCGGGTAGCTAATGGGTACAGGGTCTGGTCCTCGTAATCCTTACACTCGAGAACGGCCTTGCGCAGTTTGGCGGCCTGTTTCTGGTCCGCGGCACGATCCGAATGTTCCAAGCTATCGGCGATGTCGGCGATTTTGCCGGTGTAGTCGCGCAGATAGTTGAGTACCACGTTCGTGGTTTTCGGCGTATACCGGTGCAGGTACACGAGCGCCTTGAACGAGCCCTTGTTGCTGGTTTGACTAGAGTACTGCCAGTAGATCGGTCGATTCGAATACATCTTCACGTGGTCGTTGTAGAAATCGTTCACGAAATACTTGCGGATGCTTTTGTCCAGTATCTGTTCGATGTAGGCGATGTTCGCGGCCAGATTCTCCTTGCCGAATGCCACAGAGAGAAACCTGCGGAACCGGGTC
>ENA-OQNL01000066-OQNL01000066.1-human-gut-metagenome-genome-assembly--contig:-NODE-66-length-15755-cov-3.140773_pt1 | contig 15755 bp, 16 predicted proteins | sample MGYA00242631_ERZ504884 | MGnify/ENA primary metagenome ERZ504884 (study PRJEB26092, sample SAMD00036395) | human gut metagenome | host: Homo sapiens | study: EMG produced TPA metagenomics assembly of...
ACGTGGAGCGTGTGTTCCTCTGTCTGGATGCCGACAAAGCCGGAGAGGATGCCTGCAAGCGGCTGACGGCTCTGCTGCCGGACACTATGAGCGTGACCCGCATCCAGCCCTGCATGAAGGATTGGAACGATGTTTTGGTGCATCGGGCAGAAATCCTGAACCGGGATTATTTCAAAAGCACCGTTCTGAAAGAGCCGCCGAAAAAGGATTCTGTCAAGATCATTCGCATGAGCGATGTAGAGCTGACCCCGGTGGACTGGCTCTGGAAACCGTATCTTCCCTTTGGAAAGCTAAGTGTGCTGCAAGGAAATCCCGGTGAGGGCAAAACCTATTTTGCCATGCACCTTGCCGCCGCCTGCACCAACGGAAAACTGCTGCCCAACATGGAACGGCTGGAACCGTTCAACGTGATCTATCAGACCGCCGAGGACGGTCTGGGCGATACGGTCAAGCCCCGCCTGATCGAAGCGGGTGCAGACCTTGACCGGGTGCTGGTCATTGACGACAGCGACGTGCAGTTGACACTTTCGGACGAACGAATTGAAAAAGCCATTATCGAGAACAACGCCAAACTGGTCATCATCGACCCAATTCAGGCGTATCTCGGTGCCGATGTGGACATGAACCGGGCAAACGAAGTCCGGCCCATCTTCATGCGGCTGGGACAGGTAGCGCAGCGAACAGGCTGCGCTATTTTGCTGATTGGGCATCTGAACAAGGCCGCTGGAATGCAGAGCTTGCAGCGGGGCCTCGGCTCCATCGACATTGCCGCCGCCGTGCGCAGTGTCATGTTCATCGGCAAGCTGAAGCACGACCCCACCATGCGCATCTTGACCCACGAGAAAAGTTCTCTTGCCCCACCGGGAGCGTCACTGACGTTCTCTCTGGGGGACGAGGGTGGCTTCCGCTGGGTCGGCGAGTACGACATTACCGCAGACGAGATGCTGTCCGGCATCGAGCCGCAGCGGGAAACCAAGACCCAGCAAGCCAAAGACCTGATCTGCACCCTGCTTGCCGGAGGAAAGCAGGTGCTCAGCGAGGACATCGACAAGGCGGCTCTGGAAAGGGGCATCCCCGGCAGAACCGTCCGGGATGCAAAACGGGAACTGGGCGATGCCCTGAAAAGCAAGATCGTGGAAGGCCGCAAAAAGGTCTTTTGGATGGAATAAGCCATTTGACTGGCAGAAAATTTTGGCTGGCAAGAAAATCATGGTACACCCACAGTTGCCAGTCTGCCAGCCAAATTCAAAAAGTGACGATAAAAGGAGAAATCGAATGGAAAATCAGAATTCGAGTTATTCGGTGCAGATCGGTAAAACCACCTTTATTGTGTGCGTGAAGCAGTCCGAAACTGCCAAAAAGCCGATTGAAAAGATGTTCAAGGATATGTGCAGACATGAGGTCACAAGGGGCTTCCTTGCGGACAACCTGATGAATTTAGAAAAATTACCGAAAACCTCTTGACGAAGTCCAGCCCGAAGGTACAGGGTACCGTGCCCGCACCCGGTTCGCCAAGTTTTTCAATCTGCCGGAACTGATGTCCATGTTCAAGGAGGTTGCGGACATTAAAACCAGTGACCAGCTCCATCTGCCTGTGCCAGAGGCAAAGTTTGAGACCGTGGTGGCAAAGCCGTCTGACCTCCAAAAGGAGATGGTGCAGGAGCTGAGCAAAACGTGCTGCACGCATCCACTCCGGCACCGTGGATGCTTCTGAGGACAATATGCTGTGTGTCACCAATGACGGCAGAAAAATCGGTCTGGATGTGCGCCTGATGAACCCCATGCTGCCGGATGACCCCAACAGTAAGTTATACGTCTGTGTGCAGAATGTGCTGAAAATCTGGGAGGAGGGCAAAGACCAGAAGCTGCCCCAGCTTTTGTTCTGCGACCTTTCGACCCCAAAGAACGATGGCAACTTCAACGTCTATGACGATATCCGCAAAAAGCTGATCGCTGCCGGTGTGCCGGAAAACGAAATCGAGTTCATCCACAACGCCGATACTGAAGCAAAAAAGGCGGCGCTCTTTTCCAAAGTGCGCTCCGGTGATGTGCGAGTGTTGCTCGGAAGTACGGCAAAAATGGGAGCAGGCACCAACGTGCAATCCCGGCTTGTGGCGGTGCATCACTTGGATGTTGGCTGGAAGCCCAGCGACATGACTCAGCGCAATGGGCGCATCATCCGGCAGGGCAATATGAATAAGGAAGTCAAGGTGTTCAATTACGTCACGGAAGGGACATTTGACAGTTATTTGTTTCAAACTTTGGAAAATAAACAGCGATTTATCAGCCAAATTATGACGAGCAAATCCCCGGTGCGCTCCTGCGAGGATGTGGACGAGCAGGCGTTATCTTACGCCGAAATCAAGGCATTGTGCGCCGGAAATCCGCTCATCAAGGAGAAGATGGATTTGGACGTGCAGGTGGCAAAGCTGAAGGTGCTGAAAGCCGACCACCAGAGCCAGAAGTTCCGTCTGCAAGACAAATTGCTGACCAAGTTCCCAGCTGACATTCAGGAAACGAACGCTCACATCGCCGGGCTGAAAGCGGATGCACAGCTTGCTGCCGCCCATCCGCAGGGCAAGGAGGAGTTCTGCGGCATGGTCATCAAGGGCGTTGCCTACGACGAGAAAAAGACCGCCGGTGAGCGGCTGGTGCTTGCCTGTTCGGAACTGCCTAACGCCGAGGAAAAAGTGATCGGCAGCTACCGGGGCTTTGAGCTTTCTCTGCGGTTTGATGCTTTCCGCACGGAGTATCAGGCTCTTTTGAAAGGGCAGCGGAAGTACACGGTGCCTTTGGGCACAGACCCGCTGGGCAATATCATCCGTCTGGATAATTCCCTGAACAACTTCCCGGAGCGCATCACCGCCGCAGAAAACGAACTGGATACCCTGCATCAGCAGCAGGCGGCGGCGCAGATCGAGGTGGAAAAACCCTTCCCGCAGGAAGAAGAACTGGCTGAAAAGTCGGCTCGCCTTGCGGAGCTGAACGCCCAGTTGGATGTGGATGAAAAAAGCCACGAGCCGGAACAGGACGAGGAAGAACAGGAAGATGCACCTCGCCGCCCCTCGGTGCTGGCGGCATTGGATGAGAAAAAGGATGAAGCTGAACCTGTCCGTCCGTTCAAAAGCTATCTGGACAAGGACGGTGATGCCCGGTGAGGGAAAAGCGGGACGAGATCATCATCCTGAGAACCACAAAAGCCGAGAAGAACCGCATTTATGAAAAGATGCTGGGCATGGGCATCCGCAGCCTGAGTGCCTATATCCGCAAGATGGCACTGGACGGCTACTGCCTGAACCTTGACCTGCCGCAACTGCGGCGCATGGCATATCTTTTGCAGATGTGCAGCAACAACCTGAACCAGTACGCCAAACGTGCCAACGAATGCGACAAAGTCTACGCTGCCGATATGGACGACCTGCGGCAGCGGCTGGACGAGCTGATTGACATTGGTCGGCAGATTCTTTCCCGGCTGGCAGAACTCTAAAATTTTTTCCCGCAGTTGGAGGACTGCGGGGCTACATAAGGGTTGACATCCTTGCAAAGCGGTGGTTGCCACCTTTATAATAGGGGTGAAAGAAAGGCAGGTGCTAGATATGAGGTTCGTTTTCAAGATGATCGTTTTCCCGTTTTGGCTGCTTACGGCTTTCCTTGCGCTGATGCTGAAATGGACGCTGAACCTGTCGGCGTTTGTGTTGACTCTGCCCATGCTGTATATTTTCGGCTGCGGCCTTTATACACTGTACTGCCAGGAGTGGATGCAGTTTTTGATCTTGCTGGTGGCAGAGTTTGGCTGCTTCCTGCTCCTCACCGCCGGAACGGTCATTGTAGAAGCCGTGGAATGGTTCAGCGGCTGGATTGCAGAATTATAAAATTTTTATGCCGCCACTGTGCGGCATTTTCTTTTTGCCGGGAGGTGGTCAAACTGGCTGCAACAAGATTAATTGCGCTGCACAAAAACAAAGGCAAGTCGGTTGCGGTCTGTCTGAAAAGCCGTACAGACTATGTACAGAATCCCGACAAGACTGAGCATGGCGAACTGATTATCAGCTACGAATGCAGTCCTTTGACGGTGGATGAAGAATTTATGCTGTCCAAACGGCAGTATGAACTTGTCACTGGGCGCAGACAAAAAAGTGACGTGATTGCCTATCAGATCCGGCAGTCGTTCAAACCCGGCGAGATCACCGCCGAAGAAGCCAACAAGGTGGGTTATGAGCTGGCAATGCGTTTCACCAAAGGCAAGTATGCGTTTATCGTTGCAACCCACACGGACCGGGAACACATTCATAATCACATTATCTACAACTCCACTGCGTTGGACAGCACCCGGAAATTCCGGGATTTTTTATTGTCCGGGCTGGCTGTGCAACGGTTGAGCGATCTGATCTGCTTAGAGCATCAGCTTTCCGTCATTGAGATAAAACCCTATCGGGAGCGGCAGAAGCGCACCCTTTATCCACCCAAAGAAAGTAATCGAGATAAGTTGTGTGCCGTAATTGACAACATCCTGCTGAACGAGAAACCTGCAAGTTTCGAGAGCTTCCTTCAAAAGCTGGAACAGCAGGGCTACGAAATCAAACGGGGAAAGTACACTTCGGTCAAAGGAACACGGCAGAAACGCTTTATCCGTTTTCGGACACTGGGCGCAGGATACAGTGAAGATGAAATCAAGGCGGTCATTGCCGGAGAAGCCGAACACCGCCCGCATCAGAAGCAACCACCGAAAGAGCAGCCGTTCCACCTGTTGGTGGACATTCAGGCAAAGCTCTCCGAGGGCAAAAGCGAAGGCTATGCACGGTGGGCGAAACGCTACAATTTGAAAGAGATGTCCAAGACGCTGATTTTTTTGCAGGAAAATAAAATCGGTAGCATCGAAGAAATGCGGCAGCGTGTGGATGCCGCTACTGCTCACTATCACGAACTAGGCGATTCCATTAAAGCCGTTGAGAAGCGTTTGGCAGAAATTGCGGTGTTGAAAGCGCACATCATCAACTACGCCAAAACGCGACCAGTCTATGATGCCTACCGAAAGACCGGATACAGCAAGCACTTTCTGGAAACACACCGCACGGAAATCACGCTGCACAAGGCAGCGAAAGCGGCGTTTAATGAATCCAATTTGAAAACGCTCCCCAAGGTCAAGGAGTTGGATGTGGAATATTCAAAACTGCTGACAGAAAAGAAAGCACGCTACCCGGACTATCGCAAAGCGAAAGAGGAAATGCAGGAGTTTCTTCGTGCAAAGAGAAATGTAGAACTGTTCTTTGCAGAAGAAAAGAGCAGCGCAGAAAAAACGAAATCTCGATAAATGAAGATAGCCTAGGATTCTTCCCTCGTGGAAGAGCCCTAGGCTATCTTTTTTGTTATAAAAGTGTTTGGAACAAACGCGCAGCCTGCATCGGCACGATGCAGAACAAATGGGGTTTGGGCACAGCCCAACAAGCATTTTGCAAAGCAAAATAGCATTTGTATAGACGAATGCCCTGCTTGCCGAATAGATTCTCCGGTCAAGAACCTCGGTGCTCTATTAAAAAAGGATTTTACTGAAAAACGATCAGGAAGCGGAGATTGGCCTCAAATTGGTTTGATTTTTGCCGGATTTTGGTGTGCTGCTTGTATAAAGTATGCTATGCAAGAACCGCCTCTGTTCAATGTTGAATAGTTCTATATTCACGCACACACGCAGGCAATCACTCCCCGTAAAGATAGCAAAAGCAAAGTAATTGTCTATTTGGAGCGAAAATGCCTTTTTGGAGAAGAAACATACAGACATATCTGCTATACTGAAATGCGGTTAGTTCGTGCTAACACAAAAGCAAACAGGAGGACCAAATAATGAATAAACTACAAGGAAAAGACCTTATCAATGTTGGAATCTTCACTGCGATCTATTTTGTGGTGATGATGGCGATTGCCATGCTGGGATTTATCCCTATTTTTCTTCCGCTTCTGATCGTGCTGGTTCCGCTGATTGGCGGAATCGTAATGATGCTGTATTATTCTAAAGTCCAGAAGTTTGGAATGGTATCGCTGACAGGACTGATCTGCGGTATTTTAATGTTGCTGACCGGCATGGGGTATTGGAGCATTATTACCGGTGCCGTGTTCGGTGTCCTGGCTGATCTTGTTTTGAAATCCGGCGATTATAAGAGTGCAAAAAAAGGAATCATATCGCATGGTGTTTTTTCTATGTGGATCATCGGAAACTACATCCCCATTGTTGCAACACGGGACAGCTACTATCAGCAGCTAATCAGCGGTTATGGACAAGAGTATGCAGATTCCATTATGAGCTATATCTCGGCATATACGCTCCCCCTTCTTTTGATTGCCGGGTTCGTTTGCGGCGTGATCGGCGGTGTGATCGGCCAGAAAATTTTCAAAAAGCACTTTAAGCGTGCGGGTATTGCATAATGCGCCGTGAATTGTTAGCAAGCAAAAAAAGGAAACCGGCCTGTCGTTAGACCCTCGGACAAAGTTGGCATTGCTTATCACGATTGCCCTCTTTGTCTTGAGCGGCGAAGGTGGGGCTACTTCTAAACAGTTTGCTCCTATTTTGGCTGCTGTTCCATTGATCCTGCTGCTCACGGAAAAATCGTGGAAGGGATCGGTTATCTATTTTGTTTTATATGGCGGCAGCTATATATTGCAACTATGGGCGCTCCCCCACCTGTCCGGCCTTCCTAACTTTCTTGTTGTTGCAATCTGCGGTTTCTTTATGCGGTTTGTGCCGGGGATTATGATGGGATACATCACGGTCAGGACAACGACGGTCAGCGAGTTTGTTGCCTCCATGAAGAAACTGCATTTACCGGAGCAGATCATCATTCCTATGTCCGTGATATTCCGATTTTTCCCTACTGTTGTAGAAGAATATAATGCCATAGGGGACGCTATGAAAATGAGAGGAATTCGTTTTGGCGGGGGCAAAGCCAGTGCAATGCTGGAATACAGGCTTGTCCCTGTTATCATGTGTTCCGTCAAGATCGGGGAAGAATTAAATGCGGCAGCCCTGACAAGAGGATTGGGCGGTCCGGTCAAGAGGACAAACATCTGCGAAATCGGCTTTCATGTGCAGGATGTTTTTTTCCTGCTGCTATGTGTGGTGGCTTTTGCAATTCCTATTGTCACGATGATTACAGGGAGGTAGGCCTATGATCGAATGTAAAAAAGTTTCTTTTTCCTACCCTCCAAATGAAACTGACATTGGGGACAGGAAAGGACACGGAACATTAAGAAATATTGACCTGTCTATTAACGACGGGGATTTTGTACTGCTCTGCGGAACATCGGGCTGCGGTAAAACCACACTGACACGGCTGTTTAACGGACTGATTCCTCATTATTACGATGGAAAGCTGGAAGGCACTGTCATGCTTGATGGAGAAGATATGAGTGGGCTTTCCCTGTTTGATATATCAAAAAAAGTGGGTTCTGTTTTTCAGAATCCACGTTCTCAATTTTTTAATGTGGATACGACCAGCGAAATTGCCTTTGGATGTGAAAACCATGGATTGGAAGAAGCAGAAATCCGAAAGCGGGTAAAGCTGGTCTCAGAGCAGTTGAACCTTACAAATCTGCTGGACAGAAGTGTTTTCTCCCTTTCCGGTGGGGAAAAGCAAAAAATCGCCTGTGGATCTGCCGCCGCTGTGGAACCGGATGTATTTGTTTTGGACGAGCCATCTTCCAACCTTGACGCCTATTCCATCGCTGATTTTCGGAAACTGTTAAAAATATTGAAGTCACAGGGCAAAACAATTATTATTGCGGAGCACCGGCTCTACTATCTTTATGATCTGGCAGACAGAATCATATATTTAAGCGACGGGGAAATACAAGGGGATTATACTTTGCCGGAATTTCAGTTGATTCCGGCGGCGGAAAAAGCTAAAATGGGATTACGACCTCTTGGCCTGGGTGAGTTTGCAGACATTGAGCCTGCCAGTCTACATTCAGGGCAGGGGATATGGAAACTGAACCACTTCCATTTCGCATACAAGAAACAGCCGGAAACGCTTTCTCTGGAAAATATAGAGCTTCCTGCCGGAAATGTAACGGCGGTCATCGGGACACAATGGAGCCGGAAAAACGACACTATCCCGTTGCTTATGCGGATTGGAAAAAGATGTAAAGGTATCCTCGAAAAAGATGGTACTTCCTATTCAAGCAAACAGCGGCTGAAGCTATGCTATATGGTCATGCAGGATGTAAATCATCAGCTTTTTACGGAGAGCGTTTTAGAGGAAGTCCTGTTAAGTATGCCGGGGAAAGATTCCGATGAATCGCCTGAAAATGTGGCAAAGGCAGAGGCTATCTTGACAGAAATGGATTTGCTCCCGTACAAAGCCTGCCATCCGATGGGGCTTTCGGGAGGGCAAAAACAACGTGTGGCGATTGCTTCTGCGATTGCCTCTGAACGTCCGGTTATACTATTTGACGAACCTACCAGCGGCCTTGATCTCTTTCACATGAGGCAGGTGGCCGATTCGGTCAAAGGACTTGCCGATTCAGGAAAAACCATTGTGATTGTGACCCATGATCCTGAATTTATACTCAGGTGCTGCAATTATGTGATCCATCTGGAAAACGGCAGATTGGAAGAAAACTATTTCCTCCAGGATACGGAAGGACGAGAACGGTTATTTAATTTCTTTATGATGGAAGGAGGCGGCGGAAATCAAACTGTTTGATGGTAAAATAAACTGCGGCTCAAATGTTAAAAATGTCATTGAAACTGAGGATTGCGTTGTCCTGCAGCTTTTTGACGAGAGCGGCGAGGGAACCATGACAGCCCACAAAATTTTTGATGGCGCTTTTGTGATGTATAGCGATATGCACCTGAAAGAATGTACCTCCTACTTTCAGAGTAGTACGGACAGTTCGCTTCTCTATATAGACCATTGCAGGGAAGGACGGATCGAAAGCGAGATTGGCAATAATGCGTATAGCTATTTGCAAGAGCATGAGATGCGTGTGGATGACCGGCGTTCCCATTCGGGACGGTTCTGCTTTCCACTCTGCCACTATCATGGGATGACCCTGGGATTTGATCTGGACATTGCTGTGCCGGCGCTGAAAGACTTTTTTGGCGGATTTTCTGTTGATTTGTACGAGCTTCAAAAAAAGTATTGCAATGACAAGAAACCGTTTGTGATTCATAATGAGCCAGGAATTGAACATATTTTTTCAGAGCTTTACTTTGTCCCGCAGCAGATCAAAGGTGACTACTATAAAGTAAAAGCCCTGGAGCTGCTTTTATATCTGGACGCTTTGCAGTTTTCTGATTCCAAAGAAGATCGCCCTTATTTCTATAAAGGGCAGGTAGAAAAAATCAAAGCGATCCATGATCTTATTACGGCAAATTTGCAGGAGCATTACACGATGGATGAATTAGCTGAACGATTCCAGATTTCATTGACGGGGATGAAAACCTGCTTTAAGGAAATATACGGAGATTCCATGTATTCCTATCTTCGCCGTTATCGGATGAACGTTGCTGCCACAATGCTCCGGCAGGATTCCCAAAAAGGGATTGCGGAAATTGCCGGAGTTGTGGGATATGAAAGCCCCAGTAAATTTGCAACAGCTTTCCGGCAGGTGATAGGGCAGACGCCGATGGAATACCGAAAATCTTTTTTCTAAACGGTGCATAAATGCCGTTTTGGAGAGGAAAGAAGAATTGAATACTGCTACAATGAGGATGGTTAGCAAAGACTACCCATCCTTTTTTCTTTGCTGACTAAAAAGAAGGAAGGTGATTGTAATGAAGCAGCAAAAAGATAATTGGGTGAAAATTCTGTTTTCCTTCGCCGCACCATGCAAGGGGAAAATGGCTCTTTCGGTATTCTGCGCCATTCTGAGCGTTGCAGGAGGGTTTATTCCTTTTTGGGCTGTATATGAAATCCTGCTGGCATTTATCAATCAGAATGTGACCCTGAATGGCATTCTGATTTGGTGTCTGGTTGGAGCAGCGGGCTACCTGCTGCGGGTTGCCTGCCATGGAATCTCTACGATCCTGGCGCATATTTCAGCCTATACCATTTTGGAAGGAATCCGGCTTAAAATTGCAGACCGGCTGATGAAAGCTCCCCTTGGCGAAGTGATGGGGCGGCGGATCGGCTATCTGAAAAATATCATCATGGATAAGGTTGAGGACTTAGAGCCGCCTTTGGCACACATGATCCCGGAATTGACCTCTAACCTCCTACTCCCTGTTGCAATTTTTATCTGGATGCTGGTTATCGACTGGCGCATGGGATTGGCGGTTCTGATTGCTCCGGTGCTGGCCATGATTCCTATGTTTTTCCTTATGAGGAACTATAACAGCCAGTACGCCGCTTATATGGAGGCAAATAACCACGTCAACAGTATTATTATCGAGTATGTGGAAGGTATCGAGGTTGTAAAGGCCTTTAACCAAAGCACAAGCTCCTATGAAAAATTTGTTAATGCTGTCCAGTCGTTCAAAGAGTTTACCTTGGCATGGTTTAAGAGTACATGGAAATCGATGAACCTGATGATGGCGATTATGCCCACAACGCTCCTGGGGGTTCTTCCCGTCGGCCTTTTGCTGGTGCAGAATGGAAGTATCTCCCCTGCGGAGCTTGCAATGGGGATTATCCTTTCCCTCAGCATTGTTGGACCGTTGATGAAAGCAACCACTTTCATTAACGAAGCAAAGTCTATGGAATATGCAGTAGAGGCGGCAAATGAACTTTTGAACCTGCCTGTACTGCCGGATTCAGGGAAAATCGTATCTATTCCTCACAATGATATTGCGTTGAAGCATGTAACCTTTTCCTATGACGGTTCCGAGCAAAATGAAGTGTTGCATGATGTGAACCTGGAATTGCCAGAGGGAAGTTTTACGGCACTTGTAGGACCATCTGGCGGCGGTAAATCGACGATTGCCCGTCTGATTGCAAGATTTTGGGACGTGACAGGCGGCAGCATTACCATTGGAGGGAAAAATGTCAAAGAGTTGTCTATACGTCAGCTTTCCGAACTGGTTAGTTTTGTGACGCAGGATAACTTCCTGTTTAATTGCTCCCTGAAAGAGAACATCCGTCTTGGGAATCCAAGCGCCACAGATGAAGAAGTATATGCGGCGGCGAAAGCGGCCTGCTGTGATGAATTTATTGTGCGTTTGGACAAAGGATATGATACCCCTGCCGGTGATGCCGGAAAGAGGCTGTCCGGCGGCGAAAAACAGCGAATTGCGATTGCGAGGGCGATCCTCAAAAATGCCCCGATTGTTATTTTGGATGAAGCGACAGCATTTACTGACCCGCAGAACGAAGATAAAATTCAGAAATCTATCATGGCGTTATCAAAGGGTAAAACTCTTCTTGTGATCGCCCACCGCCTTTCCACCATTCAGAACGCAGATCAGATTGTCGTGTTGAAAAAAGGCCGGATTGTGGATTGCGGAAAGCAGGAAGAATTGTTGAAGCGGTGTCCGCTTTATGCGGATATGTGGAAAGCGCACATCGGGGCGAAGAATTGGTCTGTGAGTGAAAAGAAGGAGGTGGTCGCTCATGTTTAAGTCTATGAAACGGATCATTCAATGGGCGGGGAAATATAAGGGACGTCTCTACCTTGGCTCTGTTTTTTCCTTTTTCAGCAGCCTGTCTACGGCGATCCCTACAATGGCTGCTGCTTATGCTCTTGATAAAACAATCGCGGCTTATTGGACAGGCAGCACAATAGAATCCGCCCTGATCTGGCAGACACTTTGGATTATTGTTGGCTCGATTGCGCTTAACTTTCTACTCTCTTATCTGCGGGCGGTGTTGCAGGAAAGCATTGGTTATGAAGTAGCCGCAGGGCAGCGAATCCATTTAGGCGATGTGCTGAAAAGGGTTCCTCTGGGATATTTTTCTAAAAACAGCGTGGGCGATATTCTGACAGGTGTTACCACGGAGCTATCCACACTCGAATTGCAGGGAATGAAGATGGTTGACATCATCATCAACGGATATGCAAAGTTTATTGCAATTCTCCTGTGTTTCCTTTTCCTGAGTCCAGCCGCAGCAGTGATTTCTGTTGTCGGCGTTGCCTTTTCCTCATTGGCCTTACATGGTATCAGCAGGCATAGTGAAAAGACCGCTGCTATCACGCACCAGGCCATGGAGGATATGTCTGGCTCTGCGATTGAATATATCCGCGGGCTGTCCATCGTTAAATCGTTCGGACAGGAAGGGGCTTCTATCGAAAGTTTCCGCAAGGCAAATACGGATTTGAAAAATATTCATATCAAAGTAGAAAAAGGCTATACGCCATTTAACTGCTTGCATCTGTTCTCCTTAAAACTGGCATCTATGGGGATTGTGTTTATCTGTGCATGGCAGACACTTAACGGGCAAATGAGTCTTGCTTATTTCCTGATGTTTGTTCTGTTTTCTTTCGTAATCTTTGGAAGTGTGGAAAACATTAACGACGCGGCTCATATGCTGGGTCTTATAGATTCCGCTATGAATAAGCTGGAAGCTCTGGAAAATGCAGAATATATCGACCAAGACGGAAAAGATATTACACCGACCTCGTATGACATTACTTTTCAGGATGTATCCTTTGGTTACGATAAACGGACTGTATTGCATGATGTGAATTTCACGATTCCGCAGAATACCACAACAGCGATTGTAGGTCCCTCCGGGAGCGGCAAGTCTACCCTGTGCAGCCTGATTGCACGCTTTTATGATGTTGACGCCGGAAAAATCACTTTAGGAGAAACAGATATTCGAGAATTTACCTGTGACAGCTTACTAAAAAATATCAGTATGGTGTTCCAGAATGTATATCTGTTCCGGGATACAATCCGTAACAATATCAAATTCGGCAGCCCGGACGCTTCGGAGGAACAGATGATTGCCGCTGCAAAAAAAGCGCGCTGCCATGACTTTATTATGGCCTTGCCAGATGGATATGATACCGTCATTGGTGAGGGCGGTTCTTCTCTTTCCGGCGGTGAAAAGCAGCGGATTTCGATTGCCAGAGCCATGCTGAAAGATGCGCCGATTGTTATTTTGGATGAGGCCACGGCCAGCATTGACCCAGAGAATGAGCATTTGATTCAAGAGGCTATTTCCGCACTGACACATGGTAAAACAATCATAACGATTGCCCATAGACTGGCGACGATTGAAAATGCGGATCAAATTCTTGTCATTGATGGTGGAACCGTCGTGCAGAAAGGAACCCATAAGGAATTGCTGGCTCAAAAGGGAATCTATCAGGAATTTATTAAGATTCGGGAACAGGCTGAGGGCTGGAGGATTCAACAATAAGCATAAAGGAGGAACTGATGAAGATTCATGCGTCCGGGGAGGATTATCTGGAGGCTGTGCTGATTCTCCAAAAAGAAGCAGGGCATGGTGCGTTTCGTGGATGTTGCTCGGTACGTGGAGGTTTCAAAGCCCAGCGTGTGCCATGCGGTGGCAACCCTGCGGGACGGGGGGGGTCCTGACGATGGACAGTGACTATTTCCTGCATCTGACCGATGTGGGCCGGGAAGTGGCGGAGCAGATCTACGAAAAGCACCGCAGGATTGCTGAATCGGGAACCCACGAGAAATTCCTTGCGAAAGGCGGAAAATATGCTGCTATGTGGAACACAGAGCAAAAAATATCGGCTTGATCGAAGGTAAAGATGAAACTTCATGCGTCCGGGAACGATTAAATGAGAATCACTTCTATGCAAAAAATTGAAGTTATTGTTCGTATCACGAAAGACCACTGCCTGCCCCAAGAGCAGACGATTTTTGAGTGGATTGAAACGAACCGTGCTGCGCCAGACACCTTGAATTATCCCGGTCTGGAAATAAACTTAGAACACCGTCGTGTTTTCAAAAACGGACAGGAAGTGTACATGAGCCGTTACGAATATGGCGTTTTAAGTTTAATGGCACGGCATCCGGGGCAATTGTTTACAAAAGAGCAGATATTTGAAGCCGTGTGGCATCAGGATAGTGAAAGCTGCCTGACTGCTGTCACCAATACAATTGGACGCATCCGGCAAAAAATCGAGGATGATAGAGCTGTACCTGTCTATATTCGAACGATTTCCAACCTCGGCTACCAATTTATGCCGAACATTTCAGTGAAAAAAGATTCCTTATAACGATAAAAGCCATACTCAATGGGTAACTTAGACCTTGAGTATGGCTTTTATCGTTAGCTGGATAGATAAAAATTGACATCCTTGCAATCGGAAATAATCTTTTCTAAAATATAGAAAAAAGATTTTAGGAGGCGGTAAGATGCAATCCTTCGAAGATGTTCTGAGAGAGTTTGAAGATTTTTTGCAAACGGCATCCTATTTAGAGGTTCTCCCATGTCGATGGGGGTATGTACGGCTTTTTAATGAGGGTGCTCCTATCAACTTCTACGCAGTCTTATGCCGTACCCCACAAGAACTATATGATACGCTAGAAAATGATCTTGCCATTGAAAAAGAGGTTCAAAATCCACAACGAGACTGATTACGAGAAAATTATTGTGTAATTCGTTTGCTTTTCACGTGATTTTATTGAATGACCTGTTAGAATATTGCGTATTCAGACAAAAGAACGCCAGAGAGAAGCGTAACGTCCACTCTGGCAGCTTAGGTGTTTTTGTTCTGTTCTGAAAGTTCTGTCAAATGGATTGCGAGTGACCTTGTGGCATCCAACAGAGTTTTTCGCATTTCTGGCGGACAAGCAAAATAAATCGATTCTAACTCTCGACATTCGCGCTCTGCTTCTGATAAGTTCGGGTTGATAACCGAATCCAAGGAAAGTGGCAGAACATGGAGAATTGAACTTAAAATGTCAAAAGAAGGATTCTGTTTTCCATTTTCAATATTGGCGATATACTTCACCGAAACATTACTTTTCAGTGCCAGTTGCTCTTGTGTCATTTTCATCGCTTTTCGGACAGCCTTTATCTGCTTTCCTAAAGCAATCGCATCCGCATTCGGCATCATCATCACCTCAATAGTATTGTATCGTTCTTGCAGAAAGAACGGTATAACATCATCATTCCAGTGATTTTGTCCTATCGTGCCGATTTTTACATTTCCCGGTCGAGTTATAAAAAAACGGTAACTCGCCTGGGCGATTCTACGCGCCATCTGATCACAGTTGCCGTTTGTGGAGGTAACTGTGATTTTTTATTGGGGTAACGCATCAAAAAAAGCCTGTCTGCTGCCGTAAGCCAGACCGCCCCAAAGCAAGCACAATCGTTCCGTTCCACCATCCACAATCGTGCCGATGTGTTATATTGCGCCAGCTTCCCGCCATGGGAGGCTGGCGTTTTTGCGCTTTTGGAGCCAAAGTGCCGCAGTCCACCGTTTCTCCTATGATATAGCAGCAAACTTTATATTTGGGAGGGAAAGTCATGCTCGATCATAAGAAGAAAGCAATTACGGAACACTGGCAGTTTTGCCCCAAGTGCAACTTAAAACTTTATCGAATGACCGCCGACTGCACTGGATTCATCCATATAAAATGCTGGCGTTGCCGGAAAATGTTATGGCTCGACCTTTCCATTCGGGCCAAGTAAACATCAGTTTTATAAAACAATCGGGTGCACTGCACTCTGAATATGGACTGTTAGCACCGAGCAACGGGCCATTGCCATAAGGCAATGTATGAAACGTAGCACCAAATGGCCGGGCAGCAGCTTGACTGAAAGATTTTCGCTTGAAAATCCTTCGGTTGGCTGTTGTCCGGCTATTTTTTTATAGCTTCAGATGGCCTGCTCCCGAAAAGG
>ENA-OQNL01000067-OQNL01000067.1-human-gut-metagenome-genome-assembly--contig:-NODE-67-length-15728-cov-3.971284_pt1 | contig 15728 bp, 15 predicted proteins | sample MGYA00242631_ERZ504884 | MGnify/ENA primary metagenome ERZ504884 (study PRJEB26092, sample SAMD00036395) | human gut metagenome | host: Homo sapiens | study: EMG produced TPA metagenomics assembly of...
TCATTTGGTATTTCATTTCATAATAGGACAATATAAAATCTCGTTCTGCTGGACTCAGTTTCAATAGAGCTTGGTGTAAATCCTCAAGAAGTAAATTCTGAATAGCTTGTTCCGCAGTATCAACAGATTCATCCACAAACAAATCTGTATCCTGATAACCTTCCTCTGTGCCGTCACGATCTCCCACATGAGAAGCCGGGAATATAGAGCGACTTTTCTCATGTTCCTGGAGATAGCGGCTGTGGCGGTCCTCCTGTTGGTATTTTTCAAAATCTTTGCGAGAACATTCCATGATAATGCGGTCATCTTCATCACGGAACATTTTGACTGTTTCAACAAAAAAGCGCCCAGTAAAGCAACCATTGCGGCGCGCCTTACTGAACGCTGAAAAACTGATTTCCTCCCATTCCTGTGGGCTGTTATTTTTCCAAATGAATACTCTCGTCATATCCTTTCCTCCGTTCAAATTCTTGGTAGACAGCGAATTTGAACGGTGTCATGGATATTTTGCTATGTACGCCTCCCAGCGCATACCGGCCTCCTAATACCGGGCAAAGAAAAAGGCCGGAAGTGTTTTCACCTCCAGCCATGTTCCTGCCGCCATATTGCAGCAGGAATGAAAAAAGCCCGGTTAATGCCGGGCCTTATGTAGAAAAGTATTCAATTTAGCGCATTCCTGCCACTATACCAAGTATAGCAGGTCGGAAGTCGGAAGGGAGTAGGGATTAGGTCGGGGATTTGTCGGGATTTAGTCGGGATTTAGTCGGGGCAGCTCCTCCAGGACTTCTGGAATAGAATATCCAAACAAGCAAACAGAAAATAAATAGATGGCTTCTCGTTTTCGGTCATAAAAGACACTGCGCTCTATATTTAGTTCTTCCAGCAATTCTTTCTCTGTACTGTTGAACCGATAGATAAATTGCTTAGTCAAAATTTCATAGTAAAGTTCTCCTCGATCCGGATACCGTTTCAGACGAAGGAGTGCACGGTCAATAATATTGACTAGCATTTGATTTTGAACAAGGCAGCAAACTTTTTCTTCAAAGGCTTGCAGTTCAATATCTGGTGCAAAATTTTCAAGATAGCAGAGGCCAGACTCTATATCTTGTTCTCCCATAATCCAAGCAGTTTCTTGTAATTCTTCTGCCCGTTCACTCAGAACCCAGACTACATCACGGTAAATCTTTAGAATCAGCTTACTTCTATGAAACGCAGCGTCGCTGTTAAGCCCCAAAGCTGTTAGCCTGCTGTTACATTTTTGGATTGTTGTGCTTTCTTTTCTCATAGAACATCCCTCCTTGTTCGCAATATTGCGAACATATTAGGTACAAAATAGCATAGCAGAGGAGCGTGAGAGAGGGCAGTGCCTCTCTCTATTCCCCCATTTGGTTATATCAGGTTTCTGGATTTTAGACGAATCTGCATTGCTTGCTTGGAAACCTCAAAAATATTTGCCATTTCAGCAATGAGCTGTTCATCTGTCCGGCCTATTTTAAGCCGGTAAAAACATTTTTTGATCTGCGGTAAAGGCATCAGCAGAGCAGAAGCCAGAGTATCCGCCTGACGCTCAATTATGCCATGACTTTCGTCGGAAGAAACATTTCCGTTATAAGCAGCAACATCTCCAGTACCAGAGTACAACTTCTTATGTAGTACCCAATGAGCCAGCTCATGGGCACAGGTAAAACGGAGCCGCCCTAATTTTGACGGATCACAAAGCCGTTCATCAATTAAGATTGTACCGGCTCTTACTGCAATCATTCGATACTGTCTCTGTATCTGGTCATATAAGACAACAGCACCGTCATCGAAAATTGTTTCCCCTAATATCTTGGGGTTTTTTCTTAGTGTATGAAACTCCAGGATTAGATCAAACTTTGTCTCGATAATGGTTTCGATTGGCACAGGACATGGTTGCCCGGATAGCAGAGAGGGATCATATTCCATCAGGATTTTTCGCCCTACCGCCTCGATTGCTTCTGTACGGATTTGTGGAATTGACAAAGCTATCCCCCCTATCGTTTACGCTCCTTTAGCATTTTCATAAATGTCTGCCATTCTTCATCGGTAGCGTCTACTTCTTTTGCCACACGCAAGGCTGCCCGAACAATATCTTTTTCCATGATATAGTCTGGCAAATCAGCAGATACTGTATTGCGTGATTTTGCAGCCAGATCCAAAAGCAACTCATGTTCTGATTTATCCAAATTCAGAAAGGCGGAGATGCGTTCCACAAAATCTCCATTGGGTGCAGGACGGCGGCTTTGTTCAATATCACACAGATAGCCGTAAGCAATATTCAAATGCTTGGCTGTATCGCGTAAATTGAATTTGTGCGCCTTGCGTTTCTCGGCTATAAATGATCCAAAAGTTATATTGCCCACAGCATTCACCTCTCATTTGTTCGACGAACTGCGAACATCTTGCTTATATTGTATATCGAACATCTGTTCACTTCAAGGATAAAAATTTCATTTGAGAAGAGGTGTTAAAAATCAATAACACCTCTTTTGCGCTATATAAATTCCTGAGCGATTTGCTGCATTTCCGTAATGCACTCTTTGGGAGAGAGAATTTTTATTTTCCCTTTGAATTTGAATATCCAGCCATAAAAAGTTCCACTGGGGTTCACTTCAATTTTGGCTGTGAAGTGTGTATCATCATACCTATCAACAGCAGCATCTTCTCCATAATGATCTATGATTACTCTCATCAATTCGTTTTCACATAGAAGGGTTACTTCCTTCGATGACTCCGATGTAAACATATCAACCATTTTATTTGTATAGGAGGCTACATCAAATCCCTCTATCGGCATAAAGTAAGTTTCCAGATTTTCTACACTTGTTAGCCGATCTACACGGAAGTGAGCAATTTTCTGATGCTTCAGAGAAAATCCAATCAAATAGTAATGGTCATTTTTCCATTCAAGCGCATAAGGATTTACGACATAATAATATCCATCATGCTTTAAGATTTCTTTTTTTCCTGAGTATATTCATAGTATTGGAACCGAATTTGCTGATGGTTTCCAATCGCTGTTTGGATATTGTCAATGATGTAGTAAACCTTTTCATTATGCGGTTTGACACGGCTGGATAAAGCAGCAAATTTTTGAAGCTGCTTTGCCTGATGTAGACTGGTCAGACGGCATAATTTCTGCACCAGCTCCTCAGACTTCTTGGCAGAAATGATCTTCGAGGATGCTACTGCGTCTGTCAGCATTTTCAGTTCTGGATACTCAAACAGGCGGTTTCCCATAAAATATTGGTTTTGGGTACTCTTAACCACCACAATATCAATCCCCGCATCGATCAGCGCATTGGTATCTGCGTAAACAGTCTGCCGCACTGCCTGAATTCCTTTTCCATTCAGATGGGCAATGATGTCAGATACTGTGGCGGGATGGTTTTCATCGGTCCGCTCATAGAGAAACCGGAGTAATTCCAGTATCCGCATATTTGTTGAATTCTGCATACTTCACCTCCTCGATTCTTAAAATGGCCTATTTTGTATGGTGTCCAGCCCCAAAGACCAGAAGCAGGGCGACAGCACAGAGAAGCAGGCCGATCCAATTTCGATCTATAATCAGCTTGATCACCGCCACAAGCAGAAGTCCGCCTACCAGGAGCACAACGCCATTCATTCAGCGTCCTCCCGAAGCATAGTTTCCCATGTTGATGTCCAGCACCCCTCTGGGCGGCTGGATCAAGGCATCTTCATATTGGCACTTCCACTGGATCTCCCGGCACATCTGGCCATCCGCCACGCCGTCTATGGTTTCCCCATCCTCAATGGGGTTATCATGCTCCAGAATATAGGACGCTGCATTATAGGCGTGGTTTACCACCCAGTTGGGGTCCATGCCGTGGAAGTGGTACTGGAGATCCGGCAAAAACAGGGTGCTCATGCCCACCGTGTCGATGAGCATATCCTCCGTGCCCTCGATGTTGAAGAAACGGACATTGACGCCAAAGCGGATGAACCGATCCGGCCCCTCAATCTGATGGGAGCGCACATCCTCTGCCAGAAACAGCTTGCCGCAGTTCTGGAAATAGAACGCCTCACAGGTGGGGTACAGCTCTGCCAGAGCCTCCAGAAAGTCGGCATCCAGGTTGGCACGCTCCAGCGCTGGAAGCGCCGCAGTCAGCATATCGGTGGCCACCACCTGATATTTGCACTCCCGGAAGATCCGGTCACGGTCCTCCTGGCAGTCCCACATCTGGCTCATCAGAAAGGCATCAAAGCCTTTGCCCTTGAACTTGTCGCATTTCATCACCATCAGCTGTACCGGGCACTTGCCGTCCTGAAATTCCGCGACATGATCCAGGGCGGCAAAGCCGGCCATTTTCTTATCATAACAGAAGCACTCTGTTGATCCGATGTGCTTCTCCATTATGGCAGTCATTTTTTCTTTATCCGGCATTTCTACCGGCTCTTTGAACAGCATCTGAATGAGATAGGGACCTCCGGGCTGGGGGCCTTTTTTGTCGTCCAGATTTTGCTGGAAAGCTTTATTGCTCATTTGGGTTCCTCCTTCTTTTCTGGGAACAGTTTCCACCGAAACTCCAGCTCTTTCTGGACAAACTCTTTCGGCAGGCCGCGGGGGTTGGCGATGAGATACCATACCCGAAAGGTGCGCTTCTTCGGATCTGTTTCCTGCCGGTAGAGCTGATAGCCCGCCTCATCCTCCTGTGTCCACTGTCCTGTCTGCCGCTTGGCCTGCACAAAGGGTTCCACCACCTGGTCCAGTTCCTCTCTGGTGCGGCTTGAGGCCCAGGCTTGATCCACATCATTGGCGTGGGAGAGGTGGAACAACATCGAACCCATCCAGTTCTTTGCCTTGTGTCCAGGCGTTCCGCGCAATTCCGCCTGACGGCGGTACTCCTCCATCTGCTCCGCCGTTCCGTACCGTTCCACCATCTGCTCCCGCACATGAATGCACCAGCTGTAATCCTCCGGCTGGGATAAAGGGGGTGCAGACCGGTTGGAGCGCCTCTGCTGGGTCCACCTCAAAGCGAGAGATAAAGTCAAGGTAGTGGGCTTGGATCAGGGGCAGGAAGGTGTCCAGCAGCCCGGTGTCCAGCCGCAGATCCTCTGTCAGCATCCGAAAGAACGAACCGCCTGTTGTCGGTTCTATTTTTGAAAGAGTAGAGGCAATCATCTCCCTGCTTTATGATACAGGTGAAGCCCACCTCCACATTCCCATGGCCGATTTCGTAGTCTATGTAGTTGTAGCGCCTCCGATCAAACCAGATCAGGTAGGTCAGGCCGTTTTTTGTTCTCTTTTTGAAGTCGCCCTTTTTCAGCCGCTTCCAGCCCTTTTCCTCCAGGCCCAGACCGTTCCATAGGTAGTCCAGAAGCTCCTGAAATATGTCTGCCGGCCGTTTTTGTCCACGGTCTCCACCCCCTGACGAATTCTCTTTAATAATCAAGCAGGATGGGCACCTGCTGTTCCTCGGCAAACCGCATGGCCCGCCAGAACATGGAGAAGGCAAACTTGGCCAGGGACTGAGTGTCATACTGGGTGTGTTCCGGAATGTCTGCCTTGCTGTACTGTCCATCTGCGTCTATGGTCCCGTCTACCGGGTATCCCTCCGTGTCTGCCCAGCCAAGGATGGTGTCCTCATCGGCCTGCCATGCCAGCTGGTTCAGCTTTTCCAGCTCCTTCCGCAGTCCGCCCAAGGTGGCGATCATCGTCTGATCATCGGTGGGCAGAGGGCCTTGGAATAGAAAGCTGTCGGTGAGGGGAAGCCACCAAGTCGCGCCCCGAAGCAGGGACCACACCCGCTCCTCGTCCGATGCAAGGCGGGCAATCAGGGGATGCTCCCCGAAGTCCCAGTCCTTCTCCACGGTGAGAGGCACCGGTTCCTCGTATGTATGACAGGCAGCCACCAGCAGCATAGCGCCAAAGGCATCCCAATCCGGCTTATCGGTGTAATAGGGCCGCTCGTTGTCCTCCGGCCATGGAGTGTAGTGCGGCTGGTTCGGCTGGGAAATGGCGGCTAAGATCTGATCCCGCCAGTCCTCCACTGCCGCCTGGATCTCAGCCGGGGACAGCTCCTCCTCGTTGTCGGCGGGTTCTCCATCCGGGGTGATCCGGTTAAAGGTGTATCCGTTTTCCTCCGCCCACTGCTGAACAACAGTTTTCCAGTTGTGAGAATAGTACCGGGTCAATGTTCCGGCGTAGATGTCAAGTCCCATAGTATTGCCTCCTTTTCAATCAAAATCCATCCAGACCAGGTGTTTTCCGCAGTGGAGGCACTGGAACAGATAGCATTGCAGATGCCCGCCATTGACAGATTCCCGGATCATTTCTTTTTGCTCATCGTCCCACATCGGATCGTCCAGTACCTCCTCCAGCACACCCAGGGCCCGCAGTTCTCTGGCACCCACATGGCCCAGGTAGGCGCAGTAGTCGCCGCAGTGGGCGCGCCAGTATTCCTGCTGCCAGCCGGAGTAGCCCGGGGTGCGGTGGATCAGCTCGTCCAGCTTCTCCGGATCGTCTACACCATCATCCACAGAGAAATCATCTTGAAAACTACCGTCATATTTCCGGGCTGCTTCGCCGTTGGCGATGCACTCTGGGCACAGATATGCAATATCCTCCACGGCGTAAAAAGGGGGCTGTATAGAAAATATGGGTCGTCTTGCCACAGCAGTCGCAGACAACGCCGTCTGCGGATTCCTCAAAAGCCCCAGTTTCCAGAGGGTTTGGGTGATACCGGAAGGCGGGCAGGCCCAGCTGGGCCTGCCGTTCCTTCTCTTTCTGCTTTTCCTCCGGCGTTTTGGGCTTGGGGAGAGCATAATGATTGCCCCAGTTTTCCGCATAGTCCTTCAGCGTGCCCAGCCGCTTGAGGGTCTTTTTATCGGAACGATTTCCGATTTGGCAGAGCAGTTCGTAGGCATCCTTCTTGAAGTCCAGCAGATCATACACATCCACCAGCACTTCCTTGGCCTGCTTGTCTTCCGACAGCTCCAGTTTCTCCTTGAAGGTATAGAGAGCACGGACACTGTCCGGATCTCCTTCTGTCTCCCGAAACTGCTTTTGGAGTTCAATATATTGCTTCAGGTATTCGTTCATGGTCACAATCTCCCATCAATCCCACCAGAAATACCAGACGGTGGACTGCCACAGGACATCTGCCAAGGAGCCAATGCTTCCATCCTCATTCTGATCCAGATCTGGGCAGAAACCATATTGCTCCACAGCCACCTCCATAGCTCTTTCCTTGGAGATCGGAGTTGGAAGTTCAAACTCCAATTCATCGTGGCTCATGGCGGCAGGGATGGCACCATGTTGCTCGAACCAGTATTTCGCCACTGCCATCAGGTCCGGTGTGTCGGGACACTCATTCCAATTTCCAAAGGGCAGGTAGGCGAAGATCTCCCAGGGGTTCTTTACCGGAATTTTAGCCAGAATGAGCGGATATGTCATTCCGGTATCATCGTTCCAATAGTTTGCGAAGCGGTCGTTGGGTTCTCCGCCCTCCATCTCGCCCAGGACTTCCTCCTCCCAGTCCAGATCATCGTCCTCGGCTTCTTCCTTGCGCTGGCCGGTCAATTCCTCCAAAATCGCCTTTCCGTCCTTAACAGGAGCGGAGAGCATCTTCTTCCGGTACTCCTCTACCGTTTTGAGGTCAAATTCATAGCAGTCCGCATCATGCTCCGGGTCGGCGTTCATCACCAGACACTCCAACAGCGTTTCATCATCCGCCTGGATAAGCACGGGAACAAAGCCCTCCCGTACCCCCAGCCGCTGGGCGTAGCTGTATGCCGACATGATGGGGTCATCATCTGCCATGGATGGGAAATAGGTACACTCGCAGTCCAGATACTCCATGATGGCCTGAGCAACCTCGGAAGGCTCCAGCGTATCCTCGTCGAAGTCCTGTCCCTGCCAGTTTTCAAAGCGTTCCTCAATCACTTGAGCCATGGTCTGATAGTATTTCTCATCAAATGGGATGAATAAGTATGCCTCCTGTTGAAATTCATTGGAGTGGTATCGGGACGGACCAAAATATTTCAGGGCATAGTCATCAATGTCGGCAGGATAGTAGGGGCTGTCGCCCTCTCCGTAGTAATAGCCTGCAAAGGCACGGCCTTGCTGATTGAACAGCACAGAGAACAGACAGCCGTCCAGCTCATCCCGGATAAACTCCCTCAGATCCACATTGGCAGGATCAGCTTTGACCTGTTTGGTCACTTCGCTGTATTCTTTCAAGAAGTCCTCGCCCATCAGGTCGTGCTCCATACACCAGCGCAGGTAGATGGCCATGTGGTTATAAGCATTGATGGGGTCAATAGGCAGTTCCTTCTCCTCAATGCTCTCGATATGATAGGAAGCGTCGTCCATCTCACCGTCAAAATTATCATTGGAAAGGGTGCCACGGGTGATCGCATTCTGGCGAGTGGGGTTTACAACAAAACTGATCCCCCTCATCTTGTTCAGCAGAGCGTCTACATCATGTTCCAGTTTATAGTCCAACTCGTCCTCATAAAGCGGAATGACCTGATAGAAGTTGACCTCCTCGCCGCCCGGCAGGGTGCAGACCTCGCCGCCCTCCTCTGTACTTTGGGGGCCGGTGAGAATGGCGGCACACAGCTTCGTATTTTCCGCAAAGTTCTCCTTGTTATCCATGGTATGTCCAAAGCCCAGCCAAGTGTCGCTGGCAATGGGCAGACGAGCTAAAACTTTCAGCAGACGGATAGGCCAGTACCACTTTTCGTCTTTCATGGACTCCTGATCCAGCTTCCAGTCCGCAGGCAGGGCAATGGCCAGCTCCGCCCGCTCCAGCTTATATTCCGCCAGTTCCTCCGGCACATTCATCCGGTGAGCGCCCATGCCCATGGTGACCAGGGTGCAGTAGTCCCGCTCCTCAGAGGGCGGCACCACGCAGATGTCCACATGGATGTCGGGAGAAACCAGCTCATGGAACACATTCTCGAACTTGCCGAAATACTGCTCAATGTGCCCCTCGACGGCTTCCATCTCCTCCTCGGTGTAGACTTCGGGATTACTGAATTCTTCCTCATCCTGCGTGTCATCATTGTCTGAGTGGTCGCAGCTGTCATACTCCGGATCTCCCTTTATAGGCTCGTAACCGATCTTCAGGGTCATCTGTTCCTCCGGCAGGGAGACGCCGGGGCTGCGGGTGATGGTGTGCTTATCGTCCGCAGAAAAACCGATGGTCTCGCCGTCTTGCAGTGTCACATCACACGCCAGCACATAGGAGGCAAGGCTGGCCAAAAAGTCCCGCAGTTCCTCCGGCTCAGCGTCGGTGTTCAACACCTCCATTTCCTCCTTGCCAAACACATCCATGCCGTAGGTGTAGCCGTTTAGGCCCCCCTCGCTCCGGTACAGGCCGAACCAAACCCAGTTGAAGATGGGCAGTTCGTCCTCTTTGAGCATATCGGCAAGGCCCTCATAGAAACGAGGCTCAAATACCACGCCGCTGGTGTAGACACCGGTGGCATATTTCTGCTTGCAGCACACTGCCATCGCCTTAGTGAACAGCTTACCCCGTTCCAGCAGTTTTTCCTCCTCGCCCAATACAGCCACCACGATATGGGCCTTGTGCGCTTTGGCCACCTCTACGGCCTCTGGCCACATATAGTTGTTTTCGGCGTTGATCTCCGCTTCATTGTCCGGGATGTGACCGTGGAAGAGTGTCACGATCAGCATCATGCCGCCGACCCGCATTACCACAGCGTCATCGCTGTTCTCATCATCTTCGTCGCCCTCATCCGGCTCCTCATCTACGATGCCCCATTCTTCCCGCAGATTCCGGATCAACTGCTCCTTGTCCCATTCCGCTTTGGAGAGGAGCACAGATCCGGCAAAGGAACCCTTATGGTCGGTTTCCTCCTCGTCGGCGTCATCCTCAAGACCCTCTGCATCTTCATCCGGATCATAGAGGGATTCATGCTCCAGTCCGCGGATAAATTCCTCAAAGCTATCTGCCAGATGGGTAATTTTATAGTCATTTTCCTGATCCACATGGACTACCGCAGGCTCTCCCTGGGGACCGCAAGCCCGGTAGTCCAGGAAAATCATATCGTGTCCGGCGCTTGGACAGTCGCAGATGGCCACACCGATGGCAGGATACTCCCACTCATCGATCATAAACTGGCTGCCCAGCTCTCCGCAGAGGGAGCAGCTCTTTTCTCGTCCGATGCCGAAAATGCCGGTGATGGCCACATGGTCATCTGCCCAGCAGGTAGGTTCATCGCAGGGATAGCAGGTGTTCACCGGAATGCCGCCGTTGTGCTGCTTCATCAGCCAGATGTAGGCGGCGGGCAGCTTGTAGCCCAGTTCCTCCTCCACGCTGGCGATCAGCTCATCGGAAGGCGGCTCACTGACATATTCTTTCAGTGCATACCAATTATCATCCCAGAAGTTGGTGAGGTCGAAGCCCTCAAATGGAGTATCACCGGGCACGAATTTGGCCTTCTTCTTCCGGCTGCGCTGGCGTTTCCGGATCTCCGCCTTACACTCCCGAATTACCGCCGGAGCATTTTCATCCTCCGGGTCCAACTCTGCCCACCGCTGGGCGTAGGGAATGGCCTTTTCCTCCTGGCCGTAGAGATACTGATAGCCATAGGCCATCCGCATATTCCACTCCGCCTTGTCCTGGCCTTCCTCCCGGACGGACTCCAGCACCTCAATGGCCCTCAGAAGGGCTTTGTCTCCCTTGGATTTCAAAGTACCTTCGTCATGGTCCCCGATGATGGCGTAGTTCTCCAGTGCACGGGCCAGGGCGTAGGCGGTGCGGTAGTTCCTCCAGTTCTCCGGGATGGCATTCAGTGCCTGGATACAGCGGGTGTACTCGTCTTCGTCGTTCCACTGCTCCAGCTGAGCGAAGAATGCTTCGGCGTTCTGTTGGGTGTAAGGAATATAGTCCATGCCCGTCAGCGTTTCGTCCAACTCGTCATCCTGATTCTCAGTTTCTGTCCCATCATCTTGTTGCTTTAGGGGTACAGAACCGGCTTCACGGCGGAAGGTGTGGAAGATGGCCCATGGGATGTCCGTGCCTTCAAAGAACTCTTTCGCCATGTTCAGCGCCTCTTGGATGTCCCAGGCGATGAAGTCCACATAGCCACAGTAGAGGCCGGTAGCCCCGCCGGTGAGAGTGAGCACTTCCGAACCATCCCCGCCGGTGAGCACTTCCTCCAGTTTGTCCCGGAAGTCGAAAATTTTCTGACTGCCTTCCTCCTCCCGCAGGGTATCCAGGGGATAGCAGAAGAAGCCCGCCACCGCGCCGTCGGCATGGAGATCGTCCATAAAATCATTGTCGGCATTCAGATAGCCGTTGATGAGCGGCACACAGCAGGTGGAACCGGCCATTACATCCAGCCGCCAATCGGCGTCCGGGTCCTGTTTGGGTTCCATTTTGTAACCAAGGTAGCTCTCCAGATAGGCTTCCGGGTCGGTGGAGAGCTCCAGGCCCTGCTCCCGCAGTTTGTCGGGCAGCTGGGACAGGAGGAAGGACGGCTCTGCCTTGGGTTCCTCCAGCACATCAAAGCTGTCTATGTATCTCATGTGGGGGATCTCGCCCAGCACTTGGTCGGTGAGGGTGGTGAGCATCCACCAGGCCCGGCCTTCTTCCTCTTGAAGCTTAGGCAGCAGCTTTTCACAGTAAGCGGAGATGGCAAAGCTGTTTTCACCCTGTTCCTCCAGCCAGATCTGCACATCATCCCCGGAAATCTCCCAGCCATCATTGGTTCGCAGACCGATGTTTTGAACAGGTTGACGGCCCACCAGGATGTTCCAGTGCTCCAGCACCTCTTTCGGAGCGTGCTTCTGGAAGTAGACCAGCTCAAACAGTTTGACTTTGTCGCCCTCTGGGGTGAGGATCAGTTCATGCTTTTCGCCGCCCACGCCCAGCTCAAAGGAGATTTCATCAAAGGCCAGATTCAGGGTTTCCTCCATTTGGGCCACGAGTTCTGCACCGCGGGTGTGATCCTTGTCGTCATCCATCATCTGGCGCAATTCTGCTTCCATCTCGGCAAAGGTTTCCCACCAGTCCTCTGTCCTTTCCCGGAAGCACTCCGAGAACTGCGGCAGAGAAATGCCTTTCTTGCACCAGTCGATCAAATCCTCAATGTCTTGTTGGGTGTTGAGTTTTGGATCATCACCGGGATGCAGTTCCAGGGCTTTTTCAAAATATCGCAGGGCGCGGCCCTCCTGATCCAGATAATAATAGGCATACCCCATGCGGAAATTCCAGGAATAAGTATCTCCCAGTTCCTCCTCGTGGGACTGCATCAGTTCCAGCGCCCGGTGAAGCAGCTTCTTTCCCTCCGGCTCGCTGGGGTCCGCCAGATTGTTGTAGGCTCGCGCCAGCTCCATATCCATTTCCGGGGTACGCTCCTCGGCAGAGATTGCCTCCAGTGCGTCAACGATTTTCTGGTGTTTGTCCTCCTCATGCCACTTCTGGCACTGCTTCAAAATATCCATATCCGGGTCCTCCTCGTCCTCATCTGGTTTCCAGTCTTTGATCTGCTGGAACACGCCATTCTCATCCCGCTCAAAGGCGCAGGGGGCGGGGGTGTTCAGCAGAGGAATGATGTCGGGATCGTCGTTGCAAATTGTGTTCAGCTTGTAAATCCCGGCATTGTTGGGGTCGTCCATGTACGCCTCGCTCTCGTCACCGGCGGTAAAGCGCCAGCCGCTGTCCCAGCCGCCGTCCGGATTCTCCCGGTAGCAGTAGCCAACCTTGTAGCCCTCCATCGTAATGCGGTTGGTGGCGATACAGCCATCGGCGCCCTCCCAGTCGGGGAGCAGATTCTTCATGTCCTCTGCCTTTACATAGTAGTCCCGGTTGCGGCCAGCGGCCTCGTACAGCTCCTTCCGCAGCGCCTCCACATCCCGAGCCATCTCCTGGATCTCCTCGTTATCCATCATCTCGCTGAGGTCGTATTCCAGCGGGGCATGGACAAAGTCCGCCAGGGCCTTGTTCATGGCGTCATGCTCCTCTGGCGTAGCAGTGATGCGGATACGGCGGGCGGGGGTGTTGTACTCGTCCAGATCCTGAAGGTTTACACTGCCACTGACGCTGCACTCCAGCAGGATGGCGGCCAGATCGGTGACCACATCAATGGCGAAGTGGAAGTCCATCTCCACGCCATCGGAGTGGGTAAACTCCAGATACTCCACGGTCTGGCGGAAGTCCCAGTTCTGCTTGTCCAGACCGATCTTGGCGAAAATCTCGCTGAGGGGGATCTCCTCCTTTTTCTGATCCTCTAAAAATGCCACAAGGTTCAGACTGTCATCGGAACCGCCAATAAAGTTGCCCCAGTATTTTTTGATATACATGCGTCATGCCTCCTGTTCCGAGATCAGTCGCTTGATGAGCCAGTCCAAATGCTCTGACCACGCAGGAGCGATCTCACCGCTGTCCTCGTTCTTCCAAAGATCCACAATCTCACGGATGCCGTCCTCGTCCGGCACCTCGTTTTTGATGTCGGTGAGCTGCCGCAGCAGGAAAGCAAGGGCTTCTTTGGATGCTGTGAAACCGGTGACTTTATCCCATATAGCTTCTTCATGATCGTAGTCCAGTTTGCTGTTATCCTTCCATTGGAAATACAGCTCCGCCAGAGCCATCGCAGTATTGTCAAAGAGGAAGTCGATTTGTGAGAAGTCAGATCCCAGCATGACTTCCTCTTTCATCAGTTCGATCATCTCGCCCAGATCCATTACCGGATGCTCCGGTACATATTCATTTTTGAGGATGTCCAGTACATCCAGCCCTTCGTCACGCTCTAATGCTTTTATGCCCCATGCTCCCATGTCGGCACCTCTCTTTCTTTATTTCGTATCAAGCTTCTATTGTCAATCATAGTTCTCCAACCGAATGATAGGCCGATAAAAGTCATAATCTCCGTTTAGTTCATTGTCCTCCTGCACTTCCGGCTTACAGTGGGGCGAACAGGGTAGGAAACCGAGAAATGGGCCCAGCCCACCGCAGATATTGCATCCGCCGTCACCGCCGCAGGTGGTAAGCCTATCAGCCTGCACCACTTCCCGCATATAGGGATCGTAGGCGATGGACAGGCCGAAGAAGTTGGGCTCCTCCATGTCATAGGGCCGGTTCTCATCCTCATCCATGTTCTCAAACCAGTGCAGACGCATGGAGTAGTCTAACCCATCTCCCCATGGAAACAGGGTCCGACACCCGCCGCCACACAGGTAGGCCCACTCGTCCGCCGTGGGCAGCGAAAGCCCCTGCTTTTCCAGCCCGGTAAGAAGTTCATCGTAGTCTGTGCGGTTATAGATCCAGGTCTGAAATCCATCTTCCGTCCGTTCTATGCGGGCCGACTGGTGCAAGGTAAGACTGCTGCTGTCACTCCAGGCAAAGTCACGGAACTCCTTCAGCCAGTCAGGGTGGGCGGTCAGCCTGGGATCGTCCATCTTGACTGACTCCCAGCAGAGTTCCTCCAGCTCCCGGCCCACCAGCATGGGGCCAATGGCCGCTTGCCGGACGGGAGCCATGCTTTCCCGGATCATCTCCTCCGGGTTCTGCGGTTCCATTTCCCATTCCCGGAACAGATACTCCAATTCCTCCCGGCTCTCCTGATTCAATCCCACGGCAAACTGCTCCCAGCCCAGGGTGACGGTATCGCCGGGGACAAAGACGAACTCCCGACCATCTTTCTTGAAGATGCCGGTGGTGCAGCTCTGGCCCCAGCGGTCAAAAGTATGTAGACCGAGAAAGGTCATATCATAACGGGCAGCCAGGCTCTCCATCAGCACCTGCTTCTCGATGTTTTCCATTTGATTGAATTGGGTGCGGAATAGTCTTTTGTTCATAACAAGTCCTCCTACAGCCTATCCAGGTTTTCCTGTAAATCGCCCTGCATCAAGTGCTGGGCAATGGCTTGGTTCAGTGCCTTATGGGGGTGATAGGCTGCCTGCTCTACATCGTGGAGGCACTCCGCCATCAATACCTCCGGAGAAATGCCTTCCCGTTTGCCATAAAGATGGCCGAAGGCATAGCACACGGACTTGAGAAAGTCGAAAATATAGTCGTGATTTCCACGCATACTGGGCAGGTCGTTGAACGAGCCCATACCTCCGTATGCCCGAAGATGGTGGGCAACCTCCCGCCGCTGGTTCCAGTCCTGAATGTCCCGCTCCAACCAGTCGATCCAGTTTTGGAACTCTGGATGGCCTGCCAGAAGGATGGAGCGCAGACAGGTCAGAGCCTCGGTATAAATATCAGACTGTTTCATTGGCCATCGCTCCCCCAAATACCTCCATAGAGCACACCATCTTTTCCAAGGAACAACATCCGGCTGCGAAGCAGGCTGCACTGCTCCACAGCGACCTTGTTTCCGTCACAGGTGGGAATAGCCTCCTGTTTTTTCCCAAGGTGATCACCATGAGCGGTAAGGAAGTAGAATTTATCCCGTTGCTGGTATCCGCCTTGAAACAGGAAGGTATTGCCGGACGGGGCAACAGAAAAAGCTCCGCTTCCTTCGATTGGCAGTTCAAATACAAAGTCCTCTTTGAAGTTCGTCCGCACCAGCCGGAATTCATCGTAATAATAAAACCACAGGTTTTCTTCTTCGTCCAGGCTGATGGCGTAGCAGTCATAGATGGAATAGTTCTCATTCTTCCAGAGAGGAGTTCCCTCCGATGTCCATGCAATCAGGCCGCAAGCACCCAGAGGTTCATCCCAACCGTAATTACCAAATACACCTTCGTCAAAGTAGCTGGTAATGAT
>ENA-OQNL01000068-OQNL01000068.1-human-gut-metagenome-genome-assembly--contig:-NODE-68-length-15586-cov-4.298143_pt1 | contig 15586 bp, 10 predicted proteins | sample MGYA00242631_ERZ504884 | MGnify/ENA primary metagenome ERZ504884 (study PRJEB26092, sample SAMD00036395) | human gut metagenome | host: Homo sapiens | study: EMG produced TPA metagenomics assembly of...
CGTGGACAACCTTGCACAGCAGACACTGCCATCGTTGACCACTGCGGTGCAACAGCTTGCCGGGGCCAATCTTTCCGGTGCGGAAGGGCAACTCAACCTGCAGCCAATCGCCGATGCGCAAGGCAACTTCGACAAGCTCAACCAGCAGGTGCAGCAGCAGAACAAGCAGTATAACAGTCTTGCCGAGCCGAAAATCGGCATGGTGAAGAAAGCCTATCAGCAGGGTAAGGACCAGCTTGACAATATCGCCGATTTGGTCGGGCAGGTCAGCAACGCCACTCACATGCTGCCTTCCTTCCTCGGCCAGAACGGTGCCCGCACATACTTGCTGGCGGCACAGACCACATCCGAAACACGTTCCGGCGGCGGCTTGGTTGGCTCTCTCGGCACCATGACTGCGGATAATGGCAAAATCGCGGTGGGGGACTTCCACCCGAATGGTGAATTCGTCAATGGCAACAATGGTACCGCTGAGGAACATGCGGTATTCAACAGGCCGCTGGGTTTCTCCTTCGACGTGCGAGACACCTTCGCGGTGCCGGATGTTTCCCGCAACGCGGAAATGCTCAACGCTTCATGGCAGCGTTCGCAATATGCCTGCAACATCGACGGTTTGATTTCCGTGGATCCGGTGTTCATCCAGAAGATGGTGGAGATCAACGGACCTGTCACTTTGTCCAACGGCACTGTGCTTACCGGCGAGAACACCGCCGAATACATGCTCAACACCATCTACAAGGACGTTCCTGTGGCACAGCAGGACGAATACTTCGAGTACATTGCCAAAACGGTGATGGATGGCGCTTTTGGCAACATGACTGTGGACAAGATGATGAAGGTGGCGCAAAGCATCGGTGATTTGGCCGAGAACCGCCACTTCTACGCCTACACGTTCCACGAAGACGAAGCGAAGTACTTCCAAGGTGCTGGACTCGCCAAGAATGCGCCTGAAAGCGAAACCAATCCGGAAACGGGCATTTACATCAGCGAGCAGAATCCTTCGAAGATGGGTTGGTATATCGACCGTAGCAGCGAAGTGACCAAGACAGGTGACAAGACCTACCACGTGAAGTACACGCTGACCAACCGTATGACTTCCACGGAAATGGCTACCTGCACGAGTTACATTCTCGGTGGTGAGCAGAAGGGCGTTGGTGGCGTGCCCGTGGCGCCGAGTGGCACATCCGCGCAGCGTGTGCTGATTTACGCGCCTGCAGGTGGTTCGATTGGATCAATCGCCGTGACCGGTGATGTGCGTGACCGTAGCAATGCCACCATGGACGGCAAGCCGTTGAACTCCAGTATGGCGTACATCGCACCTGGCAAGAGCGTGACGTACGAGTTCGACGTGACCGTGTCTGACAAGGCCACGGCTGATATGAAGTTCGATCAGACGCCGTGTGGCAAAATGACCAATGATGTGAAATACAACTATTGAAATATGGCGCGGTAATTCTCGACATTATTGGTGCATGATTTCCTTGAATTCATCTCAATGAAAACTTGTTCAATGAAGTCTATGAATTATTGCTATATTCTTGGAAATACAGGGGTATTGCTGCTGGAAAGCGGAGATACCCCCTATTTTATTAGTGAAAAAGGGTGTATTTATGCGAATTGTTGTATTATATTGCATGTAATTAATATCCTATATTTTCTAAGGGGTTGGCATGTCTGTTCTTGACGGATTTGAAGCAGTGGGAGAAAAGACCACCACCAATAAGATGACCATGACGGTCATGGAATCATCCGTTCGCTTTTCCAAAGGCGTGACCGAAGCGCTCGGATGCCCGGCATACGTGAAATTGCTGGTGAATGACAAGCGGAAGAAGATCGCAGTCCAGGCATGCGACGCCAAAGACGAGAACGCCATCAAGTTCTGCAAGACCAAGCGAAGCAAGGCCGATGGCGTCGACTCTGACGCTGCAGGAAAGGCTTCTTCCGTGACCGTGCGTACCACCGATGTGCTGGTAGCGGTGCAGAAGTATTTCACTTTCCCGCCGGTCGCAGACGACCAGATCGCCTATTTCGCCATGGATGGCGAGTCCTACCCGGATGAGAAGGTTGTCATTTTTGCTGTGGCCGATGCCTCAAAGGGTGTATCCGGCAAGCGCGGTCCCCGCAAAGGTTCGCATCATACGGCCAAAGATGGCGAGTAAGTGAACAATATTCCGCTCAGCTTGAAAAGTCGCATATAGTACAGTTCTCTTGATGTGAGTGCTGTACTATATGCAGTATCTTGATAGGCTGTGCGAATCGTCCATAAACGCTAATAATGAGTACGTATGCATCCAGCCCAAAAATCCTGAAAAAGGGAGCTTGGAATGAATGTGGCAGGTAGCGGGCGTGTAGGATCTTCGTTCAGTATTCGAGTCGCTCAAAATAACGTGCTTGGTTGGCGATGGACGGTGGAAAAAGAGCATGACGGCTTTTTCGAGCCCGTTGCGTCTGGTCGTTCGCTCACGCGTAAGATGGCCAAAAGGGCCGCGATAAAAGCGATGAATGAATTGCGTGCATAAACAACCGTAACGCCATGAATGGCCTGCATCTTTCCATATGAAATATAAAAAGGTGTATAAGACAGGAGAGGCTCCGCACAATGTGTGCGGAGCCTCTCCTGTCTGAAAAACTAAAACTCAGTAGCAGTGGTGGGCTTGCCAGTAGGTGTAGGCGCCCTGGATGGAGCCGTAGCGCTGTACGCAGTAGCCCCAGAACCACTTAAGCTGGGTCTGGTAGTTGGTGGCCCAATCGGCACCGGCGCTCACCATCTTCGAACCGGGCAGCGCCTGCGGCAGACCGTACGCGCCGGAGCTTGGGTTCGTGGCTGCGACATTCCAACCGGACTCATGAGAAATGATGTACACGGTGGCGGTGAAATCGGCCTCGGAATAGCCGCTGGACAGCAGATAATCGTGAGCCCACTGCTGCATTTCGCCAGCCGGCACGGTGGTGCCGATCGACGTTGCGGCCGCGGACGGCGTGGACGAGGAGCCGATGCCGACGAGGATCACCTTGTCGGTCGGAGCCTTCTTCACGAAAGAGCTGATCATATTGGAAGACATGACCTTGCCGCCGGACTTGGTGACGAGGTTCGTGGTCTCCATAACACCGTTCGTGCCTTCGGTCTCGACCTTCTCCTGGCCCTTCGGCAGGCTGGAGGTCTCCTTCTTGACCGTGTTGAATGCGATATCCGTATCAGACACCTCAACGGAAGCGCCGGCACGTTCGATCTTGATGACGGTGTTCTCGTTCACCTTCGTATCCAAAGACGGGGAAACGGTGTCTTCCGTATCAAGGGTGATGTCGCCCGCGTCAAGCACGGACTTCACGTCGGTGAAATGCATGCCGGGAACCACGCGGGTCTTGCCGTTGATCTTCACGGTGACGTACGAAGTATCTCCGGAAAGCGCCTCACGGGCGTTGCCACGGGAGGCTTCGATGCTGTCGGTGACGGAATACGCGGTGACCTGCTTGGCAGGAGACTTCTCCGCGGTGGCGTACAGATTATGCGACACGATGCCGCCAGTGGCCAACAGCCCCACTGCCGCAACCGTTGCGACAATCTTCACCATCTGAGATTTGCCCGGCAAAGCAAACGTAGTTGGTTGGGCATGTTTCTTATGGCTAGCCATTCTGCTCCTACATCGGGTACAATTCCTCGGCGGATTCCGTGCCTAGGGCACGGCGCACAACCGCTAGGGTTCTGCCGGAATGCGCGCAACTGCATATAGTCTACCGCACCCCAAGGAACTTGAAGATAACGTATGCAAAGCGCAGGCGACGGGCCGAATCATCGTTCCGACTGACTACTTGGCGTTTTCACTTTGGCGTCTCCGCTGGAAGCGGTGTCCCCATCGGAAGCGGCCGCATCCATATCCAACGCCTTGGCCTGGCTGATCAGATCATCCAAATCGGAAGCGCGCAACGCGCCGGCCTGCTGGAAGATGATCTGCTGCTTCTTGACGACCATCAGCGTCGGCACTGCCTGAACCTTGGCCGCGGCGGCCAGATCGGGATTCTGATCGATATCCACCTTCGCGAAATAGACGTCCGGATTCGCCTCGCTTGCCTTCTCGAACGTTGGGCCGAATGCACGGCACGGACCGCACCACGTGGCCCAGAAATCCACGAACACCAAATCATTGGATTCGACGACCTGGTTGAAATCCTGCGAAGTGACTGCATGCGTTGCCATATGCGTTCCCCATTTCCCGGCTTACGCTATAAGCCGATTTCAAAAAACAATATCGTGCAATGCTGCGCAATATTGCGAAAGCCCGTTTGCGAAAAGTATATAGCCGCACGCCACGCAAACACACTGCCGCACCCGATTGCGCTATGGGAAGAATCGGAAGCACGTGACATTCACATGCCGTGCGTGATAATGGAACCATGCCAGTGATGAATGATGAAGTGCCCGACGAGGGCGATTTCGACGCCAACCGCCATCGCGGGGAATTCGACGACATTACGCCGGAGGATTTCATCCGCGGAATGGGCAACCCTCCGGGATGGCTCCCATCGGACGAAATCAACCGCATGCGCCACGAAATACCGATTCCGTACGTCGTGGTCGTGCCGGTGCGCACCGACGATCTCGGCAGGGTGGCGCAAATCGGCTCGCTGCTGCGCGTCACTGACGACGGCGGTATCGAACGCACATTGATCGCCGGACGTGTGCTCTATCACGAATCGTTGCGTGAAGCGGTGGCGCGCAACGTCGCAAAAGATTTGGGCGATATCGCCCTGCCGCAGCTGCCGATCAGCCTGCAGCCGTTCACCGTGGCCGAATTCTTCCCGACACCCGGCCTGTCCGACTATTACGATCCACGCCAACATGCGATCGCGCTGTGCTACGTGGTGCCGATCGCCGGCGATTGCAAGCCGCAGGACGAGACGCTCGATGTGGAATGGGTCGACCCGTCCGGAGACATGCTCGACACCTTCGTCGGGCAAATGGCCAACGGTTACGGCACCATCGTGCGGCAGGCGCTCGCGTGGACCGGCAAGTAGGACAAGCCGCGCAAGCGGGGCAAAAGCCAAGCAAACCAGGCGAACAGGCAGATAGGGGAGGATTAGAAAAATATGACGATTGAACTGAACAACAACATATATACGGACGGCGGCAACGATACCGAAACCACGCCGGTGGTGCTCGTGCACGGCTTCCCGGTGGACCACCGCATGTGGGACGAGTGTGCGGTGGCTTTACGCGACCAAGCTGTGAAACAAGGCGTGAAACCATTTGCGATCTGGGCTCCGGACATGCCCGGCGCCGGCGAAGGGCCGATTCCGTCCGACGAAGACAGCGGCGGCAAGGACGCCGACGGCGCGTTCCCATACGGACTGGACCGCATGGCGGACGCGTACGTGGACCTGCTGCACGCCGCCGGCTACAGCAAAGCCATCTGGGTGGGCCTGTCGATGGGCGGCTACCTGATTCTCGACATCCAACGCCTGCATCCGGAAGCGGTGGCGGCGCTCGCCCTGTGCGACACGAAAGCCGACGCCGACTCCGCCGACATGCGATTGAAGCGCGTCGCAATCGCCACCGACTGCGAAACGACCGGCACACACGAGCCGGTCATGGGATTCGCCGTGCCGTCGGAAGCCGACTCCACCGTGAAACAGTCGGACGCCTACTGCAGGCAGTTCGAAACGTGGATCAACGAACAGCCCGCCGACGGCATCGCCTGGCGCGAACGCATGGCCGCTGGCCGTCCCGACCTGAACGATGTGCTGCCGAACATCAACGTGCCAGTCGCAGTAATCTGCGGCGACAAGGACCCGTCCAGCCCGCCGGCAGTGATGAAGCCGGTCGCCGACGCGATGACGAAAACCGACGTGACGATGACGGTGATCGACGACTGCGGCCACTTCAGCGCGTACGAACACCCCGACCAGGTGGCCGCCGCGTTACTGGAACTGGTGAAGCGAGTCGGCTGAGCCGGCTGCGACGATTATCTGTGGCAGACCATCCGGCGTATCGACAAGATATAGAGAAAATATATAAAACGTATATACGAAATATGTACTACGTATGTATAACGAATATATTCCGTATATAACACGCATGAAAGAGGCAACACAACCATGAGCGTGTTCTCACCACTGGCATTGACGCAGACCCTGCCGTTCCTGCCACTCGCCCAAGGAGACATCGACTACGAAGTGGCACGACGCGGCGAACCCGACCTGTTCGCCAAAGTCCTGGCGGAACCGGCAACGAAAGTCATCCTCGTCAAAGACGGCAAAGTGGCCGTGCCGCACGGCCAAGGCGCCATCGCCGACTACGCCAACGTGAAAATGCGCCTCGCCCAACTGCCGGGCGCGTACGTTGCCGCGGAACTCGAATCGCACCCATCGGCGCTCGCGATATTCCTCGGCTCGTACGGCGGGCGATTGGGCGAGCACGTCATCGCCGTGGACGTGACGCACGTCCAGCCGAACGATACGACGGTTATGGCTGCGACGGCTCGCAGCGGGGGAGCGGACGACGCGTTCGCCGAAGTGCCGGCGCACGAATCGCAGGAAAACCCGAAATCGCTGCTGGAAAGCGCGGCAACCCGATTCGACTGGGTGGACCTGCGCGGATTCGCACCCCACGCCAGCGCACGCGAAGCCGGACAGGCAACCTCCGCCATCTCGCTCAGCATGTGGCACGCCCGGCAGCGTCACTGCCCGACGTGCGGCGCGCCCGTCGAACCGGCGCTCGGCGGCTGGGCTCAGCACTGCACGAACGATGAGGATGGCAATCGTTTGCTGTTCCCCCGAATCGAGCCAGCGGTGATCACCGCGATCGTCGACCATGATGACCGTCTGCTGCTGCAGCACAACAGCGCATGGCGCAACAACGGCCTGTACTCGGTTTCGGCCGGATTCGTGGAGGCTGGCGAAAACCTGGAGCACGCATGCCGGCGCGAAGCCAAAGAGGAAGTCGGCATCGAAATAGGCGAACTCAAATACCTCGGCTCCCAGCCGTGGCCGTTCCCCTCGTCTCTCATGATGGCGTTCAAAGGCGTGGCGGTCACCACCGACGTGCACGTGGACGGCGAGGAAACGTTGCAGGCGCGTTGGGTCACACGCGACGAATACATGAGCGAACTGGTTTCGGGACGTATGGAGGCTCCGGGCAAAGCCACGATCGCACGCTACATGATTGAGGAATGGCTCGGCCACGACCTGCCGTGACAAGACCTGCCATTAAAAGGTGGTATCGGCTGAGCCTGTCTTCGGGGCGGTTGCCGGGGGAGCTTGTTTAGGTATTCGTTTGGGCACTCGTCTGCGTATCATGCTGCATGGTATGTACCGTTAAGAGAGTGAATGAGGAAACCACATACATGTCTGATAGAAGTGGGCAGAACGATACGGACAACAGCCTCGCCGGCATCTCGTTTGAAGGGGTGAATGCCGTGCCGCCGCAGTCTGGTGAGAACGGCGATACGATCAATCTCGCCGACGTGGCCGATGTGTCCGAACAGGACGACGTGTCCAACGCCGCCACCGAGACCATGCCGCCGTTGAATTTCGCATCGGACCAGACCCAGCCGTTCCAGTCATTCCCGACGGCCGGTGCCGCCGAAACCACGCCTGCCGGAACTGTCCCCAACGGAGCTGTTCCCACTGGTGCCATTCCTACCGGTGACATGCCCTCATCCGCGCCCGCTCCCGCCATTCCCGTGCTCACCATGCCGGTCGAAGGAGAAGCCGTCGTGGCCAAGAAACGCAAACTGCCGCTGATCATCACCGGAATCGTGCTCGCCGTACTGGTGGTCGCCGCGATCGCCGGCTTCTTCACCGCACGCTGGTACTTCCAAGACAAGGCCGCGCCGGGCGTGACCTTCGGCGGAACCAGTGTGGCCGGACAGACCGCCGACCAGCTGAAAAACACGGTGACGGCCGCCGTGAAGAACACCACCGTGAACATCAAGGACGGCAACGGCAACAACGCTTCCGGCAGCCTGAGCGACCTCGGCGTGAGCTACAACGTCGACAAGACGGTCACGGAACTGCTCGCCGCCAAGCACCAGACCAACGGCGCACTCGAATACATCAACGAAGTCAACCCGTTCGTCAAGAAGAACGTGCCGCTGAACGCCAAGTCCAACAAGCTGGCCCTCAGGACGTTCGTCACCGACAAATTCGTGCAGGACACCGACCGCGCGGTACCGTCCACCGCATCGTACGATGCCAACGCGCGTGCCTTCGTCGCAGTGGAAGGCCGCGGCGGCAGGTCCCCGAAGGTGGACAACGTGATCGACACGGTCGCCAAAGCCATCGCGAACCCGGGGCACAGCGGCAGCGTGACGATCACGTACGAAACCATCGACGTGCCGGTCGCACTGCCTGAAGCCCAAAACGTGGCCGACCAGGCAAACGCGCGACTGAATGCGCCGATTGTGCTGGACAACGGACAAGGCAAGACCTTCCAGATTCCAGCCGAAGTCGTGGCCTCATGGCTGAAAACCGACGCCGACCTCGAACACGGCACGCTTTCGCTGTCCTACGATGACAACGCCATCACCAACTACGTGCAGCAGCAGGTCCCAGCCCAGCTCAACCAGGACGCGGTCGACCAGGAAGACGCCGTCGACAACAGCGGCAAAGTGCTGGCCACCATCGTCAAAGGCGTGAACGGCGTGAAGGTCAAGAACATGGAGGCGCTCGCACCGAAGATCGGCGAAGCGCTCAAAAACGGCCAAGGCGCCACCATTCCGGTGGACGGCGACGTGCAGAACTTCAAAACCGTGCAGAAGAAGAGCGAATACCGCATCGTGGTGGACCGCACCGCGCAAACCGCCACCGTGTATCACAACGACGAGGCCGTCAAGACCTTCCCGGTGTGCACGGGCACCACCGGCAAGCACGAAACCGACCTGGGCACCTTCTACATCTACCTCAAGTATCAGATCCAGGACATGACCGGCCTGAACGACGACGGCTCGCGCTACCTGTCCAAGGGTGTGAAGTGGGTAAGCTACTTCTACGGCGGCGAAGGCTTCCACACGGCAAGCTGGAACAATTACGGCATCGCCCACGGCGACCCGGCGCACTACGGCTCCCACGGCTGCGTGAACATGTACGAAGCCGATTCCAAGTGGATCTACGACAACTGCCCGGAAGGCACCATCGTGCAGGTAGTCGGCGCCATGCCATCCGGACCGGTACGCTGACCCGTTACGCGTGGCGCGGGTGCGCGGCGTTCGCATACGCCGTACAATGGGCGGCATGAGCGAAGCAAACGATAGCAAAGTGAACCTCGACGTGCCCGAGCACCTCGAATACTCCGACGAGCACGTGTGGGTGGATTCCTCCGTCGAACCCGCCATGGTGGGCGTTACCGAATACGCCACCGAACAGTTCGGCGAACTCGTGTACATCGATTTGCCTGAAGTTGGTACGCAGGTCGAAGCTGGCGACGAAGTGGCGGAATTCGAATCCTCCAAGGCGGTCACCGCGCTGGTCTCGCCGGTGGCTGGCACCATCCGCTACGTCAACAACGAGGCTGCGGACGATCCGAGCATTGTGACGGACGATCCGTACGGCGAGGGCTGGATTTTCAAGATCGAGCTTGAGGATGACGAGCCTGACCTGCTTAGCGCTGACGAGTATGCCAAGATTGTGGCTGACTGAATAGCACGGACGTCTAGTTTTAATTACGGCTGCGGCCGGCGGGTACGATGCGCGGCACACTCAAGGCCGTTCGGCCGGGCTTACGGTCGCGCATCGTACCCGCCGGCCGCAGCCTTTTTATGGGAAGTGCCTTGCGGGGCCCTGAAAGTTCCCTGATTTTCTCGGTGGCGTTACTGTTTGTTCGAACGCGACCTCTATAGTGGGCATATGAGTGAAATTCAGCCGTTGCCGCAGTTCCCGCCGCAGCGTGCGCCGCAGCACGACCAGCAGCGCGAACAGCAGCGTATGGGGGAGCGGATGGACGATTCTTGCGATGACATGCCCACCGTGCCGATTCCGGCACGCAAGGTGGTCACCACCTTCGACGCGGCCTCCAGACATGAGCGTCTTGAAGTCAAACCGCCGCTGACCAGGCTGTTCCGCCGCACGATCACCAAAGCATTCAGCGTCTGGCTGAAATTCTCGACCGCATTGGTACGGTCGCTCGACTGGTATCCACGTGTCGAACCCTACGTCGGCTATGGCACCGAACATTACTCCCGACTGATCTGCCGTACCGTATACGGCCCGTTCAAACGGCAGGCCGGCCGCCTGATTCGCGGCATCCGTGGCATGCTGATGGTGCCGTCCCCGCATACCAAAGTGCGGATCGCCATCGATGACGTGCCCATCGAAACAGTGCAGGTGGGTGCGTCGGAAGTATACGACGCGATCGACAGCAATCCTGATATTTCCAGCGAATTCGCGGCATCCGACGATGCCGGCTACCTCGACCTCGTCGCCGAGCATTCGCTCGAACCGGGCATCCACAACGTCTCGTACAAAGTGCGTAGCCGCAAGCCGGTCAACGCCAATCTTTTCACCATTCCCAGCGGCACCAAAGTGGGCGTGATCTCCGACGTGGACGACACCATCATGGTCACGCAGGCGCCGCGTCTGATGAAGGCCGCCTACAATCTGCTGCTGCTTAATCCGCGCAAAAAAGTGCCGGTGGCCAGCATGAACCTGCTGTTCAACCGCATCGCGGACATGTTCACGGACGCGCCGTTCTTCTACCTGTCCACTTCGCCATGGAATGTGGAAAGCTCGATCCGCCATTTCATTACGAACCACGGTTTTCCGGAAGGTCCGCTGCTGCTGCGCGACCTTGACCCGAGGCCGAAGACGTTCGTGCCGTCCGGCGTGCAGCACAAGCTGGAATACGCCGAACAGCTCATGGCCGATTTTCCGGATATGAAATTCATCCTCATCGGCGACGACGGGCAGAAGGATCCGACCACATACGCCACGATCGCACGCCGCTATCCGGGCCGCGTGCTGGCGATCTGCATCCGCCAGCTGACGCCGCGCGAGGTGGCGGGCAACATCGGTTCCGTTGCGGGGCGCGCGAACACGCAGCCGATGCCGGTCACCGACGTACCGGTGTTTACGGGAGCGACCGGGTCGAACATCATGAAAACCATGCTGCCGTACCTGCGCGCCACCCAAGCCGCGGATGGCGAAACCGACTGACCGGCCCGGAATCCGGCAGCATGCATGGCTGCACGGTGCGGCTGCCGGAAGCATCGGCGCACATCGCCGTCGGAAAGTTAGGCGGCGCAGGCCGGTATAATCGCGTGCATGAGTGAATTTCGGGGCATGAACGACCCGTCCGCATCGGAGCAGGATGGGTTCGGCGCGATTCCGCGCGCGAAACGGGTGCCGAAGGAGCGCGTCTTCCATGGCGACACCTTCATCGATCAATACGAATGGCTGCGGGACAAGCAATCGCAGGACGTTCAAGACTACGTGGCGGCACAGAACCGCTACTGCGAACAGCGCATGGCACCGCTCGCATCGTTGCGCAAAACGTTGTTCGAGGAATTCAAGTCGCATGTGCAGGAAACCGACATGTCCGTGCCGACGCGCATGGACGGCTACTGGTACTTCACCCGCACCATGCAGGGGCGGCAATACGCCACGCAATGCCGCGTGCCGATCCGCGGCGCGGACGATTGGGATCCGCCGACAGTGGAGGCCGGCGTGCCACTCGACGGCGAACAGGTGGTGTTCGATACGAACGCCGAGGCGCAAGGCCACGATTTCTTCCGCATCGGCGGCATGGACATTTCCAAGGACGGCCGTTGGATGCTGTACGGCACCGACACGACTGGCGACGAACGCTACGATTTCCGCATCCGTGATCTTGAGACCGGCGACGAGCTGGAGGAGCGGTTCGAAGGCATCGGCGGAGCCTGCTTCACGCCGGACGCGCAATGGGTGTTCTATGTGCTGTTGGACGACGCGTGGCGTCCATACGCGGTGATGCGCCACCGCGTCGGCACCCCCGTGACCGATGACGTGGAGGTGTACCGCGAGGCGGATGAACGCTTCTGGGTGGGCATCGGACTGTCCTTCGACGAACGGAACATCGTGATCGGCACCGGGTCGAAAACCACCACCGAGGTGCTGATGCTGCCGGTGGACACCCCAGAGGGCTCGTTCCGGGCGTTCATTCCGCGCGAAACCGACGTGGAATACGATGTGAGCTTCGCCTGCTTCGAAGGCGCGGGGGAGCATGGCGAGGATATTCCGCTCGCCGTGGTGTACCACAACGCGTTGAATCCGAATTTCGAGATCGATGTGATCGATATGCGGACGCACGAGCCTCCATACCGGCTGGGCGAAGGCGTGCGCGTGGCGGTCGGATCGCCCTACGGTTGCGAGCATGGCGACGACGTGGACCCCGGCGCCTCCTCCATGCCGATCGGCACCCCGTATTCAAATCCCTGCAATCCCGCCATTCTGCAGGGCGCGCACGGCTTGGGCATCGAGGGTATCTCGATCCATCGGCATTTCGTCGCATTGCAATACCGCGCGGAAAGCCTGCCGCACATCGCGGTGATGACGAAACGGGCCGCCGCCGAGGATTTCCTGGCCGGCCGGCCATGGCGGTTCACCGAACTGGTGCCGCACGCGCTGGAGGACGATTGGGACGTCGACGAATCCGTGGACGAGATCAACGAGGAACGCGCCGAGATCTGGGGCAAACTGGACGCGGCCGCCGCCGCGCAAGGCAAGGGATCGGCCGTGCATGGCGTCTCGCGTCGGGCGATGACGTCGTCGGACGGCGCCACCGCCGACCGCATGCCGGGGGAGACGCGCCGCCTGTATTCGATCGGCGTGGGTGTCAACCCCTCGTATGACGCGCCGCGCATGCGCTACTCGTTCGCCAGCTACACGCGCCCCGGCGAACTGCACGATTACGATCCGGACACCGGCGAGGACCGTCTGCTCAAACGCGCCACCGTGCTGGGTGGTTTCGATCCGCGCGACTACATGGAACGCCGGGTGTGGGTCACCGCGCGCGACGGCGAACGCATCCCCGTCTCGCTGGTATGGCGACGTGACGTGCCGACTTGCGATTCCGCCATGTTCATCACCGGCTACGGCGCGTACGAGATCAGCTCCGATCCGGGATTCGCGGTGTCACGCATCAGCATGCTCGACCGCGGCGTGCTGTACGCCGTGCCGCACATCCGCGGCGGCGGCGAAATGGGACGCGCCTGGTACGAGCAGGGGCACCTGCTCAACAAGAAGCATTCGTTTGAGGATTTCATCGACGCCACGCGCGCGCTGCAACGCGCCGGACTGGCCTCGCCGCTGCGTACGGTGGCGAACGGCGGCTCGGCGGGCGGCCTATTGATGGGGGCGGTCGCCAACATGGCTCCGGAATGCTATGCGGGCGTGGAGGCGGATGTGCCGTTCGTGGACGCGCTGACCTCGATCCTTGATCCTTCGCTGCCGCTGACCGTCACCGAATGGGACGAGTGGGGCGATCCGCTGCACGACGCGGATGTGTACGCGTATATGAAGTCGTACACGCCATACGAGAATGCGCCAGATAGTGAAAATGACGAAAGAACTGCCGTTTTTCCGAAAATTTTCATTACCACATCCATGAACGACACCCGCGTGCTGTATGTGGAGCCGATGAAATGGCTGGCCCGGCTGCAGCATGCCGGTGTGGACGCCGTGGCGAAAATCGAGGTGGAAGCCGGCCATGGGGGTACGTCCGGGCGGTACAAGCAGTGGGAGGAAGTCTCGTACGAGAACGCCTGGTGCCTGTCGGTGATGGGCATCGGCAGCTGACTGGCCGCCGACTGCCGGAATGGGCTGTCCATTTGCTGAGCTGTTTTAGTCCGATAGGTGAATCACTGACTAGAGTCGCGTGCTATGAGTGATTCTGCAAAGAAGTACACCATCGCCGTCATTCCGGGCGATGGCATTGGCAAGGAAGTGACTCCGTGGGCTCAGAAGGCTCTGGAGAAGGCGGCCGAAGGCGTCGCCGAATTCGAATATGAGAAGTTCGATCTGGGTGCCGAGCGCTATCTGCGCGATGGTGCGATCCTGCCCGAGGACGAAGAGGAGCGCATCAAGGCCAACGACGCGATTCTGCTCGGTGCCGTGGGCGATCCGCGCATCAAGGCCGGCATTCTGGAACGCGGCCTGCTGCTCAAGCTCCGCTTCGACCTCGACCAGTACGTGAACCTGCGCCCCTCCAAGCTGTACAAGGGCGTCACCTCGCCGCTCGCCAACCCCGGCGACATCGACTTCGTGGTGGTACGTGAAGGCACCGAAGGTCTGTACTGCGGTGCCGGCGGCGCGGTGCGCCGCAACACCCCGCAGGAGGTGGCCACCGAGGTGTCCATCAACACCGCATACGGTGTGGAGCGTGTGGTGCGTTACGCCTTCAAGCTCGCTATGAAGCGCAAGAAGCACGTCACCCTGGTGCACAAGAAGAACGTGCTCGTCAACGCCGGTGATATGTGGCAGCGCATCGTCGACAAGGTCGGCGAGGAATACCCTGAGGTCACCCACGACTACCAGCACATTGATGCGGCCACCATCTTCCTGGTCTCCGACCCGAGCCGTTTCGATGTGATTCTCACCGACAACCTCTTTGGCGACATTCTGACCGATGAGGCCGGCTCCGTGGTGGGCGGCGTGGGCTACTCCGCCTCCGGCTGCATCAACGCCTCCGACGAGTTCCCGTCCATGTTCGAGCCGATCCACGGTTCCGCTCCGGACATCGCCGGTCAGAACAAGGCCAACCCGACCGCCGCCATCCTCTCCGCCGCCATGCTGCTCGAGCATCTCGGCTTTGATGATGCGGCCAAGAAGATCCATACCGCCGTCGAAGCGGACATCGAGGAGCTCGGCTCCACCGTGCGCTCCACCGACCAGGTCGGCAAGGACATTCTGGCCCGCATGTGACCTCAAACTTGGCTCCCCTCGCTGAGGGGAGCCAGAAAACTCTCTATACTGAGTTGCATGCAAATGCGACATGGGGAATGCAAAACCGTTGGCAGCAAACTAGTCGCCGTGACCGTATCCGTCGATGATGACGGCACCGCACAGTCATGCCATATCAGCGGTGATTTCTTTATTGAATCAGTTTCGGATGCCGAATCCCATGCTTTGTTGCATGACCTGGAACGAGCTCTAATTAGCGATGATTCATTGCGGTCCGTATTGGACGCCCATCCTAGTTGCCAAATTATCGGCACAGATGAAATTGCCATCAAAACCGCATACAGCCGAGCCGTAAGCAGCAACTTACCCCCGCTGGCGGGGGCTCCAGCGCAGCGGGTGGGGGTGGGCAGCCCCGATGCGCCGAACATCCCAGCATCCATCAATACACAAACCAAGCAGCCCGACAAAAGCTCTGAATACCGGGAGCGCTGGAACGCCCTCAAGCCTCAACTCACCGTGATCCACGGCCATCCGCGTACTCCGGACGAGCAAATGGCCATTGACGAGACCTGGGCGCGTGAAGTCGCAGCAGGAACACGACAGCCGACCATCCGATTATGGGAGTGGGCGGGCCCGGCTGTGGTCATCGGCCGTTTCCAATCGGCCCAGGACGAGGTGAATCTGGACATTGCCAAGCAGCTCGGCTTCGACGTGGTAC
>ENA-OQNL01000069-OQNL01000069.1-human-gut-metagenome-genome-assembly--contig:-NODE-69-length-15520-cov-2.825245_pt1 | contig 15520 bp, 19 predicted proteins | sample MGYA00242631_ERZ504884 | MGnify/ENA primary metagenome ERZ504884 (study PRJEB26092, sample SAMD00036395) | human gut metagenome | host: Homo sapiens | study: EMG produced TPA metagenomics assembly of...
ACTGGATGTAGATAAGATGAAAGCAGCAACCTCATACCTGATCGGACAGCATGATTTTGCTTCTTTTTGCGGTGCAAAAGCGCAGGTAAAAACAACTATCCGTACAGTGACAGGAATTGATGTATGGCGTGACGGAGATATCGTAACCATACGTGTAACAGGAACAGGATTCCTCTACAACATGGTACGAATCATCTCCGGAACTCTGATCGAAGTAGGAAACGGACAGTATCCGCCTGAGAGAGTAAAGACAATTCTGGAAGCCTGCAACCGCGAAATGGCAGGCCCAACTGCTCCGGCACAGGGACTGACACTGATGGGGATTGAATTTTTTGATTGATAGTCAGGAGGAGAAAATCATCCGTTTCGATAATTGCCGGTGGGATAACTGATCAACAGTTTTTTGATGAAAAACAAAAAACGGGGGAGTAACGAAAAAAGTTGAAAAAACGACACAAAACCTATTGACAGAACAGAACCCTTATAATATAATAACCAAATGTGACGTAGTGCGAGATGCTTAAGCCAAATAGCCCAGGCGAAAGTATTTATCAGCGGTTTCGGACATTTCCGCATTTTTAGCACCGGCGTTTCCAATAACTTATATTCGCGGGAAATTCCGCGGTTAATTAAACTATCGTTGATAAATAACAGGAGGTAAAACCATGCAGACTTATATGGCTAATCCAGATAAAATCGAAAGAAAATGGTATGTAGTTGACGCTGATGGATGTACTCTTGGCCGTCTGGCATCCGGAGTAGCAAGCGTTTTAAGAGGAAAAATAAACCACAGTTTACACCACACGTAGACACAGGTGATTATGTAATCATCGTAAACGCTGACAAGATCAAAGTTACAGGTAAGAAATTAGAGCAGAAAATCTACTACAATCACTCCGATTATGTAGGTGGAATGAGAGAAACCACATTAAAAGAAATGTTAGCAAAGAAACCTGAGAGAGTTATCGAGCTCGCAGTTAAAGGTATGCTTCCAAAAGGACCTTTAGGAAGAAGCATGTACACAAAACTTTTCGTATATGCAGGACCGGAACACAAACATGAAGCTCAGAAACCAGAAGCTTTAACATTTTAATTAGGAGGTAGAAAACATTGGCTAGCGCAAAATTACTACGGAACAGGAAAGAAGAAAAAAATACAGTAGCAAGAGTTTACCTTACCCCAGGTACTGGTAAAATCACTATCAATAAAGAGACATTGATGAGTATTTTGGATTAGACACACTTAAAGTTATCGTTCGTCAGCCACTGGCTGCTACCGAGACAGAAGGAAAATTTGACGTTCTTGTAAACGTACACGGTGGCGGATACACAGGACAGGCTGGTGCTATCAGACATGGTATCTCCAGAGCACTCCTTGAGGCAGACAAAGAGTACAGACCAGTTCTTAAAGCAGCTGGATTCCTTACTCGTGATCCTCGTATGAAAGAGCGTAAGAAATACGGCCTCAAAGCCGCTCGTCGCGCACCTCAGTTCAGCAAGCGATAATCTACAGCTTAAAAATGCTAAAAAAGCCCGGAAATACGCTATTTTCCGGGCTTTTTCTATGCCCAAAATTCTGTCTGGACTGTTCGGTTTTGATGGAATTTGAACGGAAATTTATGGGTTTATAGTGGTCAAATTACTGGTGGACAAGCCCATTTTGACCTCTTATGGGTTAAATTACTGGTGGACAATAGGAGCAAATGAAGTCCAATTTTGCCATCGACGGACGAACACATACTTGACCGATTTACATAGAGCCTTGGCTCATTCTTTGAAAACGAGAATGGGTCGAGGCTCTATTTTTTTTCGCCTGAAATCCGGCGAGACAAATTTGAGTAGGAGGTAACAGGTATGACGGATTTCAATCAGAAGACCCATGATACCGATGTGGGTAGTCATGGCGGACAGTCGAGGCAGATGATGGAAGTGTTTGAGAACCAGGAGTTTGGTTCGATCCGGTTGTTACAGGAGGCAGGCAAGACCTTCTTCTGTGCAAGCGACGTGGCGAAAGCGTTGGGGTATGTGAATCCCTACGCCGCAGTGAAACGGCATTGCAGAGGCCCCCTAACGAAACGCGAGGGGGTCGTTCAGAAGGTGAACCAGTATGGGGATGCTGGAGAGCAGGTCGTTGAAATCTCCTTTATCACAGAAGGCGATGTTTACCGGCTGATCGTTCACAGCAAACTGCCATCGGCAGAACGATTTGAACACTGGGTGTTTGATGAAGTTCTCCCTTCTATCCGCAAGCATGGAGTGTATATGAGCGATTCCATTTTGAATCAGGTGATTCAGCATCCGGAGGTCATCTACACCCTGGCACAGGAGCTTGTAGCCGAGAGGGAGCAGCTTGAGGGTATCCGCAAACAGCTGGATGCGGCACAGCCCAAGGCAGACTACTTCGACACCTTTGTGAACTCGGAGGATTGTACCTGCATCAGGAATTTCTGTAAGGAAATCGGAATCCCGGAGAAGACGGCAGTGGCTCTCTTACTGGATCATCGCTATCTGTACCGCAGTCCGAGTGGCTGGCTGATGCCTTTTGCAGATAAATCTGCAAGGGGCTATTTTATTGTCCGGGATTGCTACGGCAGAAGCGGAAAACTGGTGCAGCAGACGAGAGTGACCTGCAAGGGAAAGAATCATCTCTTCAAGTTGTTTAAGAAATGGGGTGTGATCGAATGACGCTTTTTACAGAGGGACGCCTTCAGGCGTTTGAACGCATGATGCAGGATACCGGCAAATACCATCGCCGAGAGGACAGCGAAGATCGTCCGCGCAAATGTCCGAAGAAAAAAGCGGAGCCTGCGAAAAAGGATGGTGAGCACCATGCCGGTATTCAGGGTTGAGAAGAACAGCAATTACACAACAATGTGCAATTACCACCTGCGGGATCAGGGTCTCAGCCTGAAAGGGAAAGGACTTCTCTCCATGCTGCTCAGTTTGCCAGACACATGGAACTATTCGGTACGGGGGTTATCTTCGATTACGCCGGATGGCGTAGATGGAGTGCTTACGGCTCTGAAGGAGCTGGAGCGTCTTGGGTATCTGGAAAGGAACCAGCAGCGTGAGAGTAACGGTCGGATGGGCAGAGCGGAGTATGTGATTTATGAGATGCCAAGGAAAAAGCCGTGTTCGGAATCACCGTGTACGGAAAAGCCGTATGCGGTAAATCCGGATACGGACACACCGGTTACGGAAAATCCCGCGCAATTAAGTACTAATAGAACAAGTACTAAAACAATCAATAAAAGAGAGAAGAAGGAAATCCAACACCGGTATGGCTCATACGAAAATGTCCTTCTTTCTGACACGGAATACGGCAAGCTCCGGCAGGAGTTCCCAGGAGATTATCAGATGCGAGTGGAACGGCTCTCTGAGTATATGGCCTCCACCGGCAGGAGCTACAAAAACCACCTTGCAACAATCCGGAGCTGGGCAAAGAGAGAAAAGCCGAAGTACAACCCGGCAGACTACACATTTGAGGAAGGAGACAGCCTATGAGCGACATGGTGCCTGAAGTTTTGAATGCGGCGTTGGATTCGCTCTTTACGCCGAAAGAACCCGGAGAGCTGGAATACCAGGGCGATGACGGACTGTTGTATTGCAGAAACTGCCATACGCCGGTGCAGTGCAGGGTAAAGCTCTGGGGCAGAGACAAGATTGTTCCCTGCCTTTGCAGATGCCAGCAGGAAGCGATGGCGGAAAAGAAACGCCAGGATGAACTGGTGGAGCGGCAGCGTAAAATCAGGCAGCTGAAAGCAACTGGGATTCAGGAAAAGCATCTTCTGGAATGGAATTTTGGCGTTGCAGAAGACAACAAGGACATCCAGATGGCAAAACGTTATGTGGAGCAGTGGAAAAAGGTCAAGGCTGAAAACCTTGGCCTTTTGTTATGGGGAGATGTCGGAACCGGAAAGTCCTTTGTGGCGGCATGTATAGCAAATGCGCTGCTGGATCAGGGCATTCCGGTTTTGATGACGAATTTCTCCAAAATCCTGAACCAGATGGGTGCCATGTATTCGGAAGAACGATACCGGTATATCGCTTCGTTTTCCAACTATTCTTTGCTGATTCTGGATGATCTGGGAATTGAGCGCAGCACCGAATATGCGCTGGAGCAGGTCTACGCTGTCATTGATGAGCGGTATAAGTCCGGGCTTCCGGTCATTATCACAACCAATCTGAAGATTGCTGAAATCCGCAATCCGCAGGATGTGGTATACGCCCGGATTTACAGCAGGATTCTGGAAATGTGTACGCCGGTGCGAATCAGCGGAGAGGACCGCAGAAAAAGCATTGGAAAAGAAAAACAGCAGGTCGTTAAGGAGGTACTTGATCTATGAAGTGCAAGGCAAAAAAGGCGTTTTTCGCAGGTAAGAATGACATCTATCACCGCTGGAAGGAGGTTAAGAAGCTGAATGGCAAAAGCAAAAACCAGTATTACAACAGAAAACCGCAGTGGCTCAGCTGCCGACGCTGCGGCTAAGGAGCAGTGGACGGAGATGCCGCTTTCAGACCTGCATCCCTTTGAAGGGCATCCCTTTAAGGTGCTGGACGATGAGCTGATGGCACAGACCGTGGAGAGCATCAAGCAGATCGGTGTGGTATCACCGCTGATTGTCCGACCGGACCCGGAAGGCGGATACGAAATCCTTTCGGGACACCGCAGACTTCATGCGGCGCAGCTGGCAGGTTTGGAGACAGTGCCGGTCATCGTTAAGGAAATGGATGATGATGCGGCAATCATCTTTATGGTGGACAGCAACTTGCAGCGGGAAAATATCCTTCCCAGTGAGAGAGCGTTTTCCTACAAGATGAAGTTGGAGGCAATGAAGCATCAGGGGGAACGCGGAGATTTAACTTCGGCCCAAGTTGGGCCGAAGTCGTGGGCAGCTCAGGTTGTAGCTGAAGAAGCTGGTGACAGTAAATCCCAAGTAAAGCGATATATCCGCCTTACAAACCTGATTCCTGAAATTCTGGATATGGTGGATGAGAAGAAAATCGCCTTCAATCCGGCGGTAGAGCTGTCTTATCTGAAACCGTCTGAACAGAAAGAATTTCTGGAGGCAATGGACTATGCACAGGCATCTCCATCCCTGTCGCAGGCGCAGCGGCTGAAAAAACTCTCGCAGGAGGGCGGCTGCACATTGGATGCCATGTGTGAAGTGATGAATGAAATCAAAAAGGATGAGCTTGACCATGTGACGATTAAAAATGAGGTTCTTCGGAAGTATTTCCCGAAATCCTATACGCCGAAGCAGATGCAGGACACGATTATCCGGCTGCTGGAAAAGTGGCAGCGAAGTAAACAACGAGATATGGAACGATGAGAAGGAGATTTTTATGATGATGAACTTTAAGAAGAATCAGAACAACGCAGTGTGCAGCATGGACTGTAAGGACTGCCCGAACGGTGCATCGCAGCCGAATCCGATGGATGATCCCAAGTTTGAGAAGTCCATTGCGATGCTTCATAACTGGGTGATGCTGGAGGCAATCCGTGAAGATCACCCGAAGGAGCGTATTGTGATGGTGATCCTGCCGGGGACTGGCGGCGAACTTCTGACCGAGGCTGGCAGTCGAGACATCTTTGAGGATGTTTACGATGAGATGGAGGCTGATCTGGTGGCAGATGGGGAACTGCTTCTCCATTATGATAAGAGCGATGTGATCGAGACTGACAGAACCCGCTATCTGTTGGGAGCTGCGGAGGTTTCGGAAATCGACCAGAACGGCAACGAATGCAGCATCAATCTGTTTACGCTGGAACGTACCATCGACTATGTGAACGAGAACCTGACGGTGGTTTCCATTGGCGGCGAGTTGGTTCCGGCACTGCGCCTGATCTAAGGAGGCGCCTATGAAGAAATTTGATGTGGAGATTACAGAGACTCTCCAGAGAAAGGTTTCCGTGGAAGCTGCCTCACAGGAAGATGCGGAACGCATGGTGACGCAGGCGTGGAACAATCAGGACTATGTTCTGGATTCCGGCGATTTCACCGGTGTGGATTTCAAGACCGTGGGAGAACATGAATTGGCAGAGACCAGGACAATGGATGTGCTGCTGGTACAGCCCAATGCCTATCCGAAGAAAATCAGTGTTGGCACGGAGCTGGAAGATTTGCAGGCCATGGTCGGCGGCGATATTGAAGTCACCTATCCATTTGAGGATGAAGTGGCCATTATTCTGAATGAATCCGGCAAAATCAATGGTCTGCCGCTGAACCGTGCGATTTACACCGAAGACGGGGATATGCAGGACATTTATGCCGGTGATTTTCTGGTGCTAGGGCTGACAGAGGATGACTTTGGTTCTCTGACTTCGGAGCAGATGCAGAAATTTGAGGAAAAGTTCCATCAGCCCCAGATGTTCGTTCGTATGGGTCGCAGCATCATGGCGATTCCGGTTCCGGATGACATGGTGAAGAAGATGGAGGAAAAAGGCTGCAAAGCCCCAAGAAAAGAGCAAACCTGCACCGGACCGGGACAGTTTGTAAGGAAGGAGGCGGAGATTCATGCAGGAAGAAGTTGAAAATCGTACCGTCAATCTGGCAATCAGCACCACGAAATTGACCTTTCGCACCATCGTGAATGGCTATAATGCGTGGAAACGGCACCATCAGGCAAAGGTGGCTCAGAAAACAGCGCAGCTGCCGGTTGGAAAGCAGAGCATCAAAGAACTGATCGGTCAGAATCAGGGAGTCAGCAGTATCCCCATTGAGAAAACGGATTTGAAAGGCTTTGAACAGGTGGCACGGAAATATGGTGTGGATTATGCCATTACGAAAGACCAAAATGTAATGCCACCCAAGTACACGGTGTTCTTTAAGGCGAAGGATGCGGATGCACTGACTTCCGCTTTTGAGGAATTCACCAACCGAAAGCTGAAACAAGGAAAAACCGAGTGTTCTGGAGCAGCTTAACAAGCTCAAAGAGCTGGTTGCTGCAATTCTTCCGGATAAGGTTCGCCACAAAAGTCAGGAGCGTGATCTATGAGTAATAAGACAAAGAAGCAGCTGCTCCTGAACCTACCGTACTTCATTGCCGGTCTTGTATGTACCAATCTGGGAGAAGCGTGGAGAATTGCCGAGGGCGCAGACATGTCTGAAAAGCTCCTCGGCTTTCTTTCTGCCCTGGGTGCAGCATTTTCCAACCCGATGCCAAGTCTGCATCCGATGGATTTGCTGATTGGTGTGTGCTGCGGAGCGGGTTTGCGGCTTGCTGTGTACCTGAAAGGCAAAAATGCCAAGAAATATCGCCATGGCATGGAGTATGGCTCTGCTCGTTGGGGTACGCAGAAAGACATCGAACCGTTTGAAGATCCAGTGTTTGCAAACAATGTGATTCTGACCCGGACGGAGCGGCTGATGATGGGCAACCGCCCGAAGAATCCGGCAAATGCCCGAACAAAAACGTGCTGGTGGTGGGCGGCTCCGGCAGCGGCAAGACCCGGTTTTGGCTTAAACCCAATCTTTTACAATGCCACAGTTCCTATGTGGTCACTGACCCGAAAGGCGATATCGTAATCGACTGCGGCCAAGCCCTTTTGAAGAACGGATACAGTATCCGGATTTTCAATACTATCAATTTCAGAAAGTCGATGCATTATAATCCCTTCGCGTATATTCACAGCGAAAAGGATATTTTGAAGCTGACCACAACCCTCATTGCCAACACCAAAGGGGACGGCAAGGCCGGTGACGAATTCTGGACGAAGGCAGAGACCTTGCTGTATTGTGCTTTGATTGGTTATATCCACTATGAGGCACCGCTGGAAGAGCAGAACTTTGCAACGCTGATTGAATTCCTGAATGCGATGGAAGTACGCGAGGATGATGAAACCTTTCAGAATCCAGTGGATCAGATGTTTGAAGCTCTGAAAAAGAAAAACCGAACCACTTTGCTGTCCGCCAATATGCCAAGTTCAAGCTGGCGGCGGGCAAGACCTTAAAGTCGATTCTGGTGAGCTGCGGCGCACGTCTTGCTCCCTTCGATATTGAGGAAGTCCGTGATATCACTATGTACGATGAGCTGTCGCTGGATACGGTGGGAGATAAGAAAACGGCTCTGTTCCTCATTATGAGCGATACAGACCCGACTTTTAATTTCCTGATTTCCATGATTTACACACAGCTGTTTAACCTGCTGTGCGAAAAAGCGGATGATGTTTACGGCGGCAGACTGCCGGTGCATGTGCGCTGCCTGATTGATGAGTGTGCGAACATTGGTCAGATTCCGAATCTGGAAAAGCTGGTAGCCACCATCCGATCAAGAGAAATCTCGGCGTGTCTGGTGCTTCAGGCACAGAGCCAGTTGAAGGCAATCTACAAGGACAATGCCGATACCATCATCGGCAATATGGATTCTCGTATTTTCCTTGGCGGTTCGGAGCCGACTACGCTAAAAGAGCTGAATCAGGCACTGGGAAAAGAAACGATTGATCTGTACAACACTTCCGATACCAGAGGCAATAGCCCATCTTACGGCACCAATTACCAAAAGGTTGGGCATGACCTGGCTTCGGTGGATGAACTGGCTGTGCTGGATGGCGGAAAGTGCATTTTGCAGCTGCGCGGTGTCAGACCGTTCAAGTCAGATAAATACGATCTGACCCAGCATCCGAACTACAAGCTCACTGCCGGTGCTGATAAGAAAAACACGTTCAGCATCGAGGCGTTTCTCGATCATCGGCTGAAGCTCAAGCCCGGTGATAAGTACGAAGTGGTTGACGCAGATCATGCCAAGTAAGGTTGCTCTGACGGCGAAGATGTCATGGGTGCGCTGCTGGCAACAGAATAAGAAGAGGCGGCGAGCTGCCGCCTCTTTACATAGCCAGGTTTCTGATTGGGATTGGAAATCTGGCTATATGTTTGCCCATTTGCAGGTGCACATGCAGATGGAAAATCACTATTCATCAGCCCATAAGGGCGCAATGTACAAGGAGGTACACATTTATGGCATTTTTCAACAGCGCAGTAACCGTTCTTCAGACCCTCGTTATCGCACTGGGTGCCGGCCTCGGCATCTGGGGAGCGATCAACCTGCTGGAAGGCTACGGCAACGACAACCCTGGTGCCAAGTCTCAGGGCATGAAGCAGCTGATGGCTGGCGGCGGCGTGGCACTGATCGGCACGACTCTGGTGCCGCTGCTTTCTGGTCTGTTCGGTTAAGCGAAAACTGTCGGAGCGAAGATTCCGACCGGGCGGCGAAAGCTGCCTGTTACATAGTCAGGTGCAGGCAATCTCCGCAGCTGGCTATTTTCTGCGCTCTCCGGCAGGTGCACATGTTGGAAGTATGACGCAGAACCGCAGTTTAGAATCGCACCGGCTGATAGGCCGGACAAGTTACAGGAGGACAAATCTATGGCGTTTCTTACTACAACTGCATCGGCACTGTCTCTTTTCTCACAGCTGTTCATGCTTCTGTCCCGGATGGCGAAGCTGTTCGGCGTGTTTGCGTAAGAAAGGAGGCGGCTCATGCAGAGTATCCTTGAACAGATCACAGATTGGCTCAAGAGCATGATCATCAGCGGCATCATGGGAAATCTTTCAGGGATGTTCGATTCGGTCAACCAGCAGGTTGGACAGATCGCAGGCGATGTGGGAACCACACCGGCGAACTTTTCACCTGCGGTCTTTTCTATGATCCGCAACATCTCGGAATCCGTGATCCTGCCCATTGCCGGAATGGTGCTGACATTCATCGCCTGTTATGAGCTGATCCAGATGCTTATCGAGCATAACAATCTGGCAAATTTCGAGACCTGGACATTTTTCAAATGGGTCTTTAAGACCTTTCTGGCAGTGACTCTGATCTCGAACACATTCAATATCACGATGGCTGTCTTTGATGTGGCACAGCAAGTGATCTCTCGAAGCGGCGGTCTGATTTCCGGCAGTACGTCCGTCAGTGATGCGACCCTGACAGCAATGCAGGCTACACTGGAAGGAATGGACTTGGGACCGTTGCTGGGACTGTATTTGCAGACCTTTGTGGTTCAGGTCACGATGCTGGCGTTGTCGGCTATCATCTTTGTCATCGTGTATGGCCGAATGGTGGAAATATATCTCATGGTGAGCCTTGCACCGATCCCGTTCGCAACCTTTGGCAACCATGAGCAGAGCCATACCGGTCAAAACTATCTGCGCTCCCTGTTTGCACTGGGATTCCAGGGATTTCTTATCATAATCTGTGTAGGCATCTATGCAGTTCTGATTCAGAACCTGTCCTTTTCGGATAACATTATCAGCAGCATTTGGGGCGTTATGGGTTATACGGTTTTGCTGGCATTTACCCTATTTAAGACGGGAAGCCTCGCGAAATCCGTGTTTGCAGCGCACTAAGGAGAGGAGGAATGATTCATGGCATCTTATATTTCTGTGCCGCGAGACCTTTCAAAGGTCAAAACCAAGGTATTTATGAACCTGACCAAACGGCAGATTCTCTGCTTCGGAGCCGGTGCGCTGATTGGCGTTCCGGTTTTCTTTTTGCTTAAATCCAGCGGGAATCTTAGTCTTGCTGCACTTGGCATGATGGCAGTGATGCTGCCGCTTTTCTTTCTTGCCATGTATGAGAAAGATGGTCAGCCGCTGGAAGTGGTGGCAAAGCACTTCTATGAGGCAAAGTTCAAGCGGCCGAAAACGCGGCCTTACAAACAAAAAATTACTATGCACTGCTGGTTCAGCAGGCAGACGTGGAAATGGAGGTAAATCGCATTGTTCAAAATTCTCGAAAAGCTGACAGCGAAGATAAAAAGCAGGAGGACATCCGAATGCCGTCCCATCTGTCAGCCGCAGAGCAGAAACAGGTGCAGATGGTGATCGACCGTGCAAGGGGTGACCGCACGGTTCCGCATTCGGCACAGGAGAGCATTCCTTTTCAGCGGATGTTCCCGGATGGTATCTGCCGTGTGACGGACAACTACTACACCAAAACCATTCAGTTTCAGGACATCAATTATCAGCTGGCACAACAGGAGGATCAGACGGCTATCTTTGAGGAATGGTGCAGCTTCCTAAACTTCTTTGATTCCAGCATCCGCTTTGAGCTTTCTTTTATGAATATGGCTACGGATGCCTCGAATTTTGAGAAGATGGTGCGTATTCCGTACCAGAAGGATCATTTCAATCCGGTGCGCACGGAGTACAGCACCATGCTGCGCCGCCAGCTTGCCCAGGGCAACAACGGCCTGACCAAGACGAAGTATCTGACGTTTGGCATTGAGGCGGAATCCATGAAACAGGCAAAGCCGAGGCTCATTCACATTGAGATCGACCTGATGAACAACTTCAAACGTTTGGGTGTCCAGGCAAAACTGCTGAACGGCAAGGAACGGCTTCATCTGATGCACGATATGTTCCACATGGGTGACCATGACCGATTCAATTTCGATTGGAAATGGCTGCCGGAGAGTGGGCTGTCGGTAAAGGACTTTATTGCTCCGACCGGATTTGCCTTTCCGAAGAACCGGATTTTTCAGATGGGCGGGATGTATGGTTCCATGTCCTATCTCCAGATCACAGCTTCCGACCTTTCGGATCAGCTGCTGAAGGACTTTCTGGATATGGAATCCAGCCAGATCGTGACCATGCACATTCAGTCAGTAGACCAGAATAAAGCAATCAAGTCCATTAAGCACACCATTACGGAGCTGGATCGTTCCAAGATTGAGGAACAGAAGAAAGCAGTCCGTTCCGGATACGATATGGACATCATTCCGTCCGATTTGGCAACTTACGGTAAGGACGCAAAGGCACTGCTGAAGGAATTGCAGAGCCAGAATGAGCGTATGTTCCTGCTGACCTTTCTGGTGATGAACACCGGCGAAACGGAGCAGGAGCTGGAAACCAATGTGTTTCAGGCTTCCAGCATTGCACAAAAGTACAACTGCAACCTGCGCCGTCTGGACTTCCAGCAGGAGCAGGGGCTGATGAGCTGCCTGCCGCTGGCACAGAACCTGATTGAGATTCAGCGCAGCATGACTACCAGCAGCACGGCAATTTTCGTGCCGTTTACCACCCAGGAACTGTTTCAGACCGGGAAAGAGGCTCTGTACTATGGGCTGAATGCTTTGTCCAACAACCTGATTATGGTTGACCGGAAAAAGCTCAAAAACCCCAACGGGCTGATTCTGGGTACCCCCGGTTCCGGTAAATCCTTCTCTGCCAAGAGAGAAATCGCCAATGCGTTCCTGGTGACGGATGACGATGTAATCGTGTGCGATCCCGAAGCTGAGTACACAGCACTGGTGCAGAAATTTGAGGGGCAGGTCATTAAAATCAGCCCTTCCAGCACGCAGTATATCAACCCAATGGACATCAATGCGAACTATTCGGAAGAGGATAATCCGATTGCCCTGAAAGCAGATTTCATCCTGTCCCTGTGTGAGCTGATCGTGGGCGGAAAAGAAGGCTTGCAGCCGGTAGAAAAGACGGTCATCGACCGCTGTGTTCATCAGATTTACCAGACCTATTTTGAACACCCGGTGCCGGAGAACATGCCCGTTTTGCAGGATTTGTACGAAGCTCTGCTCCGGCAGGATGAAAAGGAGGCACACCATGTGGCAACGGCACTGGAAATCTATGTAACCGGTTCTCTGAACCTGTTCAACCACCGCACCAACGTAGATATCAATAACCGGCTGGTCTGCTATGACATCAAGGAGCTGGGCAAGCAGCTGAAAAAGATCGGGATGCTGGTGGTGCAGGATCAGGTCTGGGGGCGTGTGACCGCCAACCGTAATGCCGGTAAAGCCACCCGCTACTATATGGACGAGTTCCATCTGCTTTTGAAAGAAGAGCAGACAGCGGCCTACAGCGTGGAAATCTGGAAGCGATTCCGTAAATGGGGCGGTATTCCCACCGGCATCACCCAGAATGTGAAAGACCTGCTTTCTTCCCGCGAAGTGACGAACATTTTTGAAAACAGCGACTTCATTTATATGCTGAATCAAGCAGCCGGTGATCGTCAGATTCTGGCGGATCAGCTGAATATCAGCCCACATCAGCTGTCCTATGTGACCCACTCCGGTGAAGGCGAAGGACTGCTGTTCTACGGAAATGTGATTTTGCCGTTCGTTGATCGTTTCCCGACCGATCTGGAACTGTACCGGATTATGACGACAAAATTAACCGAAGTGCAGGAAGCGAAGGAGGCGTAAGCGATGGCTGGCAAGAAAAATCCGAATCTCGGAGACAAGCTGCGGCAGGAGCGCGAGGGTGCGGAGAACACCCTTCGCGATTCCAGAAGCAAAACCGCAGATAGCAGTACGGGAGACGGCGGCAAGAAAAAAGCGGAACACCGAAGGCAGATTCGTCACGAGGCCGATCTTGCTAAGATGCGCAGTAAGAAGCTGAAATCAGATCAGGAAGTAAAAGCGAAAAAGAATGCAGCAGCTTCCGGGAAAAAAGGCGGAAAGCCAAAGAAGCCGGGAAATCTTGCGGCAGATGCACTTTCAGCCAAGGCACATCAGAGTGTGCGCAATGCCGACCAGGTATAATAATTCTGGTGTGGAGGCAGCGCATTTTACCGAAGGCTCAGCGGAAGGTGCAGCCCGTGCTGGTTCCCGGTTCCAATATGGTCGAAAGCTGCAGCAGTACAAAAAAGCTGGAGCGGTTGGAGAAAAAAGGGAAATAAAGATGCCGTAGATTCCATCTTTGCGGAACGCATGAAGTCTGATCCGCAGGCTGGTTCCAATCTCTTTTCCCGATGGCGGCAGAAGCAGGCCATCAAAAAAGAGTATGCCGCTGCGAAGGCAGGTGCGGCCGCTGCAGAGAACACAGCATCTGGCACAGCCAAAGCTGCACAGGGTACTGTCAGTATAACGGAAAAGGCATTTCAGTTTGTGCAGAGCCACTCGCATATCATCATCGGTATCGCAGCCGTGGGACTGCTTGTTTTGGTGATTGCCGGGTCGGTTTCGTCATGCTCCGTCTTGATCAATGGCGGCGGCAATGTGGTGCTGGGGACTTCCTACACGGCAGAAGATGAAGATTTGAAAGGCGTGGAGACGGATTATACCAGGCTGGAAGATAAACTTCGCAAACAAATCGACCGCATTGAAACCGACCATCCGGGCTATGACGAGTATCGCTACAATCTGGCAGAGATTGGTCACAATCCCTATGAGCTTGCATCTCTGCTGACCGTAGAATTTGAAAACTATACGAGAAGCCAGGTGCAGGCGCGGCTCCAGAGTATTTTTGAAGCGCAGTATGAGCTGAAGTTGGAGGAAAAGGTGGAAATCCGGACAAGGAAGGAAACCCGTGTGGGCTATCGCTACAATCCAATCACCGGAACCGGACACACCTACACCTATCAGGTGACGGTACAGTATGAGTATAAAATCCTCAATGTAACACTGCTCAATCGGGGCGTTGACTATGTTGCAAGAAATTCCGGCCTTACAGATGACCAGCTGCAACGATACGAAGTCACACTGGAGTGCCGGGGCAATCGAGATGACCTGTTTGCAGGCATAGCCTTTGCAACGCCGGATGGCGCGGGTTCCAGCGGAGAATACCAGGATTACGACATTCCGGGCGAAGCTCTGACGGATGAAAAATTCCGGAAGATGATTACCGAAGCAGAGAAATATCTCGGTTATCCCTATGTTTGGGGCGGCAGCTCGCCGAGTACCAGTTTTGACTGCTCCGGTTTTGTAAGCTGGGTCATCAACCACTGCGGCAATGGCTGGAATGTAGGCAGGCAGACGGCCAACGGTCTGATGGGAAAATGCGACATTATCCCGAAGAGTGAGGCAAAGCCCGGAGACCTGATCTTCTTCCAGAAAACCTACAACACCAGTGGCGCATCCCATGTGGGCATTTATGTCGGCAACGGGATGATGATCCACTGTGGCTCACCAATTTCCTATGCTTCCATTGAGACGAGCTACTGGCGGCAGCACTACTACTGCATGGGAAGAATTCGATAAAAATAGGGCGTTTATTCGCCCGGAAAGGATACGATATGAGCTTGAAACTGGAAAAGATTGCTGCGGAGCGCGAGAAAGCCCGCAGGAAACGCGATGAATGGGAGGAGCGCAGAAAGGAATGGGACAGAAAGTACCACGAGCAGGAAAACAGCGAAATCTGTGAAATGGTACATGCCCAGAGCCTGACCCCGGAACAGCTGGCAGTCATCATTCAGCTGGCGCAGGCTGCGGTTCCCAACCCGGAGAACCTGAAACTGGATGAGAAAGAAACGGAGGATATGGAATGAAAAAGATGATGGCAATGCTGCTTGCCAGCGTGATGGCGGCAGGAACCTTTACGACCACTGCATTTGCCTATACGGGCGATGATGTGCAGAAGAACACGCCTGTCAGTACCGCTGCACAGGAGACGGATGCAGCAGAAAGCACAAATGCGGGGAAAACGGACAATACCGACAGCATCGAAATCGACCCGGACATGCAGGTTCTGCCGGATGGCTATGAGGTCTCTACGGATGCGGATGGGAACCTGATCGTTACGGTGGGCGGCAAAGAATACAATATCGGCAGCGAAAAGTCCCAA
>ENA-OQNL01000070-OQNL01000070.1-human-gut-metagenome-genome-assembly--contig:-NODE-70-length-15516-cov-4.130548_pt1 | contig 15516 bp, 18 predicted proteins | sample MGYA00242631_ERZ504884 | MGnify/ENA primary metagenome ERZ504884 (study PRJEB26092, sample SAMD00036395) | human gut metagenome | host: Homo sapiens | study: EMG produced TPA metagenomics assembly of...
TTCAGGTTTGGTATATCCAAAATTCGCCGCCAAACAAGGAAAAGCTCGTGTGCGAGAAAAGCTTTTTGAGATATATTTCAAAAGGTGATTATGCCGTCGAACACGAGAGTTCTCAGTTCCTGATCGAATATGTATCTGCACCAGATTTGCTGGAACTGTGTCCCCCTCTCTGAACGGGAGGACATGCTTGTGGTCGCATGAGGAAGATGGGCTAAGGAATGGATACCAGTATCCTTTCAGACGAAAATAGCCAACCTGTTCGAGGTGGCGTTCAAGGATCTCGGCATCTACTCCGTCCAGACCGTTCTTAATCAGAGTGGCTGCCAGATCTGAAAAATCTTTTGGCGGGTGCTGCGGGTAGGAAAGAACTTGAGCGTTGCCGTCATGCGAATTTGCCATGGAGCCCCCTCGAGCAAGAAAAATGCCACCCTAGTGTGCTTCAGTGAGAGGCATTGGTGGCTTTTAACAAGTGAATATTCTACCAAAGGTAGAACTTTTTATCCAATAAAAGACACTCCATACTGCTAGTGGTTAACCTAAGGTGAAAACGCTAAATATGGTGAGTGTATACAGGATTCATCTCATTTCACTCTGTTGAAGAGCAATCATGGTCTCGATTCGATTGGGCCGAATCGGCAGATGATTGACTTGTTCTTCTACTCTCGGTTTGTTTCTCGCCTCCTCCATATAAGCGACAGCGAGAGATGGTAGTCAAAGGAGAGTTCCACAGGGTTCCGAGTTCGTAAAGGGCGTCGGCTTGGGCAAGGGCGTGCGTATCAATCTCGGTAAAGACGGCATCAGCAGCGTATCGTTCGGCAGACGTGACGCACCGCATGTCACCGTAGGCAAGCGGGGAACGTATGTGGGTGCCAGCATTCAAAAACGCCAACCATTACCCGCGAATCTGCGAGCCGAACGGCCATGGCGCTAGTTTGGCCATCTTGAACGATTGAATGCCGAATGGAATACCGATGATGGTGACGCAGTTGAGCAGGCCGGCAAGTATGTAGCCAATCGCCATCCATATGCCAGCCAACACAAACCATACGATATTGGCCAGCACCGATCCCACACCGCCGCCATACACCACGGTTTTGCCGAACGGGGTCAGCGTTAAACCCGCCATTTTGAACGCCTGAACTCCCAATGGAATGCCGATGATGGTGACGCACAGCACCAGCCCTATAACGGCCCAGCTCACAGCCAGAAACAGACCACCCAGAATCAGCCACAGAATATTGCCAAGAAGTCGCATACGCACATGCTACTGATATGCCGTGCCGATGCCGACAAGTGGCAACGGATAACAACAAAAGATACAAAAAGCAGCAAAGCCATGTGGGAAGGATGTATTTTGCCTCGCCATAAGCAAAAATGGCGAGGCAGATTTATCGAACCTTAATCGAACCAAGTTTTAATACGGTTGCATTGCTTGGCGATGCCTCCGAATATATTGGTCAAATTTTGACTTTGCTTTCCGAGGCCTTGCTGGCAGCAACGTATTGAATGGATTTTTGCAGTCACTTAATTGATGCGGCTGCAAAAGCGATCGGTATTTTCTGGCTGAATTCCTTAAGTACGGAGCGGCAGAAAACAAGATCTTTGATAAATGCCATGTAAAACTGCTCAACATCTGTTTGACTGAAAGCCCGCTACAAATCTGCCATACATACCGCAGATAGACCGGTTGAAATGGGAAAGATGCGCAGAGTGTGGGGCGTTCGCCTTGGGAACGGACGCCCCACACTTGTTGTGCGGGAATTTATAGCATTCCGATCAGTCCGTGATCGTGGCCGTCGCGCGCGAAGGCTGGAATCGTGTCTATTCCGGCGTCGACAGTGATTTTTTGCCCCCCTTCATACACTTTGCCAGTGCGTAGATCCGTCCATGTGATGCTAGCGTTTCCGGGAAGCGTCACCTCACGCGACCTAGCTCCGGCCTCAACTACGGGGGTCACTAGGATATCAGGGCCGAACATGTATTCATCGGCGATATCAGACACCGATTCGTCTTGAGGGAACTCGTAGAAGAGTCCACGGACCAAAGGCTGGCCATCGGTATGTGCTGATTCGAACAATTCCCGAGTGTAAGGGCGCATTTTCTCGCGAATGGCAATGAACTTTCGGAAGATCTGCTCCGTCTCGGGGCCATAACTCCAAGGCTCATTGTCGGCACCACTTGGCGAACGGTGGTCTCCGGCCGAATTGGTGATGGTCTCCTTGCCGGTTGTCGTATGCAGACTACGGTCGCCATGGTTGCGCATGACCGGTAGGAAGCATGAGAACGCGCACCAGCGGGCCAACAACTCCTTGAAATCGTCCGAATCAATTATCCCATCATGGAAACCGCCCATATCGGTGGTGAACCAGGGGATACCGGCCATGCCCATGTGGATGGCGCAGGTAATCTGGGCACGGAGGTCGGCGAAGGTTGAACCAACGTCTCCAGACCAAACAAGAGAACCATAGCGTTGCGAACCAGCCCAAGCGCAACGGGTGAGGTTGACGATGTCACCATCCCTTCCTATGGTTTGTTGCCCCTCGTAGAAGCCTTTATTGTAGTCTCTTGGGTAGATGTTTGCCACCTGCTGGTTTGGGCCGGCATAATATCGATAGTTGTCGAAATCGTACGTGCCGTATTCAGGTTCCGCTTCATCGAGCCAGAATGCATCAACCCCAAGCTCGGCATAATTTGTTCGGCACTTCTCCCAAACGTATTCGCGAGCTTTTGGATTGGTGGCGTCATAGAACTGGCTGGGACCTTCGAACATCATGCCGACGTCTTCACCCTTATCTGCGCGCACGAGAAGGTTCTTTGACTTCATCTCAACATAATTCTCTGAGGCGAGCGCGACCTGGGGCCACACAGATACCATGAGTTTCACTCCCATGCTGTGCAGCTCGTCCGCCATAGCTTTGGGATCGGGCCAGAATTCATTCTCAAAACGGAAGTCACCCATATGCGGCCAGTGGAAGAAATCTACAACGATGAGATCCAATGGAATATTACGCTGTTTAAACCCATGGGCGACGTCTAGGAGCTGACGTTGATTCCAATATCTAAGCTTGCACTGCCAGAATCCCAGTCCCCATTCAGGCATGTGAGGAGCGTGCCCTGTGGCGTCGGCGTAATGCTTCATTATCGAAGAAGGTGTATCGCCTGTGGTAATCCAGTAGTCAATCTGCTTGGCTGATTCAGCTCGCCATTCCGTACGGTTCTTGCCGAACGTAACGTTTCCAAGTGCCGGATTATTCCACAGGAAGCCATATCCGGCACTGGAAACCACGAAAGGAATAGATGCCTGTGAATTGCGGTGCGCGAGTTCGAGAGTACAACCTTTCAGATTGAGGATGTTCTGTTGGTACTCGCCCATACCATATAGTTTCTCATTTTCCGGTGTGGTAAAGGAAGCAACGATGGAATAGTCGCCTCCGGTGATCGGCTTGAACCATCGCGCTCGAAGATTTAGTGATCCGCCAGATTGGTATTTCCTGAATGAGCGGTGTGCCGTCTGCCTTATAGAAGCTTAGTAAACAGCGTGGCTCTTCATATCCTGATCCGGAGTACAGGCCGCAGGATGCTTTCGCTTGAACTACAATATCGCCATTGCGTAATTCGGCGGTTCTATTGGGCTTGTCAATGGTGATATCATAGTCGTGACTGTCTGAGGCCTGATTGTTTTGTGGCAGCAAAGCTCCTTCTTGTTCCTGTATCTCATGCATTTTCGAGGCGCGGACGCGGACTGAATTCTTTCCCCATGGTTCGATGCGAAGATATTCGCCGTCACCAGTCCACAACAGTGCATCTCCATCGATAGCAAAAGTTAGTTCACTCATAGTTGGTCCTTGTAATTATGTACTTAAGGGTTGGATCAGTCTTTCACCGCTCCGGCTGTTACGCCGGCGGCAACGTATTTCTGTGACGAAAATTAGTAATAGCGCTGTTGGTACTGAGGCCAATACTGCGGTGGCCATCATTGGCCCCCATTCTTGGTTCTGTGAACCGATAAAGTCATATAGACCCATGGTGATTGGCCTCATCTTGCCGCCACCGGAATCGAGGGTCGAAGCAAACATGAAATCTGACCATGCCCAGAGGAAAGCGAACAGCGAAGTCGTGACAATGGTATTACGGGAGAGTGGAATCACGATTTTGGTAAAAACACCCCACTGCGATGCTCCGTCGATTTGCGCTGCCTCCACCAACGAGCGTGGCATACCGGACATAAATCCCGTCATCAGAATCACTGCGAACGGTACCGACAAAGTGGAGTCGGCAACGATAAGTCCCGGAATACTGTCGAGAAGACCGATGTCATCGTAGATCTGGTAGAAGCCTAGAGACATAACGACCGCGGGAATCATCTGAGCAACAATCAACAGGAAGTTCATGGACTTTGAGCCTTTGAACTCCAAGAAAACAATGGCGTATGACGAAGGTAATGCAATTGCTAGAGTCAGGATCACGCATCCTATGGCAACTAGCAATGACGTTCCTAGGTAGGGGAGCTGTGAACTTAACGCAGAGGCATAATTGTCGAGCGTGAAATCTTTCGGGAACAGATCACCTGAACGGATGGAGCGACGTTGCGTGAATGATATGTTGATCATCCAGTATACGGGGAAGAGCATAATCAGCGTCAAAATGATGCCTATAAGTGTTTTCCACCATGATGAACGATGTTTCATTTTAGTTACCTCTTCTCTTCATTCTGCTGGGCCCACAGGTAAATCAGAGCGAAAATCAGTGCTACGACAATGAGAATCGTGCCCACAACGGATGCTTCCGAATACCGGATGGTTGCTGATGTGCCCTTTCCGAAAGCCATCTCATAAGCCCAAGTTGCCAAGGTTCTCGAAGATCCAGTGCCCTTGGTCATAATCCAGATGATGTCTACTGTTCGTAACGTGTAGACGAAACCTAGCAGGAGCGTGATCATCGATACCGGCTTGAGCAACGGGAAAGTAATCTTCCAGAAGCGCTGCCAAGCATTGCAGCCATCCAACGCGGCGGCTTCATACAAGTCGCCATTGATGTTTTGCAAGCCCGAATACAGAATTACAAGATTGAAAGGAATGCCAAGCCAAATATTGGCAATGATAACCGCCCACAAGGAATGATCGGCTTGCAGCCACCAAACCGGGTCCAAACCAAATAGTTTGAGGAAATTATTAATAACACCGCTGTCGGCGTCCATCATCCATTGCCAGATCGTACCGGAAATCATTGGCGGAAGTAGCCATGGTACAAGGAATGCGCCGCGCAAAGCCGCGGAAAGTTTGAAATTCTGATTGAAGAAAACCGCCAATGCCAAGCCGATAGAGTATTGGAAAACGATAGAAGCGAAGACGAAAATCAAAGTCTGTCCAAGAATAGTCCAGAACTGTTGATTGCTTAATATTTCCTTATAGATATCGAATCCAGACCAAGGGGCATCGCCGGTCACAAAAGTGCGACGTGTGTAGCGGTGCATACTCATGGAAATATTCTGGATCAGAGGCCAAACGTAGAAGATAAGCATGTAAATAATCAGCGGGGCCGCGAAACCAATGGCGGCCAATGTGGTTGGCTTGATTCGCCTTGGTTTATCTGCAGTGATTGTTTGAGACATAGTTCACCTGCCTGTTGATGGAAAAGATGGAATGGGGCGTCTGAATATCGCAATGAATGGCGGGCAGATGCCCCAGAAAAATATGAGACCGCGAATCAGCCCTTATTCAAGGCAGCCTGTAGATCTTCAGAAAGCTGTGCAGAAATGTCTTCGTATTCCATACCAACGTCAGTGGTACGGCCTTCAGCATTTTCTACGGCGTCAACCCAAGGTGCCCAGGCACTGTTCCTCTTCCACCTGCTGCTTGCGGACGTCACTTTTTGGCGGCAAGATAAACCATCTCATCATTGGTCTTCTTGAGATTATCTCCGTCAATGAGGCACTGAATGACCTCCGCGGTTGCTTTCATCTTGTCACTGTCTTTGGTTTTCTGGGCTGGAATGGTAATGAACTCGCCACCGCTTGGAACTGGGGCTACTCCGCCATCTTTGGCTGGGATGGAAATCATCTTGTAGCCTTTCTCGACGGCCGACTCCATCTGCCATGAACCATTTTCGGAGAAGCCGTAATCGCCGCCAAGGAACAGATCCCATGCGGCAGATTGGTTGTCCGTTGCGACCGATTTCGGAGCCCAACCTTTTTGGACCCAGCCGGATACCAGATCAAGCGCATCCTGTTCGGCACTGGAACCTGAAGCGTCCTTCAATTGACCGCCGGCTCCCCAGAACCAGGGAAGGAACTGGAATGTTCCTTCTTCGCCGGAAATGCCGGAGAATGTGATGCCCTTATATCCTGCGTTTACTACTTTTTCGATGGCACTGTTGAGCGAATCCCAATCGGTGATCGATTCTGGGTCTACGCCGGCCTTATTGAGGACATCGGGGTTTGTATACAATCCCAATGCGTTAGTGCCGTAAGAAACCCCATATTGTACGCCGTCGATGATGCCGGGACCTTCGATATTCTTGTCGAACCCTGAAACGTCGACTCCCGCTGCCTCGATATCCGTAACAAGTCCTGCGTCGACAGCGGTAGGCATCTTTGGGTTATCGATCAGGGCGATCTGAGGTGCGTTGCCGGCCTTGACGGCTGTTGTGAGATTGTTTAATAGGTCTGACTGCGCATAGCCGATGCGTTTTACGTTATATCCCTCAGGAGCACAATTGGTAACGTATTTCGCCCATGTGCTGCTATCGTTCTTCTGAGGGTATGGGTCCCAGAATTCGATTGTTTTGGAATCTTGACTCGAGTTGCTACCGCAAGCGGCGAGACTGACTGCCGCGGCACTTGCGGCGATTAAAGCTATCACGCGCTTCATATTTGAACCGATCATTTGGTATTTCCTTTCATTAACAGCGCACCTATGCGCCGAATGATTAATTTATTGCGTTTGGGAAGTTTTAATCCCAAACTGTTGAACCGGTTAAACAAGTTAAATAATAAACCCTGATCTTTGAAAAGTCAAATCGACGAACTTAACTAATGTAGAATCCCGCGGTTGTTTTCTGCGCGTAATCTACGTAGCTGCGATGTTACTCGGGCTCTTGGGTTAGTGGATAATCAAGATAGCGGGTGACCGTCGGGGCTTTCGGATTGTTTATTCGACGCAAAAGGGTTCCCACGGCGGCTTCTGATAGTTGCGTAATGTCCGGACGCACTGCAGAGAACGATATCTTCATTGATGTTGCTAGCTGTTTCGGGAAAACGGTTACGACCTGCAAGTCATCCGGTGTTCGGAGATTCCTGCGTGCCAAAACCTGAGGGGCAACGATTGTTGCCGGCTCGTTGTGCAGTATCAGAGCGGTCGCTTTGGTGTGCGTATCTAGTGCATGCTCAATGAGGGGCGAAGGATCCGAATCGTCGTCTTTCGGATATTCGACATGCATTTTCAGGTCAAGACGTTTGGCGGTCTCTATCGCTGAATCCAGAAAGCGCCAAGCGTAGCCAAGACCCTGATCAAATATTGTGTGTGACCATGAAATAAGAATCACCTCTTTATGCCCTTCAGAGGCTAGGAAATTCAAGATTGATGATGCGGCCTTGGCGAAATCGGAATCCACTGTATCCAAACCGTGTGAGTTCTTTGGCGAGCCGAATGCAACGGTCGGAATGTGCTCTTTTGCGGCATAGCTGACTCGTGGATCCTCATCTTTGACGTCCATCAGGATGAACCCATCCACTTTCTTTGACGACCATGCTTCATGCATTGCCTCGATGCCGTCGCTCTCGCCAATGAGTAGGGTGTCGTATCCTCTCTTTGTCGCTTCTTCGGATAGCAGGTACACGTACAGTCCAAAGAGGGCTGACAGATAGTTGCCGTGAAAGGCGGGGGAGACCACACCTATTGTTTTGGTTTTTCTTACGGATAGTGCGCGGGCTGCATGGTTAACCGTATAGCCTAATTCGTCAATCGCATGTCGCACCTTAAGTGTTGTAGCTCGGGTGATCCGAGGATCTCCCGATAGTACATACGAGACTGTTGCCTTGGAAACACCGGCTGCGTGCGCCACGTCAGAAATTGTTACCATATATCACCTGCTCTCGCTCCGTCGCTTCGCTAGGTTAAGCAAATAAGCAACATGAGACAAGTTTAGCGTTATCTGTTTGCGCGCGTCGCCATGATGGTCGACAAAAGGCAATGACTCTATTCCGCGTTTTTTCATCCAATGGAGGCGTGGACGGCCATGCGCGCGAGTATCCGCCAAACTACTGATGTTAGTGGTTTGGATTGAGTCCGTGCTATTGGCTTGACGTATGCCGTTGATGGTGCGAACATTGGTGAGTTTGATTCGCATCGGTGCTTTAGGCGATTAAAAGTACATGCATGTGAAGAAAAGTGCGTTGAACGCCGTAAGGAAAGCACATTGAACGCCGGGGTAAGACGAAGAAGCTTGTCTGCGGCTTGCATCTCGTCTATATATGGCAGATTCGGAGGCCTGACCGGAGACATCTCGCTTACATATGGCAGACACATGCGGCGAAAACCTCAAAACGTACCCCCGAAGTGGCTGTTTTCGCAGGCGACGTGCCATATATAAGCGAGATGTCTCCGTACGAAAAGCAAAATCTGCCATACATAACGCAGATAGACCGGTTGGAGTGGAGTATTACGCGAAGTGATTTCACACGAGTACACGCTGCGGCCTACAGCAGGGGGGGCGGTGCGTGGTTTTGCGGTTGAGTTTCGTACTTGCAACTGCACGGGGAATGTCTCGAATGGTTCCTCGATGGAGTGTCCTTCGATTAGCGCCAGAGCCTTTTGCGCCGCATCGACGGCCATGTCATATGGGCGCTGTCGAACGGTGGTTAGCTCAGCCTCCTTGGCGAAGGTGCTGTCGTCAAATCCGGTTACGGAAATATCTCCAGGCACGGAAAGGCCGCTGCGTTGAAGGCGGAAGAACAATGGAATTGCCTGTGAGTCCTGATGAAAACACAATGCGGTGGGTGGGTTGTCTTGCGCCATGATTTCGGAAATTGCCGCATCCAGAATGCTGTCGCCTTTTTGCACTGCCAGTGTGCGGGCGGTCAGTCCGTCAATTGCATCGCAGGCTTCCTGGAATCCGTAAATGCGGTTAAATGAGCTGAATCCCAATGTGGAGGAAAAGCTTTCATATAAATACAGCAGGTTACGCTGTCCCAGCTTGGCGAGATGCCGAACGATGAGTTTGATGCCTTCTTTGTCGTTGATGCCGACAGTTGCATCGAATCCTTCGCTGGTGGTATTGATGCCGATAATCGGAATTTTTGCGGTTCCGAGACGTTTGACCTCGTCGGGGCTGATGCCGAATGAGGAAACGAATAACGTGTTGAAGGGCGATATGTCTCTGGTTGGGCCGCGTCCGGCGTTGCCTGACGAGGTTGCCCGCTATGGCTCCCTGTATTCCACGCGTTTGCTGGTGAAGCCCGGTATTACTGGTCCGTGACAGGTTTCCGGTCGTTCGGATCTTTCGCAGGAACAGAGCGAGTATTTGGACGTTTCGTACATCGAGAATTGGTCCATCGCTGGAGATCTCGCGATTCTTGCGAAGACCGTGCTCGTAGTCTTCCGCGGTACCGGTTCCTACTAAGCTGCGCATTGCGTTGATACAAGAAAATCGCCTCCCTTTCCTGAATAGAAAGGGAGGCGATTATTTTGCTGAGATTGAGTCAGCTTTTGTGCTTGCTCTTCTTTCGGCTCCTTTGGCTCTTCTTGCCGCCCTCGTCATAATAGTAATAGTAGTTGCCGTTTGGGGAGACCTTACGTTCCTTCGCGAAGTTGAACACGAAGCCCATTACCGGAACGTTGAGGTTGTCGAGCTGAACGGCGATTTCCTTCAAATCGCGCTTCATAGTCACGTCACAGCCAGGTACAATGTCGCCTTCGGGGAGCTGGGGGCTACGGGCTCCGCGGTGCGCTGCACCATGGAAAAGCTTTACCGGCGACTCTTTGCTGGAAGCGTGTAGCGACTTTTCCACCACATTGCTCAAGGATTCCGCCACGCTGTTAGCAATGCTGGAATCCTGCTTTGCGACGGGGTTCCATCTTCTTTATTGCGTTTGCGATGTTGTAACTGTGTAGTGTATGTTCCATTTCAATTAGAGTGCAAAAAGTACCAAGAAATGGCGAAATTTTAATGAAAATCGTTTCTGGGAAAACATTTTAAAAATGAAAATGGATAACGCCCGTCTTCTTGCGCAGATTCGGTTGTGAGTTCCGATGAAAAGGACATGGCCCGGCTTTGGTACGATTTTCAGTCGCTTACACATGAAAACCGCGATTGGAAAGAAGGCCGGAAGCCATGTCCGATAAAATCGGACAGTTCGACGACGCCATGTTCGAGTCCAAGCTCGATGCCTTGGTTCGAGTCAAGGTCGAGCAGACCATCAACGCCATGCTCGACGCCGAGGCCGACGAGATCGCCAACGCCGCCAGATACGAGCGCAAGACCGACCGGAAGGCGTTCCGTGCCGGCCACTACGAGCGCACGCTGACCGCCAAGGCCGGCAAGTTGAGTCTCAAGGTGCCCAAATTGAAGGGCGCCCTGTTCGGGTCGGCGGTGATCGAGCGCTGCCGGAGGCGCGAATCCAGCGTCGAGGAGGCGCTGATGGAGATGTACCTCGCGGGCGTGAGCACACGCAGGGTGGACGACATCAGCCAGCTGCTGTGGGGCGAGCGGATGCCTTCCCAGACATTGAGCGACAAACTCAAGAAGATCTGCAGGGAGATCGACGAGTGGCGGAAACGCCCGTTGGAATCCGAGTACCCGTACGTGTTCGTGGACGGCGTGTGGCACAAGCGATCCTGGGGCGGGCACGTGGAGAACGTGAGCGTCCTCGTCGCCATCGGCGTCAGCACGGAGGGCCGGCGCGAGGTCATCGCGGTCGACGAGGGCATGCGCGAGGACGCGGCCAGCTGGGAGCGGTTCTTCCGAAGCATGGTCGAACGCGGGTTGAGGGGCGTCAGACTGGTGGTCGGCGACCGGTGCGCCGGACTCGTCTCCACGGTCAACTCGATGCTGCCGAACGCGAAATACCAGCGGTGCATGGTGCACTTCATGCGCAACGTGCTCTCCAAGACGCCGCCCAGTCACAGGGAATGGGCGTCCGCCGCCCTGAAGGCCGTCTTCGCGCAGGAAAACCGCGAATCCGCCGTGGCCGAGGCAGGGACGGTCGCGGGCGAAATGGAGGAACGCAAGCTCAAGGCGGCCGCGAACTGCCTCCGCGAGGGCGTCGGCGAGACCACCACCTACCTCCTGCCGGAGTTCCCCGCGAACCATGGGATCAAGCTGCGCACGAACAACATGATCGAGCGATTGAACAAGGAGATCCGCCGGCGCACCCGGGTCGTGGGCGGCTTCCCCGACTCCAACAGCGCGCTCATGCTCGTATGCGCCAGGATCCGCTACGTCACCTCACGCTCGTGGTCGGACCGGCGATACATGGACATGTCCCGGCTCGATGACAACCTAGGCGCAGCGGCATGAAAGTCACGCCAACAGCTGGCCAACAGCCAATCTGCGCAAAGAAGCGGGCACTACCGAGACACATCCTCGCAAAGGAAAAACATGCGTTTAGGCTGTTTCTGCGCGTGGATAATTGTTGTTACCTTATCATGCGGAATATCGGCAATGCGAGCTTGAACCGTTTGGACTTTGTTGGCAAGAGCCTGCTTGTATTTGTCAGGCAACTCCTTACTGTTTTCGGGAGTAAGGACCATTCTGAGTAATTGGGCGTGTGCGATACCTGCGCATGAACAGATGCAGTCGAATCCATTTGCGAATGTGCAGCTACCTTGACCTCGTCCAGTGTGAATATCTATGAAGGGGTTTTCGAAATTTACCCGGATGGGTAGAGCCATGTTTCTCCTTTCAGCTCTGTTTATTAGATTTCAGCGTTTCGATTACTTTTGGCATATCGGTCCAAGGGGCGTATTCCTGCTCATGATTAGGCGCGAGTCTGTTACGCTCCTGGCGGTTTTCCGTTGTATTGTGCCGGGCTGCATTGCGTATGGCGGCATCGAGATGTTCTTTGTCAATGAGCTCGGTGTTGATGTATTTGTTACGGTTTCCGCCGACAACTTTAGCTTCTGCTGCAGCTGACTCGACATCAGGTGTCAGTGTATAGCTTGACGGGCAAGCCTTCACATAGTCGAGCAGCCAGACCTCGAAGCAAGGATTGGAAATGATGAGTTCGATTCCATTGTCATTGCAGATTCTCGCTGCTTCGCCGTGGTCGTGAAAATCGTCAACATCGACCACCACCCAGATTCGTTCATAACAATCTGTAGAAGTATCTCGCTTGTCTTCCCTCTTCAACTTAACAGCGAGCTTCGCGAGCTGCTTAGGGCTGTTGTTCTTCTGTTGATAGTCAATGATGACATCGTATAGGGACTCAAGCTGCTTGAAATACTGTTTCTCAGTGACTGCTCCGCCGGCCACGACAAGAAAGCGTCTCTTGCGCGGTCGGCGCGACCGTGCGGCTTTACGTCCATGTGCAGGAACGTTTCGCTTTTTCGACATCAGGCATCAACCACATTCACGATCTGGGCGAAAGCGGTATGAAAATCAGGCCGTGGTATGGCGCCGTACACGCCGTTGAGATAGTTCTTGCCGATGTTTTCCATATTCCGAATACCCAGATTGGTCACCGGGAACAATTCCGAAACGCCTTCCTTGTTCTTTTCCACAAGCCAGATCTGATCTGGTGCCAGTAAACGCTTTGCCGAACCGGACTGATTGATCAGCGACACGTCATGAGTCGTGAAAATAAGCTGGGAACCGTGAGGATTCGTTTCCGCGTCGGCATACAGCGCCACCAGCTCCTTCACCAGAGCCGGATGCAGACTGGTATCGATCTCGTCGATAAGCGTCACCGACTGCTTCGACAGCTGGCGAAGAGCAAGCGAGAAGAATGACAGCGCAGCAACGGTGCCCCTGGACTCATCATCAGGACCGAATCCTGCGGAAGATGATTCGCCGGTATGAGTGAACATCAGCTGGGAAGCGTTCTTGACATTGAATGTCTCATCCACTTTGTTCTCATCCATGCCGAGTTGCTTATGCATCTCTTCCTTGAACTGAGCCCAGAGATCCGGTGGGACGTCCACAGGAACGCTTTTCACGTCACTGATGCCGAAGTCTGCATACCTAATCAATGTGGCCAGATGTTTCGAAAGCGGTGTCTCTTTCTTGAACTCATCCAACAGCGTAGGCTGCTCCTGTTCGAAAGCGCTTGCTTCGTAATAGGCTATGCCACTTTGGAAGAATGAAAATGCCGGCCGAATGGACTCAATACCGGCAGCTGCGGCTGCGGAAAGCAGAAGTGCATTCGGCCTGAGTTCTATGGTCTTGCGTACTTGTGAGCGAGGTCCTTTGAAGGAAGGACCGAATTTCACCCCATCCGTTGAGGAACGGGAAAACAGCAGAGAGGAGTGCGTGGAAAAACGTCCTTGCAGTTTTTTGAAGAAGATGAGATCTTCCTCAAGAATCCGTTCATTGTCATAGCGGAACCAATACTGGTATTTCAGTCCATCGTTCGCGATGAACGCAAGGAAGAACATGGACGAATGCGAGAAAGGATCCTTTCGTAACAGAAAAGGTTCCCTGGGAATAGGACTGCTTGCATCCCCTTGGCTGTAGCTATTTACCACCATGTTGCGCATAGCGCGCAATGCCTTCAGAAAATTGGACTTTCCCGATGCATTGGCGCCGTATATGGCTGCGATTGGAGAATGGAGAGACTCATCAGATTCCATGAACCGTTTTTCGCGAGTCATGGAGAAAGACTGCTCGTCTCGGAAACTCCTGAAGTTCGAAAAACTAAAATCAATCAGCATCGGGTTGCCTCGTAAGTATATTTTGCTCCTTTGATACTGAGATTATATCCAGAAATATACTCATTTTGCAATTTTCTGCTAAAGGCGGTGGTTTCATTGTGCTTATTGTTGCCGTATTGGAGATATCTAGTTACCGTTATACCCATGCTTGCGCGTATCCAGAGCCTCCTTCCAATAGGATTCCCTGGCGAGCACAACGTCTTTAGGCACGGTGGAATCGTAATGTTCCAGAAGCGTGTAGCGGAAATGCGTCTGCACGTACTCCAACCCGTGCTGTTTCACAATGGCAATCAGCCCCGTATCGTTTCCGTGACCATTGCTGATGTAGTCTTGCCAACGCTGATATATGCCGTTCCTTCCGGTGGCGCTTCCCACATACAGTTTCCCATTATCGGTATTGGTTATTATGTACACGCCTTGCTGGCGGGACAGCGTATTCTTCCAGCTTGCCTTGTCGTTCTCCCAAATCGCCTTAAGTTGGGCGTAGGAAAGGCTAACAGCAGGTGTTGGCGGCCTTGTTCACTTGGCACGGTCGGCCGGTGGTACTTTTTCTTGTCGCCAGAAATAGGCCGCCAAAAATCGGCCACAGAATATTGCCAATAAGTCTCGTACGCGCACGATATCGACAGGGAATGTTCCTTATTTCACAGCCCATCTGTTTGAGTTCCCAAAAAATGTGTTCAATGTATGAAGGGATGAGGAATAGTTCGAGGGGGAAGATTATCCTTGGAAAGGATATTGTCAACGTGAGATGGGGAAGTTCAGTGACTTCTGTAGAGAACGCTAATGTGCAGCAGCCTACCGCACCGCAAGGGGTAGTTGAGGAAGCGGATGACGGCATCACTCTGATGGATCTGTTCAAAATCATTCGTAAGCATCTGGTCACTGCGATCATCGCATTCGTGGTGGTAGTGGCAGGCGTGAGCGCCTATACCTTCCTCGCTCCGGCGAAGTATACGGCTACGGCTCAGACCATGGCCACCTATAATGCTTCTCAAAATGGTGTCGACATTAACCAGCAGTCCGCTGGCGGCAGCTACATTTCCAACCAAATCACCTCATACCCAACGCTTGCCACCACTTCGAAGGTGCTCAAGCCGGTCATCGATGATCTCGGTCTGGACGAAACCGTGACGGATCTTGCCGGCCAGGTCACCGTCACCAATCCGACCAACACCGCATTCGTGAACATTGCCGTGGTGGATGGAGATCCGAAGCAGGCCGCGGACATCGCCAATTCCGTTGCCGAATCGCTGAAGAACGTCATTGAAAGCGACCTGTACTCCGGAGATAAGTCCCCGGTGAAGCTTTCCATCGTGCAGAAGGCACAGGTTCCGACGTCTAAGTCTTCGCCGAAGACTGCCCTGTATTTGGCTGTTCGGTGTGGTGCTCGGCATCACTCAATCGGCGTGTTCGCCGCACTCATCAAGGACCTCCTCAACACTAAGGTTGAAGAGACTTCCGATGTGCGTAGCATCGTTCGAGCATCTTCTCTTGGCTCCGTTCCGATGGACGCTTCGCTTGATGATAAGCGCCCGGTGTTGGTGAGCCAGCCCAACGGTGCCATCGCCGAAGAATTCCGCCGTATCCATACGAAATATTGAGTTCCTGCAGACCGAACCGCACCGAAGGTGTGGGCCAGCTGCTTGTC
>ENA-OQNL01000071-OQNL01000071.1-human-gut-metagenome-genome-assembly--contig:-NODE-71-length-15476-cov-3.166591_pt1 | contig 15476 bp, 13 predicted proteins | sample MGYA00242631_ERZ504884 | MGnify/ENA primary metagenome ERZ504884 (study PRJEB26092, sample SAMD00036395) | human gut metagenome | host: Homo sapiens | study: EMG produced TPA metagenomics assembly of...
AAGCGGTGAGACAACCAGAAGCATTTGTCTCACCGCTTTTTCTATCGGATTTTAGGTATGCGCTACTTGACTTCGACTAACCGTAAAGGGTATGCGAGAATGCTGTTTCATCGTTTTTCAGAAAAAGAATGGAACTTTCTGAAAAACGATGAAAACAATGAGTGTTTTTCGTGTCTGATGTTTTACAGTAGAACAGGAAACGCTGGAAGACTCGAGGAGGAGATTACAGACATGAAGGTTGACATTCTATCGCGTGAATACCCGCCCAAGGTGTATGGCGGCGCGGGGGTGCATGCCGAAGAACTTTCCAAGGTGCTGGCGGAACGTGTCGATGTGACGGTCCGCGCATTCGACGGGCCGCGCACGGCCGCCGACATTCCCGCGATTCCCGGAACCGACCCGAAAGGGTCGCTCACGGTCGTCGGCTACGACGTGCCGAAGGAGCTTGAGGATGCGAACGGTGCGCTGAAGACGTTTGGCGTCGATTTGCAAATCGCCAACGACGTTGATGCCGACATCATCCATGCGCATACATGGTACGCATGCCTTGCCGGCTATCTCGCCAAAATGCTGCATGACACCCCATTGGTCATCACCGCGCACTCGCTTGAACCGTTCCGTCCATGGAAACGTGAGCAGTTGGGCGGCGGCTACAATCTGAGCTCCTGGGCTGAGAAAGACGCCTACGAGCATGCCGACCGCGTGATCGCCGTATCTGCGGGCATGCGTGAGGATATCCTCACCGCCTATCCGAACCTTGACCCGGACAAGGTGGTCGTAGTGCATAACGGCATCACCATGAGCCAGTTTGAAACCCCGGCGGATGACGATCCGGGCTGGAAGGTGTTCGAACGTTACAACATCGACCGCAGCAAACCGACCTTGCTGTTCGTCGGACGCATCACCCGTCAAAAGGGTCTGCCGTACCTGCTTCAGGCACTGCACTTCGTGGACCCGAACATCCAGGTCGTTCTGTGCGCCGGCGCTCCCGACACGCCGGAAATCATGGAAGAGGTCAAGACCGCCTTCGCCAAGCTCGACGAGGAACGCGGCAACATCATCTGGATTGAGGAGATGCTGCCGAAGCCGGAACTCAACGCACTCGAACATGGCTGTGACGCATTCATCTGCCCATCCATCTACGAGCCGCTCGGCATCGTGAATCTGGAAGCCATGGCATGCGGTCTGCCGGTGGTCGCCTCTGTGACCGGTGGCATTCCGGAAGTCGTCGTCGACGGCGAGACCGGATATCTGGTGCCGGTCGACCAACTGCATGACGGCACTGGCACCCCCACAACCCTGACAAATTCGTGCACGATATGGCCGACGCCATCAACCGCATCATGGCTGACCCTGAAAAGGCGAAGCGGATGGGACAGGCCGGTTACGAGCGTGCCCGCGACCACTTCAGCTGGGAGTCCATCGCAGACAAGACCGTCAAAGTCTACGAGGACGTGCTTGCCGAACGGAAGTAGAACCGAACCTGTCTGATCGCGGATAACCGATCCGGCTGATCGATAGCCAGAATATTCCTGAAATGCCTCCTGCCGACGCACTATGCTGGCAGGAGGCATCATCGCATCCAAGTGGTTTGTGAAAATGGAGGGGACCATGAACGAACAGAGCATCGCGTTGAAACTGGACGATGTGGAATTCCGTCGCCGCAGGCGCGTAATTCTCACCAAAGTCAATCTGGAAGTCAAAAAAGGCGAGAAATGGGTGCTGTTCGGTCCCAACGGCATCGGCAAATCCACGTTGGTGCAGATGATGAGCACCCGTGGATTCCCATCCGAAGGCACAGTCGACATTCTTGGAAACCGTCTGGGCAAAGTGAACGTGTTCTCCTACCGCAACCGCATCGGTTTGAGCTCGGCCGAACTCGGACGTGCGTTCCCACCGCAGGAAGATCCTCTTGACGCCATCGTGACGGCGCTGACCGCAACCACCGGCCGTTGGCGCGACACCTATACTGACGAGGATTACGCCAAAGCCCGCTCATTGATGCGTGAATTCGGCATCGAATACCTGGAAGGCAAGATGATGTTCAAGCTTTCCGAAGGCGAACGCACTCGCGTGCTTATCTGCCGTGCGTTGATGGCGGATCCCGATTTGCTGATTCTTGACGAGCCGACCACGGGTCTTGATTTGGGTGGGCGTGAGATTGCTTTGCGTGCGTTGAGTCGTGTTGGTGCGGAGCAGTCTGACCGCGCCGTGATTCTGGTGACGCACCGTCTTGAGGAGATTCCGCAGGGCTTCGACCATGTGGCGATCATGGGACGTATCACCGGCAACGAGGCGGACGCGTATGCGGATAATGTGGCCGGTAATGATCCGGCGCCGGGCACTATCGTGTATACGGGTGATTTGGAGCATGGTTTTACTTCTGAACGGTTGAGCCAGGTGTTTGGTTTGGATTTGAAGGTCACGCATGCGAATGGTCGTTGGAATGCGTACGCGGTGTGATGTTGACGTCGCCGTCACATTGCCGTCGCTTCGTGCCGTCTGCCGGTATGACGGCGGATACGGTAGCATAGGTTCGTTGCTGTCCGTGGAATAATGCGGTCTGCAATCGTAAGCCATAGTCGTGAAATCGTATACTGAACGAACGTACGAAGGAGCGTGAACCATGCGTCGAGGGCCGCTTGCCGCCGGTGAAAAAGTGCAGTTTACGGACCGCAGGTCGAATAAAATCACCGATCAGCTGGTGCCGGGTGGTGTGACGCAGACTTCGCATGGCATCATCCTGCATGATGATGTGATTGGCCAGACGGAAGGATCCGTTGTCGTGACGGTGAGTGCGAAACGTGAGGCTCAGGTCAACCAGACGCATCCGGAACGCGACGCGAACAAGCCGTGGAAGGGGACGCGTGCCATCGGTGGTTGGGAGTTCGCCGTCATGCGTCCGCGCTTGGCTGACTATGTGCTGTCCATGCCGCGTGGCGCGCAGATCATGTATCCGAAGGACATCGCGCAGGTCATTCAGCTCGGTGATATTCGTTCCGGTATGAACGTGCTGGAATCCGGAGCCGGTTCGGGCGCGATGAGCATCAATCTGCTGGATGCCGTGGGGGAGGGCGGAAGCCTCACCACCATCGAGATGCGTTCGGAATTCGCGCGCGTCGCCGAAGCCAACGCGACGGTTTACTTTGGCGAACGTCCCGCATGGTGGGATTTGAGGACCGGCGATTTCGATTCGGCCGCGGCTGGTTTGCCGGAACACTCCTTCGACCGCATCATGCTTGACATGCTTGACCCGTGGAACCGTCTTGAACAGGCGTATCGCGTGATCGCGCCTGGCGGCGTGCTCGTCGCGTACGTCACCACCACCACGCAGTTGAGCCGTCTTGCCGAAGCGTTGCGCGAGGCCGGTTGCTGGACCGAGCCGGACATTCAGGAGACTTTGGAACGTAATTGGAAGGCGCAAGGACTGGCCATCCGTCCCGATCACCAGATGATTGGACACACCGGTTTCCTCATGGTTTCTCGCGCGATGGCTCCGGGCTTTCAGGCGTTGCGTAAACGCGACCGTGCCACGAAGGACACGACGACCGACATCGATTCGTTGACGCTCGAGGAGCGTGCCGAACAGCTTGAGGATCTGGAATTGCGTGACATTTCCGATCGCAAGCTGCGCAAGGTGCTGCGTGACCTCGACGCGCAGGTCGAAGCCATAAAGGAGTAGATTTAGAGCGTTTCATGCCATGTCCCAGCGGAAAATCTGAGACAATGGATATTAGATATTTGAAATGCGGCGCTGGAACCGGATCGGAGCGTGCGATTATGGGAACGAGCCTGAAGAAGGTCGCCAAAAAGACCAAGGAATACAAGTATGTGCTGCTGGCGATGCGCCACGCCAAAACCGAGCCGTTCGGCGGCAACGGCAGCGACGTGGGACGTGAGCTCACCGACAAAGGACGTAAGCAGGCCAAAGCCGTGGCCAAAGGATTGGCGGCGTTCAAAATGGTGCCCACTCGCATCGCATGCTCCAGCGCCACCCGCGCCCGTCAGACCTGCGATCGCATGCTCAAGGTGTTCGGCGACGATCCGAAAGTCGACTACCGGCAAAGCCTGTACGAAGGCGGCGTGCAATCCGTGTTCGACGAGCTCGCGCAAACCAAGGAAAAGCATCGCACGCTGCTCGTGCTTGGCCACGAACCGACCATTTCGATCGCCTGCCAATGGCTGGCCAGCACCGAATCCGATCCGACGTTGCTTGACCTGCTGAATCTCGGCATGTCCCCGGCCTCGATCGCCGTATTCGGCTCGAACGAGCCATTCAACCAGTGGCAGCTGCACAGCGGCGAACTCATCGCGCTGCTTACCGCCAAAGACTTCGAGTAGGGCTTGCGTGTTCCGGGCTGATTCGGAACGATGAGCATTCCGCAGAGTGCTGTGATTTGACTTCAAGCGGCTTCAAGGTTGTATGGTGCTTTCTGAACCGATGTTCAGAATGATGGATAGGAGAGCCCATATGAACAATCCCAGTGCGTTCCCTCTTGGGGAACCAAATGACGGTTTCGCCCAGTATTTCGACGGACAGAGCTGGCTTGCGCCGGTACTTGACGCGCCTGAAGTGTCAATCCACAATGTGACGTTCGAACCTGGATGCCGGAACCACTGGCATATCCACCATCACGCGGCCCAGATTCTCATTGCGGTCGGAGGGCGTGGCTACTACCAGCTTGAGGGCGAAGAGCCGAAGGAGCTTGAACCGGGACAGGCCGTCCGTATTCCGCCGGACGTTAAGCATTGGCACGGCGCCGCCCCTCACGAAGCTTTCAGCCATTTGGCGTTCATGATTGCGGATGGCACGGGCGACGCGACGAATGAATGGCTGGAACCCGTGGACCCCGACGCATACGGGACATTGCGTTAAATTCGCTTGCCGGGCTGTTCTGCATTATTGATCCATAAACATAAATGTGTGAATATAGACGGCATACGGACTGCGTTATAAGGACAGTTTATAACGACACTCAAATTTTCTTGATGTCTTATAGCTGGCGGTTTTGTGATAGCTTGAGCGGGTTGCATTGTTCATATCAGATGGAGGATTCATGTCCGCTCTTACTTCCGTCTCCGGTTTCCCGCGCATCGGCCAGAACCGTGAGCTGAAGAAAATCATCGAAGCGTATTGGAAGGGCAACACCACCCTCGACGAGATGCGTTCCACCGCCAAGGAACTGCGCGCCAAGCATTGGAAGCTGCAGCAGGCCGCCGCCATCGACCTGATTCCGAGCAACGACTTCAGCTATTACGACCAGATGCTCGACACTGCCATCCTGCTCAACGTCATTCCGCAGCGCTACCAGCGTCTCGCCTTCGAGAACCCGGAAGAGACCCTCTTCGCAATGGGCCGCGGCTATCAGGGCGAGAAGGGCGACGTGACCGCCCTGCCGATGAAGAAGTGGTTCACCACCAACTACCACTACCTCGTGCCGGAAATCGACTCCGCCACCGACATCAAGCTCAACAGCACCAAGCCGTTCGACGAATTCAACGAGGCGAAGGCGCTCGGCATCGCCACCAAGCCGGTGCTCATCGGCCCGTACACCTTCCTCAAGCTCGCCCGCAATCCGCAGGCCGAGGAGCTCGACTACGACAAGGGCCTCGTCAACGCGGTCGCCGCGGTGTACGCCGAAGTCGTCGCCAAGTTCGCCGAACTGGGCGCGCAGTGGATCCAGATCGACGAACCGTACCTCGTGCTCGACAAGGAGCCGGGCGATGTCGAACTGTTCAAGAGCCTGTACGCCAAGATCCTGCCCGCCCGCGAAGGCAAGGTCAAGGTGCTGCTCAACACCTACTTCGGACACATCGCCGACGTGTACGAAACCGTCAACCTGCTCGGCTTCGACGGCATCGGCCTGGACCTGAACGAAGGCAAGGACGAAAACCTCGCCGCCGTCGAAAAGTACGGCGTGGCAGAAAACACCACCATCTTCGCCGGCGTGATCAACGGCCGCAACATCTGGCGCAACAACTACGCCGTGAGCCTCGGCCTGGTCGACGCGCTGAAGCAGGTCACCGCCAACGTGGCCGTCTCCACCGCCAGCTCCCTGCTGCACGTGCCGTTCAGCACCGAAGGCGAGGACGGTCTCGCCGACGACGTGCGCAAGCACTTCGCCTTCGCCGTCCAGAAGCTCGACGAACTGCACGAAGTCGCCGTGCTCGCCGACGCTTCCGACGACGAGAAGAAGGCATCCGCCGAACTCGCAGCCAACCAGGCGCTGTTCGACGGCACCCGCGTCGCCGCCGATCCTGCGGTCGCCAAGCGAATCGCAAGCCTTACCGACGCCGACTTCGTACGTCAGCCGGCACGCGCCGAACGCCAGAAGGAGCAGCGTGAGGCGCTGAACCTGCCGCTGCTGCCCACCACCACCATCGGCTCCTTCCCGCAAACCAAGGAAGTGCGCGCCGAACGCGCCAAGCTGCGCAAGGGCGAGATCACCAAGGCCGAATACGACGAATTCATGAAGAACCAGATCGACGCCTGCATCAAGCATCAGGAGGAAATCGGCCTCGACGTGCTCGTCCACGGCGAATTCGAACGCAACGACATGGTCGAATACTTCGGCCAGAACCTCAACGGCTTCCTGTTCACCAAGAACGCGTGGGTGCAGTCCTACGGCACACGTTGCGTCAAGCCTCCGATCGTGTGGGGCGACGTATCCCGCGCCAACCCGATCACCGTGGAATGGAGCGCCTACGCGCAGTCCCGCACCGATCATGTGATGAAGGGCATGCTCACCGGTCCGGTCACCATCCTCAATTGGTCCTGGCCGCGCGAGGACATCACCCACGAGCAGCAGACCCAGCAGCTCGCGCTCGCCATCCGCGACGAAGTGCTCGATTTGGAGAAGGCCGGCATCAAGGTCATCCAGATCGACGAGGCCGCACTGCGCGAGAAGCTGCCGCTGAGGAAGACCGACTGGCACAAGAAGTACCTCGACTGGGCCATTCCGGCGTTCCGTCTGGTGCATTCCGCCGTCAAGCCGACCACGCAGATCCACACGCACATGTGCTATTCGGAGTTCAACGACATCATCAAGGACATCGACGCGATGGACGCCGACGTGATCTCCTTCGAAGCCTCCCGTGGCGACCTTGTGGTGCTCGACGCCATCCACGACGCCAACTTCGAAACCGAAGCCGGCCCGGGCGTGTACGACATCCACTCTCCGCGCATTCCGTCCGAACAGGAGATCGAGGACCGCATCTACGAGATCCTGAAGAAGATGGACGTCGAAAAGGTGTGGATCAACCCGGACTGCGGCCTGAAGACTCGTGGCAACGCCGAAACCTGGCCGAGCCTGGAGAACCTCGTCGCAGCGGCCAAGGCCGTGCGCGCCAAACTCGCCAAGTAAGGCCGGCATAGGCATAAACAGGCAAGATTTCCAAGGAATCACATGCATTCGCCAATCTTCTCGCTGGAGGTGTTCCCTCCCAAGCGCACCAGCCCTGTAGGTACCATCTACGATACGTTGGATGGCCTGCAGGGGCTGGACCCCGACTTCATCTCCGTCACCTACGGCACCGGCAAATCGTCCGACCGCACGTTGACCGCACGCATCGCGCATACGGTGAACGAATACGGCATTCCGGCCGTGGCGCACCTGACCGCGCAATACCTTGACAAAGACGACGTGGACGAGGCGCTCGACCTGTTCGACCAAGCCAAAGTCTCCGGCGTGCTCGCTTTGCGAGGCGACCGTGTGGAAGGAGCCGAACCGGCGGGAGTGTTCGACCATGCGAGCGATCTGGCGGCCTACATCCGCGAGAAGCGTCCTAATCTCAAGATCTACGGCGCCTGCTATCCGGAAAAGCACCCGCAGGCGGCCACGCTTGAGGAGGATATCGACAATCTCAAGAAGAAGGTCGACGCGGGCGTAAGCCACCTCATCTCCCAGCTGTTCTACGACAACGAGGATTTCCTTCGATTCGTGGACAAGGCTCGTGCCGCCGGCATCGACGTTCCAATCGAAGCCGGCATCATGCCGGTGATGAACGCGAAGTCGGTGCTGCGCATGTCGAAGATGTGCGAATCGCGTGTTCCTGAAAAAACTTGCCGTCCTGCTTGACAAGTGGGGGAGCGACACCGCGCTGCTTAAAGAGGCGGGTATCGCCTACGCGTCCGAACAGATCTGCGACTTGGCGGCACGCGGCGTCGACGGCGTGCACCTGTACACGATGAACCATCCATGCGTCAGCCGGCGCATCTGGTCCAACGTCAAACCATTCTTCGTCTGATTCAGACGATGCAACAAACACGAAAGGGATGATTTCCGGCAACTGTCGGAAACCATCCCTTTCGCCATACTTACGGATATGAACGATTACTATGGGAACCATGGCTTCTTCTACGCATCAGTTTGGGGTGCTCGATCTGATTCGGGCGGGATTGCAGGATCTGGACACGGCACGCACGCTGCTTGACGAGTTGCGCGCCGACGGCATCGACGACGACCGGCTATGCCTGCTGATGAAAACATTGGAACAGACCTGCGAGCCCGACATCGCGCTACGCAACCTCGTCGACATCATCAAAGCGTTGCAAAGCCAAGGCCGCGACTTCCACCAGGTCATCACCGACGACGCCGGACTCGTACGACTCGTCACCGTGCTCGGCGTGTCCGACGAAATGGGCAAGCTCATGCGCTTCCGCCCCGAACTCGTCATGGCCGCAGCCAGCGACTCATGCGAAAGCCATCTGTACAACCACGCGCAACGCCGCGCGCATGTCCTCGAAGCGGTCGGTGCCGACCCGGCCGACAATCGCATGCCAAAAGCCACGAAACCACTCGCCGAAGCGGCGACCGCGCTACGACAGACCTACAGAAAACAGCTCGCCGCCATCATGGCGCAGGACGCCACCGCGGACGACCCAATCGAAATACAACCGAGAATCAGCCAGGAACTGTCCGATCTTGCCGACGCGGCCCTGGAAGGCGCGCTCGCCATCGCCCGCAACGAAGTGGACGGCAGCGAACACGTGCGCTTCGCCATCATCGGCATGGGCAAGCTCGGCGCACGCGAACTCAACTACGTATCCGACGTGGACCTCATCTACGTGGTGGAACCGGCGGACGCGGACACCAACGGCATGACCCTCAACCGTGTCGGCACCAAAATGGCCACCACCCTGCAGCGCGTATGCCAATCCGTCATCATGGGCGTCGCCGAACCTACATTGTGGCAGATCGATGGCGGACTGCGCCCCGAAGGCAAGGACGGCCCGCTCGTACGCAAGCTCGAATCGCATAAGGCGTATTACGAGCAATGGGCGGAGAACTGGGAATTCCAAGCCCTGCTCAAGGCGCGCCCCGTCGCCGGAGATCCCGACCTTGGCCAAGCTTATATGGACATGACCCGACCGTTCGTATGGACCGCCTCCAAACGCGACAACTTCGTCTACGACTGCCAGCAGATGCGCAAACGAGTCGAAGACCTCATCCCCGCGCCCCTGAAGGACCGTGAAATCAAACTCGGCCGCGGAGGCCTACGAGACGTGGAATTCACCGTGCAGATGCTCCAACTCGTCCACGGCCGCGCCGACGAAACCCTGCGCACCAGCTCCACCCTCGAATCGCTGCAACGCCTCGCCGAAGGCGGATACGTCTCACGCAGACAAGCCAAGAAGCTTTCCTGGGACTACCGCTTCGAACGCGTCATGGAACACCGCCAGCAAATGTGGGCGCTCAAACGCACCCACCTGTTCCCGGACCTCGGCAAAGCCAGTCTCGGCGGCATCGAACGCAAACGCGACACCAACGACGACGAACTCAACCACAACCTCGAACTGCGCAGACTCGCCCGGGCCTTCCACATGCACCCCGAGGAACTCGTCGACAAATACGACGAAACCCGACGTGAAGTGCGCCACCTGCACATGGACATCTACTACCGGCCCATGCTGCCCATCAACGCCGGCCTCGACGACGAACAAGTGGAACTGTCCGCCAACGCCATGCAGGAACGCTTCGCCTCCATCGGATTCGCCGACCCCGACGCCGCCATGCGCCACGTCACCGCACTGACCGCCGGCATCTCCCGTGCCGCGAAAATCAACCGCATCCTCCTGCCCGCCGCCCTCCAATGGCTCGGCGAAGGGCAAAACCCCGACATGGGACTGCTCAACTGGCGCAAACTCGAAGAACACTTTGGCACGGACAGCGAATACCTCGGCTTCCTGCGCGACTCGCCGTCCGCCGCGCAACGCCTGTGCCACATCCTGTCCAATTCGCGGTTCCTGGGCGACGCACTCAACAAATCCGTCGAATCCGTCACCTGGCTCGGCAGCGACAACGACCTGCAGCCACGCTCACGCGAAAGCCTCGACGTGCAGACACACGCCTCACTCGAACGCAACGCAGGCAGCATCAACGACTTCGCCAACTCCATCCGCGCCATGCGACGCCACGAAATCGAACGCATCGGACTAGGATGGATGAGCGGCGTCATCGACGACAAGGCGTCGCTCGCAGGTATGACCGACGTATACGATGCGGCCATCGACGCATCGCTCACCTGGGCCATCCGCCACCAAACGCAGGAAATGGGACTCGACGAAGCGCCGGCGGCAATCGCCGTCATCGGCATGGGACGCTACGGCGGCAGGGAAGTGAACTTCAGCTCCGACGCCGACGTCATCATCATCTACCGGCCGTCCGATAACGCCGACGACAACCAAGCCAACCTCTTCGCACGCAAAGTGCAGGAAGACCTCCGCGCCATCCTGCAAGGACCGACCACGCTCGAACCCAAAATCGAACTCGACATGGACCTGCGGCCCGAAGGCAAAAACGGACCCCTCGTGCGCTCCTACGCGTCCTGCGAGGAATACTACCGTTCCTGGGCGAGCACATGGGAGCACCAGGCGCTCCTGCGTGCGCGTTACGCGGCAGGCGACGCGGCGCTCGCCGAGGATTTCCTGATGAACGTCGCCGACCCGCTGCGCTATCCGAAGATCGATTTGACGGAGGCGCAGGTCGCCGAAATACGCAAGCTCAAGGCGCGTATGGAAGCCGAGCGATTGCCGCGCGGCGTGCGTAGGGACCGTCACCTGAAGCTGGGCAAAGGTGGTCTGTCCGACGTGGAATGGACGATTCAGCTGCTGCAGTTGCAGCATGCCGGCGACAACGCGAACCTGCGAGTCAACGGCACGATGCAGGCGTTGGACGAGTTGGAGCGGCGCAAGCTGGTTTCCGCCGGCGACGCCGTCGTATTGCGACGCGCATGGTGGATGTGCACGGCCGCGCGCAACGGCAGCTACCTGTGGAGCGGGCGCGTCAACCAGGCGGATATCCTGCCGGATGACACGTATTCGCTGGGAGGACTCGCCGTCTATCTCGGATACGACGCGAATCGCGGACAGCATTTCGAAAACGATCTGCTTGCCGTAATGCGCAAGGCGCGCGACGTGACGGAACGTCTGTTCTACGGCCTTTCATGAAACGATTCGAGCGGGCGCTCGGTGAACACGCGGTGAACGCTCCGGGTCAGTGTTTCGGGCTATAGTTGGCTAGGTCACTTTCAGTGGCCACCTTCAACCACAAGTTGCATGAAAGGTGAGCCGTTGTCCTCAGTACTCGAACCGGCGGTCGAAACGCCGATGGTCGGAAAAAGCGTCATCACTCTCGATGATCTTTCCATTCGTCAGATTCAGGAAATGCTGCACAAAGCGCAGTACATCGATTCCCATCGTAAAGAAGTGGCACACACCTGCGAAGGCAGGGTGCTTGCCACTTTGTTTTATGAGCCGAGCACGCGCACGCGTCTGAGTTTCGAAACCGCCATGCTGCGCCTCGGCGGCAAGGTGATCGGTTTCGCCGGCGCCCAGCTCGCCTCCGTCACCAAGGGCGAGACGATCGCCGACACGTTGAAGACGGTGTCCAACTACGTCGACGTGGTGGCCATCCGCCATCCGAAGGAAGGCGCCGCGCTGGTCGCATCCCGCGCCGCCTCCGTGCCGGTCATCAACGCGGGCGACGGCGGACACATGCATCCGACGCAGACGCTCGCCGACCTGGCCACGCTTCAATCGCGCTTCGGCCGTGTCACCAACCTGACCGTCGGCCTGTGCGGCGATCTGACCTTCGGCCGCACCGTGCACTCCCTGATCGAAACACTGTGCCGCTTCGGCAACGTCAACTTCGTGCTCATCAGCCCCGACGAGCTCAAGACCCCGCAGTACGTGCTTGACCGCATCAACGCCACCGAATCCTGCTCCTACACCGAAGTCAAGGATCTCGTCTCCGTCATCGGCGATCTTGACGTGCTGTACATGACCCGCGTGCAGAAAGAACGTTTCTCAACGAGGACGATTATCTGCGTCTGCGCGACACTACATCCTCGACGAAGCCAAGATGGCGTACGCCAAGAAGGACATGGCCGTGCTGCACCCGCTGCCGCGCGTCAACGAAATCGCCGTGAAGTTGACGACGATCCGCGTGCAGCCTACTTCGAACAGGTCAAGAACGGTATGCTCATGCGCATGGCATTGGAAAGCTCGGTGGTCGGTGACGAACTGCCGGGATACGAACCGCTCGCAGCCAAGGAGGTTGAAGCCTGATGGAAGTCACCAGCATTCAGAACGGCATCATCATCGATCACGTGCCCGCCGGAACCGCGCTCAAGGTACTTGAGTATCTGAAGATCGACCCGTCCAAAACCAAGCTCGCGTTGATCATGAACGCCGACAGCCACATGTACGGCACGAAGGACATCATCAAAATCGAGGATGAGACCGAATCCATCGACCTCGACGTGCTTGGCCTCGTGGCGCGCACCGCGACCGTCGGCATCGTCCGCGGCGGCAAAATCGTCGAAAAGAAGAAGCCGACCCTGCCGGAACATGTCGTCAACATCATCAAATGCGTGAACCCGCGCTGCGTCACCACCACCGAGCCTGCGGTGCAGATGTTCCATCTGGTGCATTCCGACCGTCAGGAATACCGTTGCGACTACTGCGACGAGGAAGCGAAGTTCTGAAATCATGACCCTCACCCTTCACGACATCAAGGTCTGGAACACCGGCGAAGTCATTGACCTCGTCGTCCCCTCCGACACGGACGCGTCCGTGGACGCCTCGGCGATGACCATCGCCCCCGGATTCGAAGACCCGCACGTGCATTTCCGCGATCCCGGACAGACCTACAAGGAGTCCATGATCTCCGGCTGCGCGGCGGCGGCATCCGGCGGATACACGAACGTGCTCATCATGCCAAACACCGTGCCGGCCATGGATGGCGTGAAGGTGGAGGCCGGCCAGCCGGGCGCCTCCGAAGTGCTCGACGCCGAATACGACACGGTCATCGATTACCTGCAGCATTACGAGGCCGCTCATGGCGTGAAACTGCCGGTGCGCTACGACCTATGCGTATGCGCCTCAAAGGGGCGTGCCGGCCATGAGGCCACCGAAGTGGCCGACTGGATCGGCTACCTGCCCGAACATGGCGACGAGCATAAGGACGCCTACCAGCTGGCGCATCCGGTGACCGCCATCAGCGATGACGGTTCCGCGGTGACCCCCAGCATTCTCGAACAGGTGTTCGAAAACGTCAAGGAGTCGGGACTGTACCTCATCGAGCATTGCGAACACCACGACACCGGCGCGGTCAATGACGGTCCGGTGTCCCGCAAGCTTGGCGTTCCAGGCATTCCGGAGGACACGGAACTCAAAATCGTCGAACGCGACATTGACATGTCCCGCAAAACCGGCGTGCACGTGCACTTCCAGCACGTCAGCACCGCGATCTCCTTCGACGCCATCCGCAAAGCCAAGGCCGAAGGACTTCCGATCACCTGCGAGACCGCGCCGCATTACATCGCATTGAACGACGAGGCGCTGCTTAAGTACGGCACTTTGGCCAAAATGAACCCGCCGCTGCGCTCCGAAGCGGACCGCCAGGCCACCATCGCAGCCGTCGCCGACGGCACGGTCGATTTGTTGGCCACCGACCATGCGCCCCACACCATGGAAGAGAAGGAACTCGGCTTCCTCGACGCGCCCAACGGCATCATCGGGCTGGAATGCGCATACGGCGTCTGCCACAAGATACTTGTCGACGGCGGATTCATTTCCGACGAACGTCTCATCGAACTCATGTCCACCGGTCCGGCCGAACTCATGGGCCACGACAAAACGGACATCACGGCGGTACTCGACGACTACGCCGACGCCGTGCCGGGAGACGACGACACCAAGCGCGTGCTTGATCTGGGCCGCGTGCCCGAAAGCGACCAGGTGGATCTCGTGGTGCTGAACACCGGAGAGGAATGGACCGTCGACCCGGAGAAGTTCCACTCCTCGGCACGTAACACCCCATTCGGCGGATGGCAGGTCACCGGCCGGCCGCTCGCCACCATCATCGGCTCGAAGCTGGCCTTCAGCCGCATCGACAAGGAGGACTGATGGACCGTCTGATCGAAGCCATCGAAGACAAGCAGAATCCAAGCGTCGTGGGACTCGACCCCACCGAAGCGCTGGTGCCGAAGCAGGTCGTGGCCAGCTTCGCCGAGGAAATCGCCGAACAGGTGGAGGATCCGACGGAAGCGCCGGCAGCCCAACTGTCCGTCGCCTTCTTCGAATTCAACCGCGCCATCATCGACGCAGTAGCCGACATCGTCCCGGCCGTCAAACCGCAGATCGCCATGTATGAGGCGCTCGGACCAGCCGGCATCGACGTCTACAGCATGACCTGCGAATACGCCAAACAGCAGGGACTGTACGTCCTCGGCGACGTCAAGCGCGGCGACATCGGCTCCACCGCAGCCGCCTACGCCCACCATCTGAGCGGTGTGAACGCGGGGGAGCACGCTTTCGACCCGTGGCATGAGGACGCGGTCACCGTGAACCCCTACCTCGGCACCGACGGCATCACCCCGTTCGTCGAAGCCGCCACTGGTGCCGACAAGGACATCTTCGTACTGGTACGCACCTCCAATCCATCCAGCAGCGAACTGCAGGAACTCGAACTCGCCTCAGGCGAGCGCGTGTACGAGCATGTCGCCGACCTCGTGGAAGGCTGGGGAGCCGAAACCATCGGCGCGAACGGGTATTCCCGTGTCGGCGCGGTGGTCGGAGCCACCCATCCCGAGGAAGGCAAGGCGTTGCGGGCGCGCATGCCGCACACGTTCTTCCTGGTCCCCGGTTACGGCGCGCAGGGCGGTACCGCCCAAGGCGTGGCCGGCATGTTCGACAAAGACGGCATGGGCGCGCTCGTCAATTCGTCGCGTGGCATCATCGGAGCCTGGAAGAAGTCCGGCAAATACAGCGAATCCATGAGCGCAGACGATGCGCTCGACTTGGTCGCCGAATCGGCGCGCGAGGCCGCGAAGGACATGCGCGACAATCTGCGCGCGGTACTGCCGTAAGCTACCAGAACAATCGAACGAAACACAGGAAAGGGAGTCATGACCGCCGCAGCAACGTTCATGCCGACCGTCGGCCAGGCGAGGGAAGCGGGATTCTTCCCCAG
>ENA-OQNL01000072-OQNL01000072.1-human-gut-metagenome-genome-assembly--contig:-NODE-72-length-15281-cov-2.252079_pt1 | contig 15281 bp, 19 predicted proteins | sample MGYA00242631_ERZ504884 | MGnify/ENA primary metagenome ERZ504884 (study PRJEB26092, sample SAMD00036395) | human gut metagenome | host: Homo sapiens | study: EMG produced TPA metagenomics assembly of...
GAACATCCACCTCGGCCCGACACTCCCGGCATTTTTAAGCCCGAATGTTGCAGCTCTTCTCGTTGAAAACTTCGGCATCGCCGGAATCGATACCGTTGAAAACGATATGGAATTGTTTTTCGGGAAATAAAGAAAACCCCTTGCTTTCTTTCATTTTTCCACGTATACTGTATATGTTCAGACAAAAATATCTTTGAATTTGGGCATATCAGAAAACGGACCTCAGATTCCATTTCTATACACGCCCGACACCGATGAGTCATCTCATCTTAATCACACATTTTTAGAACGTGCCTGGGAATTTTTTCAGACACGTTCTCATTCTATCACGGAGATTTATAAACTATGAGCATTCATGAAAAATATCAATAAAGCCAAGGTTATGGTACTTAAAAGATCAGGTTTCCTACCAGAAGGCCAGATCGTCAGCAAAACACTGGTACAGAATGAATCCGTCAGCATCACCTTATTTGCCTTCGACAAAGGCGAAGAAATCAGCACCCACGAGTCCGGCGGCGACGCCTTCGTCACCTGCCTCGACGGAACCGGTGAAATCACCATCGACGGCGTAAAATACGAACTCCACGAAGGCGAATCCATCGTCATGCCGGCAAAACATCCGCATGCAGTGTATGGCAAAGAGCAGTATAAGATGCTTCTGGTAGTGGTATTCTAACGTATCCTTTTTGAACCAATTATTGATATGCCTGGCAAAATAAGGCAGCATGCCTCAGGATTTCCTGTGATATGCTGCCTTGCCTTTTTATTCATTTACGCCTTTTCTATCAGGCATTCATTCTTTTTGGTCTTTTTATCATAATTAATTCCAACCAGTAGAATATCTCCAATATACGGTTCCAATGATGCAATGTACTTTTTCTCTTTGATCTGATCCGTCTCCACCCACAGATGGGCTATGAGCTCCTCAGCAAATGGGATTCCACAAGACCATACGCCGAGGCGGCGCTCTACCACCATCTCTGGTACGACGAAAAAGGCGGCTATCCGCGCGAGTATACCTATAAAGGCAACGACAACGCCATTCTCTACCAGATCCTCACCTGCGCCGATTGTCTCGATGCGGCAACCGATTCCGTCGGGCGGCTGATCACCGTGGAACGCGAACAGTTATACCGCGAAGTCTTCTGTAAAAACGTGGAGCTGGTTCTATAACTTTGGTTTCTGTTTATGGCGTTAATTCGTATATCCGTATATTGTAGTTCTTTTCAAGACTCTGTCCGTCTCGCGTGGACACATTGTAAAATACACAAATTTCATTCAGCTCATATGTTCATTTCGTTAATTTATTAATGAACGTGTTTTTTTCAATTTTTATGTTTTTGTGTTAATTTATGTTTATTTATTATTCATCATTTTGTGAACATTAAGTTGACATCATCAAAAGAAAATAGTTTACATTTTGGAAAAAATATACTAAAATAACAGAAACGGTCAAATCTCCGCCAAAAAACGGCGGAGATTTTTCTGGAAAGAAGGGCGAAAAACGTGTTGGAAAGACGATCGAAAAATTTCGAAGAAAATGCGTAGAAAATCCGCCCGAAAAGGTGAAAAGCCAAGCATAAATCACAGGGAGAACTCATACTATGAAAGAAATCATCCAGGGCTTCTACCAGAAGAAACATTTCTGGACCCGCCTGATTCTGGTCATCGCTGCCGTCATCCTGATGGGCTTTGCGCTCTCATGGCTGCTTCTCGTCGATCTCGGCACCGATCCATGTACCTTGTTAAACCAGACCATCTCCACCCGCCTCGGCATCAGCATCGGAAACTGGCAGGCGCTCTTCAATACCGTCCTGCTCATCTTCGTTATCATTTTCGGCGGCAGAAACTTAGGCTTCGGAACCCTCGCAAACATGTTTCTCGTGGGATATTCCATCGACTTTTTCTCCTGGATCTGGGCGAAAGTCCTTCCGGCAGACCTCTTCACCTCGATGGGTGTGCGAATCGCCGTGCTGATCCCGGCGCTGATCCTGTTTATCCTTGCCGCATCCTTCTATATGGATGTTGATATGGGAACTGCACCGTACGACGCAGTATCCTTCATTATCTCCACCCACCTGCCGAACGTTTCGTTCCGTGTGATCCGCATCGTCTACGACTTCGTTGTCACCGCGATCGCCGTTCTGCTCGGCGGAAAACTCGGCATTGTCACCGTGCTGATGGTTATTACCCTCGGTCCGGTCATTGAATGGCTGGGAAATATCATGAAACAGCATCTGAATATTTTTGATGACTGAAATCATTGCTTTTCCGCGCTTTCTATACTACAATAGAACTACCAGATGATCTTTTTTCTAAAAGAAAAGCCTGCCTCCGGGACTCACATCTCTGTGGCAGGCTTTTCTTCCCTAAAAATAGCCGAAAAAAGACTCAAAAAGCAGAAAATCATTTATATTAAGGAGGTTTTTCCTATGAGCAACACCCCAAACCCTGTTTACGAAAAACTGATGAAATGCTACGAGAGCTTCCGCTCCCAGATCGATTTCCAGCCGGAAGTCGCACTGATTCTCGGTTCCGGCCTCGGTGATTTTGCGAATGATATCCGCGTTACCGCAACCCTCGATTACCACGATATCGAAGGCTTCCCGGTTTCCACTGTTCCGGGCCACGCGGGCCGTTTTATCTTCGGCTACGTCGGCGATGTGCCGGTTGTCTGCATGCAGGGCCGCGTTCATTATTATGAAGGCTATCCGATGACCGACGTCGTTCTCCCGACCCGCCTCATGAAGCTGATGGGCGCAAAAGCACTGTTCTTAACCAACGCCGCCGGCGGCATCAAACAGGGCACAAAGCCAGGCTCTCTGATGCTGTTAAACGGCCAGATCGCCTGCTTCGTTCCATCTCCGCTTATCGGACCGAACATCGACGAGCTCGGCACCCGTTTCCCGGATATGAGCCAGATCTACGACCTTGAATTCCAGAAAATCGCACGGAAAGCCGCAGCCAGCCTTGATATCGACCTGATGGAAGGCGTTTATCTGCAGCTCACCGGCCCGCAGTACGAGTCCCCGCAGGAAATCGCCATGTGCCGCACCCTCGGCGCAGACGCGGTCGGCATGAGCACCGCCTGTGAAGCCATCGCTGCACGCCATATGGGCATGCGCGTCATCGGTATTTCCTGCATTACCAATCTTGCCGCCGGCATCTCCCCGCAGCCTCTGTGCCATGCGGAAGTTCAGGAGGCAGCTGACATGGTTGCACCGCAGTTCAAAAAACTCGTTGCCGCAACGATTCAGGGCATCGCAAAGACACTGTAAACACACAGCGGCCGGGGTCTGTCAAAAAAACAGGCCCCGGCCGCTGAAAACAGCACGTAAAATAAAGGAGAGATCTTTTTTGAATACACGTTTTTACAACGCCAAAATTCTCGTACTCGACGCTGAAAACCATTTTTCCATCGCCGAAGACGAACTTCATGTCACCGGCGACACCATCACCTATATCGGACCTGGTAGAAAAGCAGATCCAGATGCCGCAGAGACCACTGTCTTCGACCGCGAAATTGACGCCCGCGGCAATCTTCTGATCCCGGGCTTTAAAAACGCACACACGCACACCCCGATGACCTTCCTCCGCTCCTACGCGGACGATCTCCCGCTCCACGAATGGCTCGAGCGCCAGGTCTTCCCGAACGAGGCAAAGCTCGCCGGGGACGACGTTTACTGGCTCAATATCCTCGGCATCATGGAATATCTGACGAGCGGCATCACCTCCAATTTCGACATGTACATCCAGCAGAAAAACAGCATCGCTGCCACGGTCGACACCGGATTCCGCACCGTTCTTACCAGCGGTCTCAACAACTTCGTCGACAGCCCGGAAATTCTCGAAGAGATGTATAACTATGTCAACAAACTCTCCGACCGCACCTCGTATCTGCTCGGTTTCCACGCCGAATATACGACCGGCGGCCCGCTTCTTGAATCCGTTGCCAAACTCGCCGAAAAATACCATTCCCCTGTCTGGACACACAACGCCGAAACAAAAAGCGAAGTCGAGGGCTGTAAAGAGCGCTGGGGACTCACCCCGACACAGCTGATGGAACGCTTAGGCATGTTCCAGTACGGAGGCGGCGGCTACCACTGCATCTGGATGGAGGACCGCGATTTTGAGATCTTCCGTGACCGGAAACTGACGGCCGTTACCAATCCCTCCTCAAACCTGAAGCTCGCCTCCGGCATCTGCCCGCTGAAGCGTTTTTACGATAACGGCATCAACCTCGCCATCGGCACCGACGGGCCGGCCAGTAACAACTGCCTCGATATGTTCCGCGAAATGTTCCTGACCACCGGCCTTTCCAAAGTCCGCGAGATGGATGCCGCAGGAATCCCGGCCGACGCCATTCTCTACATGGCAACCGCAGGCGGCGCGCACGCCATGCAGCTTACTGACTGCGACCGTCTCGCTGCCGGCAAAAAGGCCGATCTCGTCATGATTGACCTCCATCAGCCGAACATGCAGCCGGAGAATAATCTGATCAAAAACCTCGTTTACAGCGGCAGCAAACAGAACGTAAAGCTTACCATGGTAAACGGTCAAATCCTCTACGAAAACGGCGAATTCCATATCGGCTTTGACCCGGAAGAAATTTATGCAAGATCCAACGCCATTATCCGAAGAATTTCCGGCTCGCATGCAGATAATTAGTGGATTTCACGCAGTTTTTCCTTTGCTTGACATACTTTTTCTTTTATATTATAATGTAGCCATACATGCAGAAACGCTGTACCTCTTGAAAGGAGAATACTATTATGAAAAAGAAAGTAGTTAGCTTACTGCTTGCAGCCGCCATGACAACTGCTGCACTCGCAGGATGCGGTTCCTCCAACGGATCCTCTTCCTCCGACGCATCCACAGGCGCCGATTCCACCAGCGCAACTTCCGCTTCTGCTTCCACAGACGGAGAAAAAAAAGACGCCGCAGGTGAGAAAATTGCCATGATCACAGACTCCGGAGATATCACCGACGAATCCTTCAACCAGATCACCTGGGAAACTGTATGCGCCTACGGCGATGCAAACGGCGTAGAGTACGAGTACTACAAACCGGCAGAGGATACCGATGAAGAGCGTATCAACTCCATCGATCTTGCTGTTTCCGAGGGTGCTACCGTTGTTGTAATGCCAGGTTACCTGTTCGGACCTGCCATCGCTGAAGAGCAGGACACCTATCCGGATGTAACCTTCATCGCAGTCGATGTTACCGAAGGTGATATTGTAAAAAACGGCAAAGCTGTTGATCTCGGAAAGAACGTGTACATCTGCTCCTTCGAAGAAGAGCAGGCCGGCTACCTGGCTGGATACGCTGCAGTAAAAGACGGCTACACAAGTCTTGGTTTCCTCGGCGGTATCGCTGTTCCGGCCGTTATCCGTTTCGGTTACGGTTATGTACAGGGTATCAACGCTGCTGCTGAAGAAGACGGCGTAGATGTAAACGTAAAATATTACTATGGCGGCCAGTTCTACGGCGATGACTCCATCACCGCCCGTATGGAGGGCTGGTATGCAGACGGAACACAGGTTGTATTCGCCTGCGGCGGCGGTATCTGGACATCTGCTCTGGATGCAGCTGAGACACACGACGGAAAAGTTATTGGTGTAGACGTTGACCAGCGTTCCAAAATCGGCGAGCGCTGCCTGACTTCCGCTATGAAAGGTCTTCCAAGCGCCATCAACAACGCTCTGGATTCCTACTTCAGCGGAAACTTCTCTGAACTTGGCGGAACTGCTCAGCAGCTTGGACTGAAAGACGGAGATTACATCGGCCTTCCTACCGATTCCGAATCCTGGGGATTCACAACCTTCACACAGGATCAGTATGAAACTGTACTGGCTGGTATCCGCGATGGTTCCATCGAAATCTCCAGCGATACAGAAAATCAGCCGGAAGTAGGTTCTCACGTAACCGTTGATTACATCAGCTAATGTGCATACTGTTTCTGTAACAATATGCCTTTTGGGGAAGAGAATATTATTTCTCTTCCCCTTTTTTTCTGTCACACAAAATGCTATACTAGACATAATGAAAGCCCGCAGTTCTGCCCTGTTTTCCATGCCTTCGGCAGTCCTGCAAAACCACGCTTGAAAGGGAATATGTATATGGAAAATGAGTACATTATTGAGATGTTGAACATCACCAAAGAATTCCCGGGTATCAAGGCGAACGACAACATTACGTTACAGCTCAAAAAAGGAGAAATCCATGCTCTGCTTGGAGAAAACGGTGCAGGAAAATCAACCCTGATGAGTATTCTTTTTGGTCTGTATCAGCCTACCTCCGGAATCATCAAGAAGAATGGGCAGGAAGTCCATATCAACACGCCGAACGACGCCAACGATCTCAACATCGGTATGGTGCACCAGCACTTTAAGCTGGTCGAATGTTTCTCGGTTCTCGACAACATCATCCTCGGCGTAGAGCCGACCAAAGGCCTTTTCCTCGAGAAAAAGAATGCCCGTGCAAAAGTCATGGAACTGAGCGAGAAATACGGTCTGATGGTCGATCCGGACGCTCTGATCTCGGATATCACCGTCGGCATGCAGCAGCGTACCGAAATTCTGAAAATGCTCTACCGTGACAACGAAGTCCTGATCTTCGACGAGCCGACCGCGGTTCTGACGCCGCAGGAAATCGACGAGCTGATGAAGATCATGAAGAACCTCGCAAAAGAAGGAAAATCCATCCTCTTCATCACCCATAAACTCAACGAGATCATGGAAGTTGCCGACCGCTGTACGATTCTCCGCAAAGGAAAATACATCGGAACCGTCAACATCAGCGAAACTTCCAAAGAAGAGCTCTCCCGCATGATGGTCGGAAGAAACGTCAGCTTCTCCGTCAACAAAAAGCCGTCAAAACCGGGCGACACCGTTCTGAAAGTAGAGCACATAACCGTACCGAGCAAGGTGCACGGAAACAACGCCGTCAAAGATGTTTCCTTTAATGTAAGAAAAGGCGAGATTGTCTGCATCGCAGGTATCGATGGAAACGGCCAGTCCGAGTTCGTTCAGGGCCTCACGGGACTGGAAAAAGTATCCGGCGGTAAAATTCTGTTCAACGGACAGGACATCACGAAAGCTTCCATCCGCGACCGCTCCAAGATGGGCATGAGCCACATCCCGGAGGACCGCCATAAACACGGCCTCGTGCTGGATTACTCCATCGAGCAGAACATGGTGCTGCAGCGTTACTGGCAGCCGGAATTTGAATCCTTCGGCTTTATCAAATCAAAAGCCGTGCGCGAATATGCCGAGCGCCTGATCGAGCAGTACGATGTCCGCAGCGGCCAGGGTCCTGTGACCATCACCCGCAGCATGTCCGGCGGAAACCAGCAGAAAGCGATCATCGCGCGTGAGATCGACAAAGATCCTGATCTTCTCGTTGCGGTACAGCCTACCCGTGGTCTTGATGTCGGAGCCATCGAATACATTCACAGCCAGCTCGTTGCACAGCGCGACAAGGGAAAAGCCGTTCTTCTGGTTTCTCTGGAACTGGATGAGGTTATGGATGTTTCCGACCGTATTCTTGTTATGTACGAAGGAGAGCTGGTCGGCCAGCTGGATCCGAAAACTGTTTCTGTCGAAGAACTCGGTCTCTACATGGCAGGTGCAAAACGGGATCCGGTTCCCGAAGAAGTATAAAAGAGAGGTAGAAAAGCATGACGAAAAACGAAAAACGCTCTTCTGTCCATTGTCGCTTCTCTTGTATGTATTGTGATCGGTCTTCTTGTGGGATTTATCATTTTATACTGCATCAACGCGGAGAACGCAGTGGATGGATTTACACGAATCATCAAAGGCGGCTTTTACTTAAAGCCGAAAGGAATCGGAAGTGAAATCGCTCAGTCCGCTCCCCTGATTATGACCGGACTTTCGGTTGCATTTGCTTTTAAAACAGGTCTGTTCAACATCGGTGCTGCCGGACAGTACACCATCGGTGTCTTCGGCGCCCTGTATTTTGCCATCATCCTCCACATGCCATGGTATGTATGCCTTCTGGCTGCTATGGTCTGCGGAGCCATCTGGGGAGCAGTTCCTGGTATCTTCAAAGCATACTTCAACGTAAATGAAGTTATTACTTCCATCATGTTCAACTGGATTGGTCTTTATCTTGTCAATGAGCTAATGTACAACACCATCCCGGGCATGTATGATCAGAAGACCACACGTACTTACAAATTAAGCTCCGCTTCTCCGAAATCCCTGATTCCGGACTGCGGCATGAACTCCATTTTCCGTACCAGTTCCACAACGATTGCGATTTTTCATTGCGATTGCCATTGCGGTCATCATCTACATCGTTCTGAACAAAACAACCTTCGGCTATGAGCTGAAAGCCTGCGGGTTCAATAAGGATGCTGCCAAATACGCCGGCATCAACGAGAAGAGAAACGTTGTTCTCTCCATGACCATCGCAGGTGCGCTTGCCGGAATCGGTGCAGGCCTCTACTTCCTCTCCGGTGCATCCGAGTGGAACCCGCAGGTATCGACAGCACTCCCGGCCATCGGATTTAATGGTATCCCGGTTGCGCTTCTTGCACTTAGCAACCCGATCGGCGTTATCTTCGCTGCTCTCTTCGTTGCTCATATTTCGGTCGGCGGTGCTTACCTGCCTACGAAATATTATCAGCCGGAGATCGCGGACCTGATCGTTGCCGTTATCATTTACCTTTGCGCATTCGTTACCCTGTTCAAGGGCATCGTTGCAAACCTGTTCAAGAGCAAAAAAGAGCAGAAAGCAAATGCCAATGCAGACAACGGAAAGGAGGAGAAGAAATAATGTTCCTTTTAATTAAATTTACCTTACTGTACGCCGTTGTTCTGATGCTCGTTGCGATGGGCGGTATGTTCTCCGAGCGAAGCGGTGTCATCAACATCGCGCTGGAAGGAATCATGGCGATCGGCGGCCTTGCCGGTGTCTTCGTCCTGGTTCTGTTCCCGGACCTCCCGGCTCCTGCACTTGTGGCACTTTCCATTCTGGCGAGCGCCGTATCCGGTATGATCTACTCTCTGCTGCTTGGCTTCTCCGCCATCACACTGAAAGCAGACCAGACGATCGGCGGAACCGCGCTGAACATGCTGGCTACTGCCATTGCCATCGTCCTGGTAAAAGCATTCAACAACGGCTCGGATGCCGGAAACGGTGCAGCTTCCGCAAAGCTGAACTACACCAACGCCGCTTTCATTTACAAGATCGGACCATTTACCGTGAACATCTTCCTGTTCATCGGCATCATCCTTCTGATCTGCAGCTACGTGTTCCTCTTCAAAACGAAATGGGGACTGCGCCTGCGTGCCTGCGGTGAGCATCCACAGGCAGCCGACTCTGTTGGTATCAACGTATACCAGTGGAGATACACCGGTGTTATCATCTCCGGTGCACTCGGCGGTATCGGCGGATTTGCCTACATCGTTCCGTCCGTTACCACCTGGAACTTCGAAGTCGGCGTAGCCGGTGCCGGATTCCTTGCCCTCGCTGTTATGATCTTCGGTCAGTGGAAACCGTTCCACATTGCCGGAGCAGCCGTATTCTTTGCGGTATTCCGTTCCCTGGCAAACATTGCGGACTCCACCGTCCTCTCCCATCTGGGACTGTCCAAGAACATTTACAACATGATGCCGTTTATCGCATCCATGATTATTCTCGCCTTCACATCCAAGAATTCCCAGGCTCCGAAAGCCGAAGGTATTCCATACGATAAGGGCGCAAGATAATATGTAACTATTCAGAGCCATGCGAAATGGAAGAAAAAATTGCGAATCATGCTTGCATGAATGAGCGGTTTTTTCTGGAATTTCATATGGCGAGAAGCCACATCGAGATGCAGCGTAAGCGGAATCGAGATGGGGCTCTGAATAATTACCTTGTTTCTTTCACCGCATACGTATGCACCCGGTCGCTCTTCTGGCTGTATGCCTCTCCCTCGGAATAATACTCCTGCGACGTCGTGGAAAAACGCGTAATCGTCTCTTTCACACGCTCCCCCGTCGTTCCCTGATGAAGAAACAGCCCCACGATCATCAGAATCGCAAACACATTCAGAATCAGTACCGCCGCATTTGCCACGATGCCAGGTAATTTTTTATCCACATAGGCTTCCCTCTTTTCTGTCTCCATTGTAACAAAATGCTCCCGAAAATACAAGGAAAGCAGAGACCCCGGCGAACCGGGAATTCTCTGCTTTCCACAAATGACATATTTATTTTTTAACCGGAAAGGGTTTACTCCTCGGTATCATCCTTTGACGGAATCATTTCCTCAAAGTCGAAGTCAAGCATCGGCTCTTCCTCTTCAGCTGACGGTTCTTCAACCGGAGCTTCTGCTGCCGGAATTTCGTCCTCAAGATCTTCGGTCAGAATCAGATCCTCGTCCTCTTCTTCCTCGATCATGCTGTCGGTATTCAGATGAATGTTGCTGTAGCACTTCATACCGGTACCGGCCGGGATCGGTTTACCGATGATAACGTTCTCTTTCAGGCCTACCAGATGGTCAACCTTACCCTTGATAGCAGCGTCGGTCAGAACCTTGGTGGTCTCCTGGAAGGATGCTGCGGACAGGAAGGAATCGGATGCCAGGGATGCTTTGGTGATACCAAGCAGTACCTGTTTTCCTTCTGCCGGCTCTTTGCCTTCTGCGATCAGAGCTTTGTTGGTCTCGTCGTAATCCAGGAAGTCTACCATGTCGCCCGGAAGGAATTCGGTATCTCCGTTTCCTCGATGCGGATCTTCTTCAGCATCTGACGAACGATAACCTCGATATGCTTATCGTTGATTTCTACACCCTGCAGACGGTAAACTCTCTGTACCTCGCGGATCATGTAATCCTGAACGGCACGTACACCTTTGATCTTCAGGATATCATGCGGGTTGACAGAACCTTCGGTCAGCTCGTCTCCGGCTTCCAGAACAGTTCCGTCTGCGATCTTAATACGGGATCCGTAAGGGATCAGGTATGTCTTGGATACGCCGTCTTCCGGATTGGTAACAACGATTTTCGCGTTTCTTCTTGGTGTCTTTGATCTGTGCAACACCGGCGATTTCGGTGATGATGGCAAGTCCTTTCGGCTTTCTTGCCTCGAAAAGCTCCTCGACACGAGGAAGACCCTGTGTGATATCTCCACCGGCAACACCACCGGTATGGAAGGTACGCATGGTCAGCTGTGTACCAGGCTCACCGATCGACTGTGCTGCGATAATTCCGACAGACTCACCAACCTGTACTGCCTCGCCGGTTGCCATGTTGGCACCATAGCATTTTGCGCAGATTCCGTTACCGGAACGGCAGGTAAGAATGGTACGGATTTTTACTTTCGTATAATGCTCACCGTTCTCGTTGATGCCGTCTTTGATGACACGGGCAGCACGTTTCGGGGTGATCATATGGTTTGCTTTTACAATGACGTTGCCGTCCTTGTCTTTGATCGTCTCGCAGGAGAAACGGCCTGTGATACGATCCTGCAGACTCTCGATCTGCTCTTTTCCGTCTGTGAACTCGCTGACCCACATACCCGGAATTTCGTCCTTGCCCTCGGCACAGTCGATTTCACGGATGATCAGGTCCTGAGAAACGTCTACCAGACGACGGGTCAGGTAACCAGAGTCGGCGGTACGAAGCGCGGTATCGGACATACCTTTTCGTGCTCCATGTGCGGACATGAAGTATTCCAGTACCTGAAGACCTTCACGGAAGTTTGACTTGATCGGCAGCTCGATGGTGTGTCCGGTTGTATCGGCCATCAGTCCTCGCATACCGGCCAGCTGTTTGATCTGCTTATCGGAACCACGGCTCCGGAGTCAGCCATCATGAAGATGTTATTGTATTTATCCAGTCCGTCGAGCAGTGCTTTTGTCAGCGCATCGTCGGTCTTCTTCCAGGTATCTACAACCTCTTTGTAACGCTCTTCGTCTGTAATCAGACCACGTTTGAAGTTTCTTGTAATCTTGTCTACCGTTGCCTGTGCTTCGGCGAGCATCTCCGGCTTCTGCGGCGGCACGGTCATATCGGAAATGGATACGGTCATGGCTGCACGGGTGGAGTATTTATATCCGGTTGCCTTGATATAGTCCAGAACCTCTGCGGTTTTGGTAGCTCCGTGTGTATTGATAACTTTTTCAAGAATCTGTTTCAGCTGTTTCTTTGCAACGAGGAAATCAACCTCAAGCGCAAGCTCGTTACCCGGAACCGTACGGTCTACGTATCCCAGATCCTGCGGCAGAATCTCATTGAAGAGGAATCTTCCGAGTGTGGAGCTTACGTTCTGCTGCATTACAGTACCATCTTCCATCTCTTTTTCGCAGCGGATGGTAATCTTGGTCTGCAGGGTAATGTATCCGTTCTCGTATGCCAGGATGGCTTCGTTCATATCGCGGAAGAAGCTTCCTTCGCCCTTCTCGCCCGGACGCTCCTGTGTCAGATAGTAGATACCAAGAACCATATCCTGGGAAGGAACGGCTACCGGACCACCATCGGACGGTTTCAGCAGGTTGTTCGGAGAAAGAAGCATGAAACGGCACTCTGCCTGCGCTTCTACAGACAGCGGCAGATGGACAGCCATCTGGTCACCGTCGAAGTCGGCGTTGAATGCGGTACAAACCAGCGGGTGCAGCTTAATCGCTTTACCTTCTACCAGAATCGGCTCGAACGCCTGGATACCCAGACGATGCAGTGTAGGTGCACGGTTCAGCATAACCGGATGCTCTTTGATGACGTCCTCGAGAACGTCCCATACCTGCGGCTCGAGTTTCTCGACCATTTTCTTTGCATTTTTGATGTTATGTGCAGTGCCGTTGGAAACCAGCTCTTTCATAACGAACGGTTTAAACAGCTCGATTGCCATTTCTTCGGCAGACCGCACTGGTAAATCTTCAGTTCCGGTCCTACGACGATAACAGAACGGCCGGAGTAGTCAACACGTTTACCAAGAAGGTTCTGACGGAAACGTCCGGATTTACCTTTCAGCATGTCGGACAGAGATTTCAGAGGACGGTTTCCAGGACCGGTTACCGGACGGCCGCGGCGGCCGTTGTCGATCAGGGCATCAACTGCCTCCTGGAGCATACGTTTCTCGTTGGGTGGACAAGAGCCGCAGCAAGGCCACCGGCGGCACCGGGCTTGGGCTTGCCATCGTCAAGCACATTGCCCGCATCCACAACGCCCGCATCAAGCTGGAAAGTCAGATAGACGTTGGCACCACCATTACCGTTACTTTCCCTACTGCCTCTTAATACAGCATGAAATGCACGTCTGTCCGCCATTGCGGGCAGGCGTTTTTTGTTGGGTCAAAGCTTGCGCCGCTGCCGCTCCGCAGCGCTTCCCGGGCTTGCAGGTGCAGCACATCCACGCCCTGCTGCCAGCAGCTTTGCAAAAGTGCGGTGCACTGCGCCGCAAGCTGTTGCCGCTGCGCCTGCGTGGGCAATGGGCTGTGGGCGGCACGTTGGCAGTCCAGCCGCACAAGCACCTGCCCCTTTTGCAGGGTGACCGAAACGATGCAGCGCCGGATGCCGATGCGTTCCCCTTCCAGCCAGAGCTGCCGGGTGTCGCCCTGCCCGGTAAGCAGCCGGTAGACCTCGGCCTGCTCCAAGGACAAGGGCGTATCGCCCGCTACGGTGTGCAGAACACCGCCCTCCTGTATCGTTACCTCTTCCGCGTTCCACCCGAGAAACAGGCAGAAGTCCCGGCTCTGTATGCTCATACAGCCGGGGTGCGGTGGGTGCTGACGGCCTTTATTTGTGCCATCAGAGCATCCGGCAGGGCGGCCCGTGCGGCAAGGCGGTCTATCTCTCCTTCTGCGCAAAGCAGTCTTGCGGCTGTGCGGCCGCAGCCGCGCCGCAGCACCAGCTGCTCGTACTCTGTTAATAATGGTTCTTCCGCTTTTGACAGCAGCAGATAGTCACACAGGCGGTAGCTTGCGGTTTGGGGCAGTGCCTGCTCTGCCCCAGCCAGCGCCTGTTCCATCGTTTGTCCCTCTGCCTGCACAAACTGTAACGCGGCAGAGGCCTCGGCGGCATCGGCGGCGGCCTGCGGTGCCTGATAGAGCAGCCCTGCCTGATACCCCTGCCCTGTCTGTGAAAGATACACCGCCCGCACCATGCTTTTCTCGGTGCTTTCGCAGCGCAGGAATAAAAGGCACCATCCTGTTAGAAGCAAATACAGCATCGGTTTGCAAGATTTCTGTTTTCTCATGGCTGCACCTCTGCTTCCGGCTGCTGCCAGAGCAAGCGAATCGCGGCACATAGCATAGCCACCCGGTAGACAGCACACAGCAGCCACAGCAGCAAAAGCAGCGCATCCATGCGGGAAAAGCTGCCGCCACTCCACGCCCGCAGCAACTCCAGCCGGGGGTAGGTTCCGCTGCCAAACAGCAAAGCACTGCCCAGCAAAGCCGCTGCCTGAACCGCAAAGCCCCATACCGGTAGCCAGACCGTGCGGCGGGCAGACCGTGCACTGCACAGAAGGGCTCCGGCAAAATATTCAGCGTAGACCGGTACGTTCCAACCTGCTGCGGCCGGCTGTGCCGGAGGGAACAGGCGGTACCAGTGCAGTTGACCGGCGAGCCCCAGCAGGCAGACCACGCCGCCCACGGCTACAAACCACCACAGCACCCGCGCCGAGGCGTTCCAGCTTGCGGGACGGATGCACCACCCCGCCCAGAGCAGCAGCGGCAGAAAGCCCAGCAGCGCCATGGAGGAAAACTCTGCCGTGCACAGCCCTTGTGCCTGCACGAGGGTGTGCACCAGTTCCATAAAAAGCCCGGCTGTCAGCGCCAGCCGCACCGCAAGGGAGGGCGCTTTGTTCTGCAACATTGCCACTGCCAGCGCCGAAAGGATGCACAGACACACCGCGCTGACAGCGCCCAGCCACAGCGCCCGGCACACCGAAACGCTTTGCGGGATGCCGTCTGCCAGCGCTGCAGTTACCACACTGAGGGTCAACGCCGCCGGGGTAAAACGTTCTGTCTGCTGCTTCATGACCGCCGTTTTCCCTTCTCCCGCTTTTGCCAGATATTGAACCCGCGCCGGGACAGCTGCCGGTAGTTGCGGCGCAGAACGCCGTCCTCGGAAAGCGGCTGCTGCGGGAACGGGTGCGGCGCAAGATACGGCACACCCAATGCTTCGGTGCTGACGAGGCTGAGCAAAAAGCCGAAAAACGCTGCTGCCAGTCCCACTGGTCCGGCAAGCCCTGCCAACAGCACCGTGCCGATGCGCAGCAGGGTGGCAGGCTCGTACAGACCCGGGGTGACAAAGACTGCAATGGCCGTGATG
>ENA-OQNL01000073-OQNL01000073.1-human-gut-metagenome-genome-assembly--contig:-NODE-73-length-15210-cov-3.343831_pt1 | contig 15210 bp, 8 predicted proteins | sample MGYA00242631_ERZ504884 | MGnify/ENA primary metagenome ERZ504884 (study PRJEB26092, sample SAMD00036395) | human gut metagenome | host: Homo sapiens | study: EMG produced TPA metagenomics assembly of the...
CCAATGAGTTCGCCCTTGTTGATGGTCATGTTGAAGTTGGACACGGCTTTCAGACCACCGAAGGTGATGCCGAGATGTTCGGCTTTGAGGATGGGCTGGGTTGCGTCGCTCATCGTGAGGCCTCCTTCACGGTCTTGTCGTCGGACTGGTCATGCTGCTTGGCGCTGGCCGCGGGTTTCGCGCCCTTGCCGGCGGCGCCGCGGAACAGCATGCGGTTGACCAGACGCGGCAGTGAGAACTCCCAGGATCCGAAGATGCCCTGCGGGCGGAAGATCATGACGAGCACCAGCACCACCGAGTAGGCGAGCATACGGTAGTCGGCGAAGGCGCGCAGCAGCTCGGGCAGGATGGTCAGGCCGATGGCGGAGACGATCGAGCCGGTGAGCGAACCCATGCCGCCGAACACCACCATGATCACGTAGTTGATGGAGTTGAGCCAACCGGCCATGGTGGGGTTGAGCGAGCCGATGTACTGGGCGAAGATGCCGCCGGCGATGCCCGCGAAGAACGCGGAGATCGCGAAGACGAGCACCTTGAGGTACGTGGTGTTGAGTCCGGAGGCGCCGGCGGCGATCTCGTCGTCGCGGATGGCCTTGACCGCACGGCCGTAACGGGAGCGGCCGAACATGAAGAGCACGACCACGGTGACCACCATGATCCAGAACACGACGTACAGGTTGGCGGTGCGTTCGATGCCGATCAGCGCCTGTCCGGCGGCGCCCTTGTCGAGGCCCATGCCGCCGGCTACCTTGAGGTTCTGGATGATCACGCGGATGATCTCACCGAAGCCCAGCGTGATGATGGCCAGGTAGTCGCCGTGCAGTCGCAGGGCAGGAATGCCGATCAGGATGCCGAACACGCAGGCCACCACGCCGCCGATCAGCGTGGTGAGCAGGAAGCGGGCGGTGGGGTCGATGGCAATGCCGGCGGCGACCATGTATTTGGAGGTCAGTGCGGCCACGTAGGCGCCGATGGCCTCGAAACCGCAGCAGCCCAGCGTCAGCTGGCCGAGCACGCCGATGGTGAGGTTCAGAGAGGTGGTCATGATGATGGCGATGCACGCGGTCATCATGATGCCCTTGATGTAGGAGTCGGCCAAGCCGGATTCGCACAGCGCCATCACGATGCCGAACGCGGCGAGGATGCCGATGAAGCACACCAGATAGGACTGTTTGGTGGAAAGCATTGTCTTCTTCATCTGATCAGACCTTCTCCCCTTCGTTCTTGCCCATAATGCCGGACGGTTTGACGAGCAGCACGATGATCAGGATGGCGAACACGATGGCGTCGGAGAACGCCGAGGTGATGATGCCCGCCGTGATGGTGCCGATATACGCCTTGGTCAGGCTTTCGATCAGACCGATGGCCAGACCACCGATCATGGCGCCCGGGATGGAACCAATGCCGCCGAGCACGGCGGCGACGAACGCCTTCAGGCCCAGCATGGCGCCCATCATAGGCGAGACCTGCGGGTAGGCGGCGCAGTACATCAGCGAGGCGACCGCGGCCAGACCGGAGCCGATGGCGAATGTCAGGGCGATGGTGGAGTTCACGTTGATACCCATGAGCACGGCGGCCTCCTTGTCTTCGGAGACCGCGCGCATGGCCTTGCCCTGCCTGGTGAATTTGACGAACAGCTGCAGGCCCACCATGATGACCAGGCCGATGACGATGGTCAGCAGGGTGTCTCCCGGCAGCTTGAGCTTGCCGAACGCGATGGACGGCAGGTGGAAGATGGTCGGGACGGTCTGGAAGTCGGCGCCGAAGATGGCCTGTGAGCCGTTCTCCAGCAGCAACGACATGGCGATGGCGGTGATCAGGGCGGTCATGGAGTTGCCCTTTTCACGCACCGGCTTATAGGCGGCCTTTTCGACGATCACGCCGACGGCCACGCATACCAGGATGGCGGGAATGACCGCCACCCAGGCGGGCAGTCCCATGGCCACGATGGCCGGAATGGTGAGCATGAGCACGTAGGCTCCGACCATGATGAAATCGCCGTGGGCAAAGTTGATCAGTCGGATGATGCCGTAGACCATGGTGTAGCCCAATGCCACCAGCGCGTACACGCTGCCGATTTTCAGACCGTTGAACAGCTGGCTGATGAACATGATGATCTGATCGGTCATAGCTCCCCCTTTCTATCAATGTTGTGGTTCTCTACCGCTGCGCGCGTAGAGATATTCGTATGTCTTGCGATTGATGGCGCGATACGCCCGCGCCTGGCGATATCCGCATATCGACGGCTGTCCTTATGCATCCGAGCCCATGAAAACACGAAAGGGAGAGGACCGGCAAAACCGGTCGCTCTCCTGTTCATGCGGAAGTCATGCTAGGACATCGTGATTATGCGGTGGGAATTCATGGAATTCACTTGGGCTGCACGGTGGTGTCGTACACCGGCTTGCCGTCCTTCATTTCCAGCACGGTCACGGACTTGGTCGGCGAGCCGGACTTGTCCATGGTGAACTTGCCGGTCACACCGTCGAAGGTCATGCCGGCCACGGCGTTGCGCACATCCTCACGGGTGGCGTTCTTACCGGCCTTCTCGATGGCCTGCTTGATCATGTAGATGGTGTCGTAGCCCAGAGCGGCGAACGTGTTCGGCTCGGCGTTGTTCTTGGACTTGTAGGACTTGATGAAGTCCTGCACCTTGGTGTTGGTGTTGTCGTCGGCGGAGTAGTGGGTGGTGTAGTAGGTCTTGTTGTACTGGGACTTGTCACCGGTGAGCTTGAGGCCATCGTATCCGTCGGGTCCCATCACGTAGCCCTCGAAACCCACGGAGCGGGCCTGCGGGATGATGTACGGGCCAGCGACGGAGTAGTAGTACGGAGCGTAGAGCAGCTCGGCGCCGGAAGCCTGGATCTTCTGCAGCTGGGAGGAGTACTCGGTGTCGTCGGCGGAGGAGGAGCTTTCCTTGTCCACCACTTCGAGGCCGAGCTTTTCGGCGGCCTTGGCGAAGGCCTCTCCCACGCCGGAGGAGTACGGATCGCCGGTGCCGTAGAGCACGGCCACCTTCTTGACCTTCAGGTTCTCGGCGGCGAAGCGTGCAGCCACCTCACCCTGGTAGGAGTCCTTGAAGCAGGTGCGGAACAGGTAATTGCCGGTTTCGATGGAGTCGGAGGTGGCGGCCGGGGCGATGGTGACCAGCTTGGACTGGTCGGCCAGCGGGGCCACGGCTGCGGTGGTGGCGGAAATGGTCGGGCCGGCCACGGCGAGCACGTTGTTGTCGCCGGCGAGCTTGTTGAAGGCGTTGGAGGCTTCGGTGGCGTCGCCCTTGTCGTCCATGGACTCGAGCTTGACCTTCTTGCCGTTGATGCCGCCCTTGGCGTTGATCTCGGAGACCGCCAGCTCGAAGCCCTTGACCTCGGCCTCGCCGTAAGCGGCGGCGGTACCGGAGTTGGTGGTCACGGTGCCGATGGTGATGGAGTCGCCGGAGGCCTTGGCACTGGAGCTGGAGGAATCATCCATGCTGCCGCCGGAGCAGGCAGCGGGGGACATCGACATTGCGCCTGCCGCGATCAGGGCGACGCACTTGGCGGAGAACTTCGCGTTCATTCCGTTCTTCCTCTTTTCTTGAAAACGCTGCACATTCCTTTCAACGCGCACCTTGGAAAAAATCATGTTCATCTCAACCCCCGTGCGCGGAACCACGGCGACCACTCATGACGGACGCCCGTTCTCTCTCTGTGCATTCCGATTGTTCTTTATAGCCTGACGGATGGCGGCCTGCATAAAATGTTCTTATAGTGAGACTCAACTTCTGGTTATATCCCCGTCAGCATGGCGCAAAAGAATATAAGTTACTGTGCCGGCTGTTTTTCCGCCGTCAGATAACGTGGCCGTCCGGTGTAGTCGTTATGCACGGTAACGTCGACGAAGCCGCAGGTTCGTGCGAAGGCGGCAAGCCGCTCCCCCTGCGTGATGTCGTGCTCCATCACCATAAGTCCATCCGCGCGAAGCAGTTTCGCCGCGCGTGCGATGATGCGTTCCGGAATGAGCGTGCCGTCCGCCGAACCGCCGTATAGCGCCAGATCGGGGTCGTAATCGCGCGCCTCGGGCTGTTCGGGAATGTCGGCAAGCGGCACGTACGGCGGATTGGTGAGCACGATGTCGATGGTGCCGTCAAGTTGGCTTAACGTCGGCATTTGCGTGGCGTCGGCGATGTCCAGATGATAATTACCGGCGATTGCGGGATACCGTTTCGCGGTCTCGTCGAGGTTGCGCCGCGTCCACTCGGCGGTCGTAGCGCTTTTCTCGACGGCCCACACCTCGCTGCCCGGCACTTCCGAAGCGAAGGCGAGGCCGATCGCACCGCTGCCGGCGCACAGATCGACCACTTTGGCGCGGTACATGCCGTTTCTGGTGGCCCAGTCGACGCCTTCCTGCACGACCAGTTCGGTTTCCGGACGTGGAATGAACACGCCTGGACCGACTTTCAAATCAAGGTAGCGAAACGGCGCGTGGCCGGTGATGTGCTGCAACGGCTCGCGTTTGACACGACGGGCCAGCATGGTCTGGAAACGTTCCATCGCCGGTTCCGCGTCTTCTTTTTCGGCCAGACGTTCGACGCCATCGCCCATGAGCATGGCTTTGTCCACGTGCTGCAGGTCCGTATGGAACGCTTCGGCGAGCAGCAGTTTGGCGTCGTGCTGCGGAGTGTCGACGCCCGCCGCACGTAGTTCGTCCGCGGCGGAACGCACCGTTTCGAATACCGTCGCCACCCAATCGCCTTACTTCTGGTTGGCGAGACGATCGGCTTCGTCCGCCTGGATGTCGCTGTCGATCACGGCCTGCAGATCGCCGTCAAGCACGGCGTCGAGGTTGTACGCCTTGTAGTTCGTGCGATGGTCGACGATGCGGTTTTCCGGGAAGTTGTACGTGCGGATACGTTCCGAACGGTCCAGCGAGCGCACCTGGGAATGGCGCATATCGGCGGCCTCGGCGGCCTCCTGCTCGTGTTTCATGGCCAGCAGGCGGCTCTTCAGAACGCGCAGTGCCGCCGCGCGGTTTTGGATCTGGCTCTTCTCGTCCTGCATGTTCACGGTGATGCCGGTGGGGATGTGCGTCATGCGGACCGCGGAATACGTGGTGTTCACGGACTGTCCGCCGGGGCCGGAGCTCATGAAGATGTCGATTTTGAGGTCTTTCGGATCGATTTCGATTTCATCGTCGTCCTCGTCGGCTTCCGGGAAGACGATCACGCCGGCGGCGGAAGTCTGGATACGTCCCTGCGATTCGGTGACGGGGATGCGCTGCACGCGGTGCACGCCGCCTTCGTACTTGAGGGAAGCCCACACGCCGTCCTCCGGCGCCGGAGTGCCTTTGGCGCGGATGGCCAGCTGCACGTCCTTGACGCCACCGAGCTCGGTGGTGTTCTCGCTTTGCACGGTGACCGACCAGCCGCGCTTTTCCGCGTATCGCATGTACATACGCAGCAGGTCGCCGGCGAACAGCGCCGCTTCCTCGCCACCGGTGCCGGCCTTGATCTCCATGATCGTGTCACGCGCGTCATCGGGGTCACGCGGAATCAGCGCGGTGCGCAGCTTCTCTTCGGCTGCGGGCAGCTCGCCTTCCAACCGCTTGGCCTCTTCGGCGAAATCGGGATCTTCGGACGCCATCTCGCGGGCCGCCTCCAGATCGTCCTTCACCTGCTTGTATGCGGTGTAGGCGGAGACGATGGCACCCAGTTCGGCGTGGCGCCGACCCAGCTTGCGCATCTTGTCGGGATTGGATGCGACCTCCGGCTCGGCCATCTGCTGTTCGATATTGTGGTATTCCTCAAGCGCGGTGACGGCCGCGGGGAATTGTTCGTCTGCCAATGTACGCCTTTTCTTCGTATCTGCGCTTCAGCGGAATCACTCGTCGCTGAACCTTACTCAACCTGTCCATCATATAAGGTGGCGCGGAAGTGCGGTCGTCGGAGGTAGGCGACGGCACGTCGGTAACGAAAAACGCCAGCCCACGAATGGACTGGCGTTTTCATTGCCTAAGCAATAAGACTCACTTGGCCTTCTTGCCGTAACGCTTCTCGAAGCGAGCCACGCGGCCACCGGTGTCGAGGATCTTCTGCTTGCCGGTGTAGAACGGGTGGCAGTTGGAGCACACGTCGACGGTCATGTGATCGCCGTTGTAGGTGGAACGGGTGACGAAGGTGTTGCCGCAAGAGCAGGTGACCTGCACTGCGTGGTAATCAGGATGGATACCCTGCTTCATAGTTTGTCTCCTAGAGATTCGGGGGACCCGGGTCGCATTGCCCCGATGGCAAGGCGTGAACCGGATAACCTTATGGAGTGTAGGCGATGGCCGGGACACGGTATGCGCCGTCACACGCAGGGCGTACGGACTGCAATCCGCGGATATGCAAAAGACCCGCCGCTTCCGGCAGGTCCGCATGTGCCCTCGCTGGGACTTGAACCCAGGACAAACACCTTATAAGGGTGCTGCTCTAACCAACTGAGCTACGAGGGCAACGGGAGGAAGTATACCCCGACCTCTGCCCGATTGCGGCAGCGTCGACAGATGACCATTGGAAGACCGACGGCAACACGCCAGCAAATCGTTATTTATAAGTTTATAAATAACGTACTAACCTATTAATTAAATCAATGGACGATATACCCATACAGTACACCTCGTCACAGCCATTTCACCGACGAAAGGACACCCATGCGCTACGGTCATTTCGATGATGCCGCAAAGGAATACGTGATTGAAACCCCGGCGACCCCCCTGCCGTGGATCAACTACCTTGGCAACAAGGACTTCTTCTCGCTGATTTCCAACACCGGCGGCGGCTACAGCTTCTACAAGGACGCCAAACTACGCCGCGTCACCCGCTACCGGTATAACAACGTGCCGGCAGACAACGGCTCCCGCTGCTATTACCTGAGCCTGATGGACTCCGATTCCGCCGATGCCAAGCCGGTCGAAACCTGGTCGCCGACCTTCCTTCCGTGCAAGACCCCGCTTGATTCCTACAAGTGCCGTCAAGGCATCGGCTACACCGTGTTCGAAGCTTCCAAGCGAGGCATCGAATCCAAGCTCACCGCCTTCGTGCCGCTGCACACCAATGCGGAAATCAATCGGCTCGACGTGACGAACACCACCGACGAGCCGGCCGTCATCGACGTGACCGGCTCCGTGGAATGGTGCCTGTGGAATGCCGTGGACGACTCGTCCAACTTCCAGCGCAACCTGTCCACCGGCGAGGTGGAGATCGAACGCGAAACCGATGCCACGCTGCTGTACCACAAGACCGAATTCAAGGAGCGCCGCAACCATTACGCGTTCTACGGCGTCAACGCGCCCGTCGTCGGTTTCGACACCAGCCGCGACGAGTTCCTCGGCCAGTTCAACGGCTGGGACACCCCGCAGGTCATCGCCGAAGGCAAGGCTCACGATTCCGTGGCGCACGGCTGGTTCCCGATCGCCGCCAACCGCGTGCGTCTGGAACTCCAGCCGGGCGAAACCGCATCGCTCGTGTTCATGCTGGGCTATATCGAAGTGGCCAAGGACCAGAAATGGGAGGATCCGAACGATCCGGCCAAGGTCGGCATCATAAACAAAAAGCCGGCCCATGAGCTGTTCCGCCGTTTCGCCACCGTCGAACAGGTCGAAGCCGCCTTGAAGGAGCTCAACTCCTACTGGTCCGAACTGCTGACCACCTACAGCGTCGATTCCGGCGACGAAAAGCTCGACCGTATGGTCAACATCTGGCACCAGTACCAGTGCATGGTCACGTTCAATATGTCCCGTTCCGCCTCCTACTACGAGTCGGGCATGGGACGCGGCATGGGCTTCCGCGATTCCAACCAGGACCTGCTTGGCTTCGTGCATCTCATTCCGGAACGCGCACGCGAGCGCATCATCGACATCGCCTCCACCCAAATGGAGGACGGTTCCGCATGGCACCAGTACCAGCCGCTCACCAAGAAGGGCAATGCGGACATCGGTGGCGGCTTCAATGATGATCCGCTGTGGCTCGTGGCCGGCGTGTACGCGTATCTCGCCGAAACCGGCGACGTGAGCATTCTGACCGAACCGGTGCCGTTCAACAACGTCGAGGGCTCCGAACAGCCGCTACTTGAGCACTTGCGCCGTTCAGTGAACTTCACCATTACGCATAAGGGCCCCCATGGCATTCCGCTCATCGGCCGCGCCGACTGGAATGATTGTCTGAACCTCAACTGTTTCTCCGATACTCCGGGCGAAAGCTTCCAGACCGTGGAGAACAACGACACCGGCGTCGCCGAATCCGTGTTCATCGGCGGCATGTTCGTGCTGTACGGCAGCCAATATGCCGACATCCTCGAGCATTATGGACGTCTGGCCGGCATGTCCGACGCCGAAATCGCGTCCGAGGCGGCCAGCGTGCGCGCCGAAATCGGCCAGGTTTCCAAGGCCGTCAAAACCGCCGGCTGGGACGGCGAATGGTTCGTGCGCGCCTACGACGCCTACTCGCGCAAGGTCGGCACGCATGAGGACACCGAAGGCCAGATCTACATCGAACCGCAGGGCATGTGCGTGATGGCCGGCATCGGCCTCGATGACGGCAAGGCGCAGCAGGCGCTGAAGTCCGTCAAGGAACGCCTGACCTGCGATTGGGGCACCGCCATCCTCGCACCCGCCTACTCCACCTACCGCATCGAATTGGGCGAAATCTCCTCCTATCCGCGCGGATACAAGGAAAACGGCGGCATCTTCTGCCACAACAACCCGTGGATCTCCATCGCCAACGCCATCGCCGGCAATGACGACGAGGCATTCGCCGTCTACCAGCGCAACTGCCCGGCGTATGTCGAGGACAAGTCCGACGTGCGCAAGGTGGAACCGTACGTCTACTGCCAGATGGTGGCCGGTCCCGAGGCAGCGACCCCGGGCGAGGGCAAGAACTCCTGGCTGACCGGCACCGCCGCGTGGACGTTCGTGGACGTGTCGCAGTATCTGCTGGGCGTGCGACCGACGCTCGACGGCCTGGCCATCGAACCGCATCTGCCGGAACGGTTCGACCAGCTGACCGTGACGCGCGTGTTCCGCGGCGTGACCTACCGCATCGCCATGAAGCGCACCGGCGAGCGCACGGTGAGCGTCGACGGAGCGAAGATTGGCGGTAATGTGGTTCCCGCTTTGAGCGATGCCAAATCCGTCGATGTCGAGGTCACGTTCTGATGTGAGCATCAGAACGTGCTCACAAACGGGGCGGGCCTACACTCTCCTCAACATGAACATGGATTGCCGGAGCATCTTGCATATAGGTTGTTCCGGCGATCCTCCATCGGTTTCCTGCAACCTTGTGGAAGGCAGGAACCGATCAGAACAGTGCGAATCCGTGTGCCGCATAGAAGGCCGCATGGATTCGCACACACAATCCGTCTAAGGTAGCGATATGCAGTATTGTGAAGACATCATCACCGGCATCGATGGCAGTGAGGCCACGTTCGTCCGGTACGTTCTCGACAACAGCGAGGAGATCGATCCCAAACGTCAACGCCCCAGCGTTCTGGTGATTCCGGGCGGCGGCTATGCCATGACCTCCGACCGCGAGGCCGAACCGATCGCCATGCAGTTCCTCGCGGCCGGATGCAACGCGTTTGTGCTGCGCTATTCCGTCGCGCCATCCGTCTTCCCCACGGCTTTGCTGGAAGCCGCGGAAGCAGTGCAGCGCATACGCGCGCATGCGGACGACTGGCATTGCGACCCCAGTAAGATCGCGGTAATCGGATTTTCCGCAGGCGGTCATCTTGCGGCCAATCTTGCGACCACGGCGGGTGACGACACCATGCGGGCACATGGCTATGACCCTGACGCGGTGCGCCCGAACGCATTGATGCTCGGCTACCCGGTGATCACTTCAGGCCCGCTCGCGCATCGTGGCAGCTTCGACTGTCTGCTTGGCGACAACAGCGATAATCAGGTGGCGTTGGACGCGGTGTCCATCGAACGGCATATCGACGCGAAGACGCCGCCCGTATTCGTATGGCATACCATCACCGACGATTGCGTACCGGTCGAGAACACGCTGATGTTGGTCGATGCCTGCAAGAAGGCCGGCGTGCCGGTCGAGGCGCATCTGTTCCCCCAAGGCGGGCATGGTCTGGCGCTTGGCACTGCGGAAACGGCGTGGCAGGGGGTTAATGGCATCGAGCCATGCGTCCAGCAATGGCCGGTGTTGGCCAACGCGTGGCTACGGCGACTCTTCGCCTAGAGGCCAGAGGGCGTAATAGTATTGGATGGTTTTATGAGGGACACGATGAGCAGGGGTGTAAGGAGCTGGCTATGAGCGTCGCGGCATGGGATGGATTCCTGAATGACCAGAGCAACTGGCCGGCCGCCTCACGCATCGGCAACGCTACGGGGGCCACTACCGCCAGGGACACGCTGGGCGACAAGACCTTCGTCAAACGCAAGCGTATGAGTCAGGAGGAACGCCACCTGCAAATCCTGCAGGCCGCCGTCAAAATCATCGCCACCAAGGGGTTCTGGGGCATGTCGTTGCAGAACATCTCCGACGAGCTGGGCATCACCGAGGCGGCGTTGTACCATTACATCTCCTCGAAGGACGATCTGCTCAACATGGTGCTGTCGGAATGCTACGACACCATCGATGCCGACGAATACAACGCGGTGACGGCCGCCATCGTCGACGCCGACGGGCACCGCGTCTACTACTACCCGCGCTATTGCCTGAACATCGTGCTGTACAATCTGCAGCGCCCCGAGCTCGTGCAGCTGTATTCGGTGCTGAACGGCGAGGCGCTGAACCCCTCGCACCCGGCCCACGATTTCTTCATCGGCCGCCATTTGCGCCAATGGGAGATGATTTGCTCGATGAACTGGCTGCTGCCGCCGGACGTGGACGAGGAACGGTTCTACGACCTGTACACCCTGGCGATGAGCGCCATGGACGGTCTGCAGTACCGTTGGCTGGGTGACAATTCGATGAATCTGCTGGAGCAATGGATGAGCATCTCCGACATCATCTTCCCCGATAGCGAATGGCAGGGCTTCCGCGACCCCTCGGAGCACGACCCGAAGAACGAATCCTGCCTGCTGCCGCTTACCTTGTCGGCACGGCAGTAGCTCTGACCCCGAAGATCAGCAGAGCATTACAGCGGAAGATCGATATCGACCGCCCACCGCTCTTGTGCATATTCGCCATCGGCGGGGCCGTTCACGGGAAGCGGACCCGCCGATTTTCGTATCGGAAGCATCCGCGACTAGCGGATCGGCACCTTCTCCATGCCTTCGACCTCGGTTTCGAAGGCGTAGTAGGCTCCGATCAGACCGGCGTTGTTGGTGTGCCGGCAGCGCTTGACAACCGTGTGGAAATCGCTCCACTGCGGGATCTTGTCGAGCGCCGCATTGACCAGCGGCAGCAATTGCTGTTCACGGCAGATGCCACCGCCCAGCAGCACGCATTCGGGGTCGGCCACGGCGACGATGTTGAAAATGCCGATGGCAAGATAGTCGATCCACCGGTCCACGATCTTGCGCACACGCGGCTCATCGAGACGATGGAACAGGGTGGCCGGCACGATGGAGCCTGTCGGCACGTCGAATTCCTTGGCGTACTCCTCCGCCAGCACGATGGTCGACAGGTAATCCTGCATGGTGTGGAATCCACCGGTCTCATAGTTCGGGATCATCATGCCCAGCTCGCCTGCACGCCAATCCTTGCCTCGGCGGATCCTGCCGTCCAGGAACAACGCACCGCCCACACCGCTGTCGATGGTGATCAGCGCAAAATCGTCGAGTTTGACGGCGTTGCCGCTCAGCTTCTCCGCCATTGCCGCGCAGTTGGCGTCGTTCTCCATCCATGTGGGGATCGGGTCGTCAAGATAGCCCTGCAGTTTTCTGCCGATTTCATGGCCGTACAGTATGCTTAGCGCGCCGGCGGTAACGGCGACCTGCTTCTCCGTGTCGATGAAGCCGGGCACGCTTATGGCGATGCCGTCAAGAGGGGCACGCTGCTTGGAAACAATATGCGCGAGCGCCTGGTAGAAGGGCTCCTCGCCGTCGACCGGAGTCGCGATAGTACCCGGAATGCCCATGCGCCCGTCCTCGAACACCACGTATCGGGTGAAGAACGTTCCGATTTCGAACGCAAGGATGCGCTTCTTTGCAGTCATATCGTTATCTAACCCATCTTTAATAAAAATCCTGCCTTGGTACAGTATAGCGTTCCCGCCCATACTTAAGCGCTTCCGCCCCATCCCCCGATACGCTCAGCCAACACCCCTTTGCGTACCACCAATGCAATGGCGGAATCGAAGTGCGTCATAGCATATTCGTCTGCCATTGTGCAACATATGCCATAACAACTTGTCAATATTTATCGATACGGTTGCCTATTGGAGGCTCTTGCAATACACGCTTTTATGACTCCCGCCGCTTACGGCGGGCAGCCCCCTAGATGCCCCCATCAATGACGTTTTCCATGTCGCGCGAAGACAGGAGAAATAGATGAGAAACAAGGCAATCGCATGCCTTGGCGCAATCGTCGCTTGCGCAACGGCTCTCGCCGGAATCCCGGCCACCGCCATGGCGGACGACTCCGCCGGCCTGACTCCCCAATACACCTACAATTCCCAGAACGATAACGGCATGACCTTCGAAAAGGTCAGCCACGCCGATCAGGGCCTGAGCCAGGCCGATGGCGTGGTCGATTACACCGGCGACGGCACCATCGCCCCCTATACCGCCGGCCTGAGCACCACCGGCAACGGCGACCGCGGCCAGTCCTACAGCTATGCGGCAGCATCCTCCGGCGACTGGGTCTACATCGGCACCATGTACGGCGGCCTCGGCGTGCAGGCCATTCTGAACCGCGATATGACAAGCCTCGGCCTGACCTCCAAGCAGGCCACCGCACTCATCCAGACCATGTACGCGGGCAACATGTACCTTGGCGAACCCGACGGCAAGAGCGCCGGCGGCATGCTGTTCAAGTTCAATGTGAAGACCGGCAAGACCAAGATCCTCATGTCCAAGAGCACCGGCATCGACGGAGGCAAGGGCGTGATCCCGACCTTCCGCAGCGCCTTCAAGATGAACGGCAAGCTGTACTTCGAGGGCATGGTCATGGACACCAACAACAAGGATCTCACCCAGCAGGAGATCCAGACCGCCATGGCCTATCAAAACGGATTCCCGTGCATCTACGAAGTCGACCCGGCCAACAACGACAAGCTCACCAAGGTGTATGACAGCGTCGACGTGGATGGCTTCCGTTCCCTGGTCAAGGGCAACGTGTTCACCTCCACCCGTGCCATCGGCTCCTTCGGCAATACGCTGATCGCCGGCGACCTCAAGCCGACCGCGGACGGCAAGGGCAAGGCGCTGCTTGTGGCATCCAAGACCCCGTCCGATCCGAACTCCTACAAAGTGATCGCCGACATGGCGAGCTTCGACAACCTGCCCGCCATCCACCGACAGGATGTCAACGGCGGCGGCGGTATCTATCAGGTGCAGGAGTTCAACGGCAAGCTGTACGTCGTGGTCTGCACCGGCGACACCAGCACCCTGAACGAAGAGACCGGAACCATGCGCTCCTTCGCCATTTACGTGGGCGAGAACAAGGGCGATTCCACCAACAAGGCCGATTGGACCTGGCGTCCGCTCGTAGGCGACACCGCCAAGGGCGCCAAGTACTACTACGGTCTTGACAAAAGCCGTGTGAGCGCCGGCGCCTGCACCCTGCAGGTCTACGGCGACCACTTGTACATCGGCGACTACAACGACGTGTCCAGCGCACTGCAGGGCTTCGTCACCAAAAGCAACTTCGTAACCCAAGCCACCAACCTCGAACAGTCCGTCAACCTATACCGCATGGACAAGAACGAGAACGTCGAGATGCTCGTGGGCGACAAGAACGACACCTTCCCGAAGGGCGGTTCCACCGGTCTGGGCAGCGGCTACGACAACCACATGAACCAATACACCTGGCAGACCACCGTTCACGAGGGCAAGATGTACCTGTCCACCATGAACACCACCACCTTGCTGGAACCGATCGCACAGTTCACCAACGGTGACATTCTCAACATGAACGAGAAGGATTGGAACAACACCGTGCACTACCTGCGCGTGTTCCTGCGCCTGCTGTGGGGCATGGGCCCGACCGACCCGGCTTCCGCCATCGCCACGCAGAGCAACGATCAGAACGCCAAGGTGACCACCCAGACCATGCCGTCCACCGACAATCCGGAGGCGCTGGTCGACTGGGCCCGCATCCAGGCCGGCAAGGACGCCTCCGCCGCGCAGCCGCAGACCACCGACGCCAAGTCCGTCTCGTCCGCCAAGCCGATCAGCCTGACCGCCGCCCAGACCAAGGAACTGGTCGACGGCATCAAGGACGGCAGCATCGTTCCGGGCAGCCTGGCAGCCTCCGGCTCCTCCGATGAGGCCTCGCAGCTCTTCGACATCAACAACGAGCTGGACAACCTCGGCTCCCAGCTGTCCGACAAGGGCTCCGCCGATTTCGCCAACAACTACGGCGAAGTCACGGACGCGTTCTTCAGCATCGCCGACATCATTCCCGACAAGTTCAAGGGCCTGTACGAGATGCTGGTCAAGCTGACCAGCAAGGCCAACCTCAAGGCCTACGCCAAGTCCCTGCCGTACCTGGCCAAGTCCAAGCGCGGCTTCAACCTGTTCGAGATCACCGACCGTTCCGCCGCGAATGAGGGCGTGACCGTCGGCACCGTTACCGACAACGGCTTCGGCGACCCGTTCAACCACGGTCTGCGCATCTTCTGCGACACCGACGACTACATGGTGGTCGGCACCGCGAACCCGTTCTACGGTACCCAGCTGTGGCGCGTGCGCAATACGCAGTACGCCGTGAACGTCTCCGCGACCGAAGGCGGCTCCGCCTCCGCGGATGTCGAGCGCGCGGCCAAGGGCAGCAAGGTCACGCTGACGGCCACCGCGAACAAGGGCTACCACTTCAAAGAGTGGAACGTGCTGAAGGGCAACGTCTCCATCGAGAACAACGCCTTCGAGATGCCTGACGGCAGCGTCTCCATCCAGGCTGTGTTCGAAAAGGACGCTGTTGAACCGACGACGCCAACGACCCCGGCAAAGCCTGCCACAGACACGAAGCCATCCACAACACCGACCGGTGTCACGTCCACCCCTTCGACCGGCTCCTCCGTGCTCGGCATGGCGGTCGCCGCGGCTGTGGCACTGATTGCAGGCGCCGCGATT
>ENA-OQNL01000082-OQNL01000082.1-human-gut-metagenome-genome-assembly--contig:-NODE-82-length-14394-cov-2.334829_pt1 | contig 14394 bp, 14 predicted proteins | sample MGYA00242631_ERZ504884 | MGnify/ENA primary metagenome ERZ504884 (study PRJEB26092, sample SAMD00036395) | human gut metagenome | host: Homo sapiens | study: EMG produced TPA metagenomics assembly of...
ATACCGCAGGTGCTTCCGTTTATAAGAAAATATGCATGCTTTGCACCGTAAAGTGCCGCTGCCTCAGCCTGCGCCTCCTTTATAATGCCCTCAGCGTGGTGCAGATTGTCAAAATTGTCTATCTCTGATTGAGCTGGGAAATTATTATGAGGTTGGAAATGGTCGATGTGCTCTATTACACAGCAGACAATACTGTTATGACCGATATGGCAAGGTTATAGCGGCATCCCCCAGTCTGAGAGCTTGGCGAGGTTGATGATAAGTATGTTATCGGAACAGCTGAGATCCTGTCATTTCCTTAAAAAAAGGTATGGAAACCAAAACAAAGAAATGCGTTAGGAATCCAAATGAATGGCAGGAAGTCCGACACAGCCATATTATCGCAGAAGTCTGTGAAAGCAGATGGAGAAAAGGGCTGTGCACTTTATAGCTTCAAGAACAAAGAACTATGCAGACAAAAGAGAGCTGATGAACATGGTGAATGAGTTACTTGGAATACAGTATAATATCGCAAAAGCAAACAGAACCGACAGAAAGGTTCAGAATCTTGCAGCCTACATCAATGCGGATACGCTGAGAGCAATCCATAAGACTATGGACAGAAAGAAAGCGTATGGGATTGATAAGGTGACAAAAGAGGATTACGAAAAGAATCTGGAAGAAAATCTCGCAAATCTTGTGAAAAGGATGAAAAACGGAAGCTATCGCCCGAATCCAACAAGGCGTGTTTATATTCCGAAGGAAACAAAAGGCAAAATGAGACCGCTTGGAATTTCCAGTTATGAAGATAAACTGGTGGAAAATGCGATTGCACAGATACTGGAGCAGATTTATGAACCGAAGTTTTATAATGAGAGTTTTGGATTCCGCCCGAACAGGAACTGCCATCAGGCAGTAAGGGAAATCATAGAAATGGTGCAGTATCGAAAGACAAACTATGTGGTAGAAGCAGACATTAAAGGTTTCTTTGATAATGTAGACCATGAATGGCTGATGAAGATGTTGGCACATGATATAGCAGACCGGAAATTTCTTGAGATTATAGAGAAATTCCTGAAAGCCGGAGTCATGGAAAATGGCAAATATCTCGACAGCGAACGGGGAACCCCACAGGGAAATGGAGCAAGTCCGATACTTGCAAATATATACCTGCATTATGTATTGGATAACTGGTTTGATGTAATCGTAAAGAGACAGTGTAAAGGAGAATGTTATCTCATCCGATACTGTGATGATTTTGTCTGTTGTTTTCAGAACCAGTATGAAGCAGAAATATTTAAGCAGAGGCTGGAAGAACGCTTTGCAAAATACGGATTGGAACTGGCAGGAGAAAAGACGAAGATATTGGAATTCGGGAGGTTTGCCAGGCACAACAGAAAAGCAAGAGGAGAGAGAAAACCAGATACCTTTGACTTTCTTGGTTTCACATTTTATTGCGGAATGGACGGAAAGAGAGAGTTTTTCCGTTGTAGGGTAAAGACCAGCAAGAAGAAATTTCGCAGTAAGATAAAAGCAATGAAAGAATGGATAAAGGCACATCGAGCAATGCCATTGGAACTGATATTTAAAACAGTGAATGCAAAATTGCGGGGACATTACCAGTATTATGGAGTGACCGACAATACAAGGGAAGTGAAGAATTTCCTAGTACAGACAAAATGGTTATTGTATAAATGGCTGAATCGGAGAAGTCAGAAAAGAAGTTATACGTCGGATACCTTTTTTAATGGACTGCTTCGAACATTCCCATTGTTAGAACCAAGTATTAAGGTAAGTTTGTTTTATAGATAAAGTATGAAATATAAAGTGAAAAGCCGTATGCGTTAATAGCGCACGTACGGTTTTGCGTAGGGGTATGGGGAGTAATCCCCATATCTACTAGAGAAAAAGATATATTTAATATAGATAAAAACAAACTTTCATATGGTAGAGGATATGTATATTCTCTGCAGTATCATCTGGTCTGGTGTACGAAATACAGGAAGAAAGTATTAAAAGACGGGATCGACCTGGAATGACAAAAAGATGTTGCAGGATCTGGCAGAAGAGTATCGGTTTCAGATCCTGGCAATGGAAGTCATGCCGGATCATATCCACATGCTTGTGGATTGCCGGCCGCAGTTTTATATTTCAGATATGATCAAGATCATGAAAGGGAATCTTGCACGTCAGATGTTCCTTTTACATCCGGAGCTGAAAAAAGAACTGTGGGGAGGACATTTGTGGAACCCGTCTTATTATGCCGTTACAGTCAGTGACCGGAGCCGTGAGCAGGTATCTGCCTATATCGAAGGCCAGAAGGAAAAGAAAGAGAAAGCCCTGAATACAGGGGTCATTCCGGAAACGTTTGGTTTTTGCGGGAAAGGTGGAAGAAGATGCGGACAGTATCCAGCTATGGTGTGGAGATACGAAAACAGAATATCCCGGCCCGTCAGACAATGGAGATTTATCGTCAGGCAGTCGGTTACCTGACAGAGATCTACGCACAGGTCTGGGAAGAACTGAGGAAGATTCCGGAGACAAAAAAGCGTTTTAATACCGCAGAGCATATGGTGCACATGACGAAGAAAAACACAGCCCGGTTTGATTTTGACCTTCGTTTTCCGAAGATGCCGTCTTACCTCCGCAGGTCCGCGATCCAGCATGCGCTTGGAAGTGTATCTTCGTATGAGACCCGGCTGGGGCAGTGGAAAGAGACCGGAGTGCTGTCCGGAAGGCCGAAACTTACCTGCAGGAACCATGCCATGCCGGTCTTTTACCGGGATGTGATGTACCGCGAAGGAGCAGAAGGAAAAGATGAAGCATATCTGAAACTGTACGACGGGCATGACTGGAAATGGTTCCGTGTATATTTAAAACGTACCGATATGGAATATCTTCCCAGGAACTGGAAAGGAAAGAAGACATCGGCCCCTGCGTTGGAAAAGAGACACCGCCGGTATTTTCTCGTTTTTCCTGTACAGAAGAAGTAACACTGACGAAAACACCGGTAAAAGAACAGATCATCTGCAGTGTGGATCTGGGGATCAATACTGATGCGGTCTGTACCATCATGCGCTCAGACGGAACTGTCCTGGGAAGAAGATTCATAGATCATCCCAGTGAAAAAGACCGGATGTACCGCACACTGGGACGGATCCGCAGATTCCAGAGGGAACATGGCTCTGCGCAGACACAGGGAAGATGGGCATATACGAAACGTCTGAACACAGAACTGGGTAAAAAGACTGCAGGTGCGATTGTAAGATATGCGGAAGAAAACCATGCAGATGTGATCGTGTTCGAGTATCTGGAGATGCAGGGGAAGATATCGGGAAAGAAAAAACAGAAACTGCACCTGTGGAGAAAGCGGGATATCCAAAGACGCTGTGAACATCAGGCACACAGAAAAGAGATGCGGATATCCCGGATCTGTGCATGGAATACCAGCAGACTGGCTTATGATGGTTCCGGGGCGGTAACACGTGACTGGGAAAATCACAGCCTCTGTACTTTCCAGACAGGAAAACGATATAATTGTGACCTGTCAGCATCCTATAATATAGGGGCGAGATATTTTATAAGGGAACTTTTAAAACCCCTTCCGGCAACGGAAAGGTCTTTACTGGAGGCAAAAGTCCCTCCTGTAAAGCGTAGAACCTCATGTGTTTATGCAGATCTGAGGAAACTCCATTCAGAAATGGAACTCTTAAAAGCAGCATAGATACAGGCAGATATACAGCGGACTACCTGTAATGTGGGAACCAGCCATATCTGGCATGGAAAAAGCACATAACTGTGCAGACCTAAGTTACAGGCGTATCCGCCGATATTTAGTCTGACGCCTAAAGCGTCCGGAAGCACGTGACTTTAGCCATGTGAGGTTCACTTAAAAAATAACTCTATCCAGAGAGCAGAATGTGAAATCGGGAAATCTCTTTATGCAGAAAAAGAACAGATACAAAAAATATTCTGTGATGGAAGAAAGTTTTCCGGGACTGTGGGAATTTACATGGCGAAAGGCGATATACACAGAGGAGGACGAAGTGTGGCGAAGGTAGAATTGGATAATGGAACAATTCTGTACTATAAGCCACATAGTCTTGATAAGAATATAAAATATCAGGAACTTTATAACTATTTATGCAGAAAAACAGGAATTTCCTGCAGGACGGTACGGTATTTATCTCATGATTCCTATGGGTGGGAAGAAAAAATTGAGAATATCCCCTGTAAAAACGAAAGTGAGGTGGAGCATTATTATTTCAGAATGGGCATACATCTGTTTTTGGGATATGCCCTCGGAGCAACAGATCTTCATGGTGAAAATATTATCGCACATGGAGAATATCCTGTGATTATCGATATGGAGACATATCCGGGATATTTAAAACAACAATCAGAGAAAGACGGAAGTAGTGTAGAAGAAAAAATAAACAAAAGTACAGAGATAAAATTGGCAAATTCGGTTATACATACAGGAATGCTTCCTGTTCTCACATGGGGCAGAGGAAACAGAGGAGTTCTTATAAGTGCAATGGGAACAGAGGAAAAAGATAAAAAACACCGTTTAAAACTTCCTAGTGGTAAAAGGATGATAAAACATCTGATATCCACATAGAATATGAACCTGTGGAAATGCAGATAAAGGAATGCATTGTAAGACTAAATGATCAGGTTATCAATGCGGCAGATTATACGGAATGCATTATCAGAGGATTTTGCAGAGCGTACATGGTGGCAATGGCAGATAAGAAAGTGGAGGTGATGTTGTCCGGCTTTTTTTGACGGACGTTCCAGAGTTGTACTGCGGCATACCCAACAGTATGCAATGTATCTTATGGCTTCGTTTCATCCGGATTATATGAAGTCAAGAGAATGCAGGAAAGCTCTTTTGAATGTGATTCACAAAGAGGGGGAATCTTCTTTTATGAAAGAGATTCATGATTATGAAATTGACAGCCTTCTGGAAATGGATATACCCTGCTTTGAGATTGATGCGAACAGCAGATCTGTTTATGATGGAAATGGCGGAGAACATAAAGAATATCTGCCCTGTACTCCTTATGAGTCATGGCGAATGCATATGAAGCAGATGAGTTACTCTGATATGGAATGTCAGTGTGATTATATCAGGCTGTCCATGGAAATGCTGAAGGCATCTGATGGAAAGAAAAAGATGTTTCCGACCAGGATAAATGGATATGACACAGATAAAGAGCGCAAAATATACAGTCAGATCAGAAAGATAGTTCATCGAATCTGCAGCAGAGCAATTATCCGGGAACAGAGCGCCGGCTGGGCGGGTCTGCAATTCTGGGATAATGGTCACTGGAATCTCAGATCAGGTGGAATATATTTATATGATGGAATATCCGGGATAGTCTTGTTTCTTGCAAAATATCTTCATGATTTTGAAGAAAAGAATGCAAGTGCAGAAGAAATTTATCATCTTGCTGTTTTGAGATTGAAAGCTTATACAGATGAAATACACAAAAAACAGATTTATGATAAAAATCTTCTGACAGGTATTGTAAATGGAGAAAGCTCGGTGGTATATACCTATCTTTATTTGTTTAAACTTACAGGAAAAAGAGTATGGATGATTTATGCGGAAAAGCATTTCAGCATTATTGAGAGGGTATGGAAAGAAGATTCACAACTGGATTATCTGAGCGGAAATGCCGGAGCTATTGTAATGGCAGTGATGTTATATAAAGAAACCGGAAATCTGAAATATTATGAAATAGCGGCAGATATGGAAAAAGATTTGTGGAAGAAAGGACAGGAAACCGGAAATGGATACGGATGGAGATTAAAAGGAACAGACGGACCGCTGGCTGGAATGTCTCATGGCAACAGTGGATTTATGATGGCTTATGCAGCGTTGTATGAATGTAATCATAAAGTGGAATATGCTGATAAAATACAGCTTTTGCTGAGATATGAGGATTCTTTGTACTCAGAGAAAGCCGGAAACTGGAAGGATTTACGAGAGAGTTCAGGGGAAAGCTTCATGAATGCATGGTGCCATGGGGCGCCGGGAATCCTGCTTTCACGAATGAAACTGGAAGAGCTGTTTCCTGAGGATATGCAGATTAAAAAAGACAGGTTAAATGCTGCAGACTCTTTGTTTTATGGAGAACAGGATGAAAAAATTTGTCTGTGTCATGGGATGTCCGGGAATTTACTTATTATGAAGAAGTACCTTCGAAAATATGGTAATAAAAAAATGAAGGAGCAATATGAGGCGTTATGTGACTGCCTTTTATTTCAACTGGATCACCCGGCAAAAATATCTGGGACAGAATATCTGAATCTGGCTTTTATGAATGGCATTTCCGGTACGGGAATGGCATTAATGGAAATTTTATGAAAACTAAGGGAACACCTGCAGACTGTAAATTTATGGTCAGCAGGTGTTTCTTTTATTTGTTTTCGGAAATATATCTGAGAATTAGTTTCTTCTTCATCCGATTGACGTACTGGCGGGACAGCTTCAGTTTCCGGGCAATCTGGGCATCGCTTTTATCCTGATAAAAGTACATGGACAGAATTTTTCTCTGGACACTGTCCGAAGGGTAAGAGTTGATATATGCGGTTACATCATAATAGGTGTCATCAAAACTGTCGGGAGCCTGTAATGAAACAGAACAAGAATCAAAATCATCTTTTTCAGGTTCGGAAAGACAACTGCGGCAAAGGGAACGATATCTGTTTTCGACAGAGGTCTGCATGTATCTGATACATTCACCTTCTGAGGATGAAGAACTTAAATATGGCAATGTCTTTAACAAAGTAAGATACAATTCCTGTGTGGAATCTTCGCGTTCCATGCAGTGAATCCGGGATGCATATCCTTTCACAAGCGGTTCCATACGTTTGAGAATTTCACTGTCTGAATCTGGGATACCATTTTGATAATTTTGGATAAGTTCTGTCAGTGTTTTCATAGGTATCTACCTCCTTTTTAGGGGAAGTAGTAAGAAAACTGCTGATCAGAAACTAAAAAGAAAAAATTTGTGAGTTTACAAATGGAAGAGAAAAAACTCTTTATTAAGTGAGGTTGCAAATTTAGATCAGCGATAGGAGAAGAAATACATGGTAAAAAGAGATTTGCAAAATAATTGTAGAGAATAGAAATATGCTTTAAATTAAAACGGTAATAATAAGATTAGAAAAGACTTTTAGTAGACAAAACATAAGAAAAAGTTTGCATAATAAAGAAGATTAAGGAAGGAGCAGAAACCATGGAAACAACGGTTATGAATGTGGCAGTTTCACAGGGAATCTGGGCTGTGCTTGCGGTTTTTCTTCTGATTTACATTGTGAAATCAAATGAACAGAGGGATACAAAGCAGGAAGAACGAGAGAAAAATTACCAGACGGTGATTGAGAGTTTAACTGAGAAATTTCAGATTCTGAATCAGGTTCAAAGCGATCTGAAAGAGATTAAGGATAATCTTTTTAACAAAAATTAAATAGGGAAAAGAAAAAAGCCTTTTCTGCAGGATATATTTTTCCAGCGGAGAGGGCTTCTGTCATTTTAGGTAAGAAAATAGGTTAATTTGAGAAAAATATGTTTACTAAAATGGTAGATGAATATAAGCATAACATTCGTGTCCATTAGAATACTTTTAATCCCAGATTTACAGATGTTCGTATAGTAAATGGTATATTATGATAATAAAACCTGACTTTTGGGTAGTGTAAAATAGATTAAAAAAAATGGCCGCAATCCAAGTGTTTATGCGAGGGTGTAAAAATTCTTGTGTCTATGGAAAGTAAATCTTTCTGATAAGAAATAGATATGTAAAATTTTGCTGTCGAATTAATGATTATGCGGCTGTCGAATATATCTTTGTACTTACAGTATTGCCATGTAGGAAAATTATATACATCATTTTTCGATTTTTTTGCATGACAAGTAAGGCATCATGATTACCTTAACTTCCAAAAATGAGTAGCCCTAACGAAAATAAAATTTTAAAAAAGCCCGTATTTCTGCGGAAATTATTGCAAAAATACGGGTTGTGCTGTACAATAAATTTAGGGCTATATAAACCTGAATAAAGGAGGCAAATATGTACCTGAAATCAAGAGTTAAGCTACCGGATGTGCATGGAAAATTGACCCGATTAAGACGCGGGGATATCACATATATTAAGTATGAGTATGATCGCTATTATGATCCGGAGAAAAAATATACCTATCCACAGAGAGCGACTATAGGCAAGGTATGTCCAGATGATGACACTATGATGATTCCTAACGAAGCCTTTCTGAAATACTTCCAGATGCAGTTTTATCAGATATGGAAGACCGAACAGAGCGTAGCAGCTGTCTGCGGGTTGGTACATATGCTGTAATGCATAAAATAAGTATTGGATTATTCGTTAGACAAGCTGCTCGGACAGTTCTTCTCTGAGCGGGATATGGCATTATTGCTTGACCTTGCCTCTTACTCTATTGTAGAAGAAAGCAATGTGGCACAGCATTATCCGGATTACGCATACAATCATCCACTGTATAGTTCTGGTATGAAGATCTATAGTGATGCGTCGGTAAGTGATTTCTTTAAGAGCATCACCAAGGATAAGAGTACAGGCTTTCTGAATGAATGGAATGCAAAGAGAAATCGAAGGGAGCGTATTTATATTTCCTATGATTCTACGAATAAGAACTGCCAGGCCGGAGAGATTGAACTGGCTGAATTCGGTCATGCCAAGACAGATATCGGTTCAGCTATCATCAACTATTCGGTTGGATATGATCTTAAGAATAAAGAACCACTCTTTTATGAAGCCTATCCTGGAAGTATTAACGACGTATCACAGCTTAGGACCATGCTTGGTAAAATCACTGGGTATGGCTATAAAAAAATCGGTTTCATTTTGGACAGGGGATATTTCAGCCGTGGAAATATACGCTATTTAGACGAATGTGGTTATAGTTTTGTGATCATGGCTAAAGGCATGTCTTCTTTCATAAGTGATTTGATCTTAGAGAACAAAGGAACGTTCGAAAATAAGCGCTCTTGTGACATGAATGCCTATGGTGTGTATGGAAAAACAGTACAAAGGACTTTATTTGAAGGCGATGAAAAAAAGAGATACATTCATATTTATCATAGTATTTCAAAAGATGCTGATGAACGGGAGCATTTTGAAAACGCACTGAGAGAGCGGACAGCTTTGCTGATGTCACATCAGAATGAAACAGTAGAGTTCGGTTCAGCTTACGAAAAATACTTTTATCTTCACTACGATAAAGATGGCGTGTTTTTATATCCGGAAGAAAAAACAACTGTGACAGAACGGGAAATATCATTATGCGGATACTTTGTTATTATTACATCCGAAAGGATGACCGCAAAGGAAGCACTGCATCTTTATAAGAGCCGTGATGTATCTGAGAAACTTTTTGCCTCTGATAAATCATTCCTTGGAAACAAGAGCATGCGTTCACATACAAACGAAGGAGTTGAGGGAAGGATTTTTACACAATTCATCGCACTGATAATCCGAAACAAAATTTATACTGCATTACAGGAAGAGAACGAAAAACTTGAGAAGAAACAGAATTATATGACAGTTCCGGCAGCAATCAGGGAACTTGAGAAGATTGAAATGACACGCCAGACGGATAATGTATACCGGCTGGACCATGCTGTAACAGCAAAGCAGAAAAAAATCTTAGAGGCTTTTGGGATGAATGAAGGAAACATTACTTATCGAGCCGGAGAGATCAGTAATACACTTAAGAAATCAAACATTCAGAAAGAAAGGCGGTAAATATGGCACGTGAAATAAACGCAGAACTACTGGACACTAAAATTGAAAAAGCACAGAAGAATCTGGTGAAAGCAAAGCATCGGTATGATGCTGCGGCAGCAACATTAAAAGATTTATTGGATAAGAGGGATGCACTTCGCCAGAAAAAGTTATTGGATGCTATAGCACAGAGTGGACGGAGCTATGAAGAAATCATGCAGTACCTGCACAGTAAATCTGAAGAGGCGTGATCAAATGTTAACGGAATACTATTTTGCAGTCAGGTATGGAGATATCATTATTCTTCTCTATCATGAAGATATGATGTTTGTATGGGAATTATTATTTAAGAACAGCCAGAAGGAAAAGGCATTGAAAAGATTTTTAGAATACTGCTACATGATAGATGTAAAAGTAGCATTCGAAGGTTTGAAAGGAGAAAAAACCAAAGGGTTAAAGGCAACTCTTAAATTTGCGAAAGAACATGATATGTGTATGACTGAAGCACAGATTCAAGGTGCCAATAACATGTAAATTTCCAGCCCGAGATGCTTTTAGGGCTATTCCAGGCTGGAAATTAAGGCAGCTGCTAAACAAAAGGCTTTCAGACTACAGGCGAACATATGTTGCTGCAAAACTGTGGAGATTAATTTAAATTTGCATTTTGGTTCGGGGTCATTAGAATACTTTTAATACCAGAAATACAGGATCTTTTATAGTTAGTGATATATTATGATAATAGATGAATATTATTGATTGGAGGAGATTCTATGAAGTCAAAGAAAGTAAAGAAAATATTGTTGATTGCTTTAACGTGTGCAGCAGTTTCTACATCTGTCTCAGCAGAAGCTGCTATGAAATCACAGATAACCATTGAAAGTAAAAATAAGTATGAACAGTTGAAAAATTTCAGAGAGCCGTGTGTATGGAGAATACCCAACTGGAGATTATAAGAAGATAACACTTCTTCCTTCGGTTTCTAAAGTAGAAAAATTTTGTTTTGAAGATAATTTGAATATAGAAGAAGTAGAGTGGATAGCTTCAGTAGATACTGTTCCAGTTTTTGCCTTTAGCACATGTCCAAAAGCTTAAAAGGGTAATACTTTCTGATAATGTGAAAAAAATTGGACAAAGTGCATTTATATACTGCGGTGAACTGACGAGTGTTAAACTTCCCCAAAATCTTCAAAGTATAGATTTTTTTGTCATTTGCTGACTGTCGAAAACTGAAAACGTTATATATACCTGAAACAGTTACTGAGATAGGTGCTGAGGCGTTCATAAATTGTGATTCTCTAACAGTTCATGGAAAGAAAAATTCATATGCATACTATTACTGTAAGATGAATGGTATTCCTTTTGTAAGTGAGGGAACTGCTTCAAAACCAGAAACAAATCGTCCGTATATAAAATCTGTTGATTCAGATATAGTAAACAAACAAATCTATGTTACAATTGATTTGAGCGGAAAAGTAAAGAATGCAGATGGATATCAATATCAAATATATGATGGTACTAAGGTATTAGCTAATAAAAATTCTGCAAACACAACCTGTATATTAAAAAAGTGCCGACTATGGGATTTGCCAGAGTCCGTTCTTATACTGTTCAAAATGGTAAAAAAGTTATAGCAGGTGGTCTAATGAAATGCGTATGCCTCCTGTTAAACTAAATAAAGATAATATAAAATTAATAAAAATTACCGGGAAAAAGAAAACAGTAACCGCACAGTTTGGAAATTTAAAATACAGTGATGGGTTTGATTGCGTACTTAAGAATGCAGATTCAGGAGAAAATATTGTATTAAAAAATCAAAAGAAAAATACAGTTACTTTTAAAAATATAAAACCGGGAGTTTACTATTTGAAAGCGCATGCATATACGTTGTTGAATGGTATTAAACAGTTTGGCGTATGGTTCAGATAATAAAAAAGTTGTTGTTAAATAGAAAATTGGAATTATAAAAAGCAGGCGAAAAACTGCCTGCTTTTTATAATGGAAATTTATGCTGTTATTGATGTAGCGAAATCAAGCTGTAATAAATTCAAGCGTATTATACTGAAAGAAGCCGTCAGTGGATGCTAAACCACTGGTGTGGGTAGCATCTTTGACATTGACATTGCACACAGCGATTAATTTATTATTTTGATCCAGAGCCACTGATTCCAGTTCAAAACTGTTATATGTGCGGCCCTGAGCATCTTTAGCAGGAATATCTGTAACAAATCCGAAATCCGGATATAAAAGTTTGCTATCATCAAGTTTTTTCAGATTATAATGAAGCAAGGTGTTTTTTGTTGTGATTTTAGTCGTTACTCCACTTACAGTATGTGGATTACTGGTTCCGACAAAAAGCCCTAATTTATTGTGATAGAAAATATCCTGGGATGTAGGCTGACCGGCGTTTACCAGTGTACAAAGATAAGTGGCTTTTACATTTTTTTCATTTTCAAATGTACATTTATAGAGCTTTAATGTTCCGTCAACAACGGACAATAATAAAGCTGTATTTGCCTCATAAAAATAATTAATTGCTTTAAGAGCAAATGATTTATCGTTATCGTTGGAAGTTACTGTATATGTTATTTCCTCATCCTCTTTGTTACTGCTGATAGCAACCACTTTGTTATTTCCTGCGACAACAAAGAATTTTCCGTTAAAAACAGCTCATACCGTTGGCATGACCTAATAAACCGTCAGTGAATGTTTTAAAGTGAGATACACCTGCGCTTGTATTCATATAATTTTTACAGTAGCCAAGAACAGCGACTTTATCTTGACTTTGTTTTATAAAATATGGAGTATTGTTTCCGTTAAAGGATACACATCCCAGATTAGTTGTTTCATAGTTGGGATCTACTTTGGTAGGTACACGGGCTCCTGCTTTAAAACCGCATGCAAAAGTATAGGTTTTACCGGAGTAGGTAATGCCTTCCAGCACAGAGAATTTATCTTCTGCGGTTCCATCAGATGTTATAACATTGGATGCAAGCACAAGGTGATTGGCTTTCATACAGATTGATTCAAGGTTGTACTGCTTATATTCACCTGTTTTATTTACATTGATGACCGAACATGGAGTGTATTTTTTACCTTTATCATCAGTAAGATGATAATCAACTACCAGAATACGGTTCTGAAGTGTTGAAAAAGTGTTATTTGTCAGGATAAATAATCCAAATGAAGTGTGATAGTAAATATCCTGAAGCCGTGTGGTATAACCAAAACCTGAGTTAGTAACTGTGAATGTACTTGCTGCTTCAGCAGCCTTCCAGTCTACAACACTGAAAGCTAATGTCCCAGCATTGCTCTTGTCAGCGTAATGCATAATGATAAATTTCTCGTTAGTTCCGTCAGCAGCAGTGATACCTAATGCGCCTTTTGGACAAATTTCATTGATACTGTACGTACCGAGCTGATTGCCTTTGGTATCCAGTTTTACGATGGTTGTAGAACCGCCGTAACCTTTATGGTCTTCTGCAAGCATATACAGATAATTTCCAATTTTGGTAAGTCCCAGAGCGAACCAGTTCAGATCTTTTTTTACGGCAGTTGCTTTTGTTGCCATGTAGTCAGTCGTTTTGAGTAATGTAGTTTTAAGACCGGTTGTCTTTACGCAATACATATCTGACCCCACAATGGCAATTCCCGCTACATTTGTTGCACTTTTATCGGGAATCAGTGCACCGTCTACGGGGGTAGCTGAAATAGTTAAAGTTGTTCCGTTAAATGTTCCTGGCATAATTTTTGCCTCCTTTAAATTTTTTTGAATTTGCAAATTCACTATATAAAGATGCTGCTTTTTGTGATTTGTAAACCATAAGTGTGTATATGAGCATGATTTTTTTCTTTTATGCGGAAATCAGGTAAGAATAAAAATAAAGATTCGAGGTCAGATGATGTATGTTTAGTCCCACTTTTATATTTTCGTCATCAGCTTAATGTAAAATAATAACGGGTAAAGAAGATATAAGATGTTCTGGTACATACAATTAAGAAGAAAGGGGCATGTGCTGTGTATAGTCAAAATGATGAACCGCCTGAGATGATCAGGCGGTTTTGAAGTATCTGGATTTTTTATGAATATTTTATTTTTAATTACAGGTATAATGTGTTACAATAAATATAACCATTAAGACTACCAGGCAGGTCAGAATTTGACCTGCCTGTAAATAAATACGGAAATAAATCGGGGTCAAAAAGAATCGTTAATAATTGTAACAAAATAAAATTAACCGGTGTAGCAAAAATAAAATTAACTAGGGGAAATAGCGGATGAGTGAGATGACAGATGCATATGTAAAACTGGATAAGGTTTCCAAGATATATGGAACCAAAGAAGTAAAGATCGTTGCAGTGGATGAGATCAGCTTTGAGATTGCCAAGGGAGAGTTCGTAGTGATCGTTGGTCCCAGCGGTGCGGGCAAGACGACAGTGCTGAACATTCTTGGGGGTATGGATCAGGCTACCAGCGGAGAAGTTCTGGTGGATGGAAGGAATATTGCCAGATATAACAGCAGGCAGCTTACCGGTTATCGGAGAAATGATATTGGATTTGTATTCCAGTTCTATAATCTGGTGCCTAATCTTACAGCGCTGGAGAACGTAGAACTGGCATTGCAGATCTGTAAAAATCCGCTGG